>Ga0080007_1049283_pt1 | contig 20083 bp, 19 predicted proteins | sample OctOCTMetagenome_FD_69210 | JGI IMG/M metagenome (GOLD analysis project Ga0080007, IMG submission 69210) | Hot spring and microbial mat streamer communities from Octopus Spring Streamers, Yellowstone National Park, USA - OCT_B (SPADES... | ecosystem: Environmental > Aquatic > Thermal springs >...
GGTTCACCGGGGCAGTTTTGGCAGAAACAGTAAAGGGCATGGGCATCGGTTTTCGCCTTCCCAGTAACTCCGACCCGATGCAAACCCCACTGCCCCAGCAAGTGCAAAGCCAACATTAAGGCTATCAGCCTTTTCATAGCGACAACTGAGGAGACTTTCAAGTCCTCGCTAACTCGCGGGCTTGCCAGTTGCCATAGACATCAACGGTTATGCCTTCAACTTTCGGGCGCACACCTTTGACCATGATGCCGGGTCGCCCCATTGCCTGTCCGCCAAGTTGGCGGTTGGCGGGATGACGGTAACCGATGCGAACAATTCGCCTCCATCGGTTGCTTTTGTTGACAGCAGAGCCGTGAACCGTCCAAAGGTAGAACAAAACGACATCTCCTGCCTTCGCTGGGACTCCCACTGTGTCCTCAAAGCGGAATTTGTCCGTTGGAAGGTGAGGTGCAGTGTCTGGACCCATTATGTGCTCCAGCCGACCGAGTTTGTGGCTTCCCGGCAAGAAGTGAATGCAACCGGTTTCCTCGTCAGCATCGTCCAGATGCAACAAAGCGTCAACATAGAGCAAGCCGTCTTCGTGCGGGTAGAAAGGGTCGTCTTGGTGCAGCGGGAAGGGAGCACCTTCACCCGGTGGTTTGGCGTGCAAGGTGCAATGGTGAAACTCCAAAACATCGGTTTCCAGCAACTCGGCTATAGCGTTGACCAATTCTGGCTTGAGGATTGCCCTCGCCCAAGCCGCCGAGTAGTGTTGCAACTCGTGGATGGCGACCAATTTCACCCGCTCAACCAAACTTGGGTCGTCCACATAATCCTTCCTCCACTCACCACGCCAAGCAGCGTTCCAATCGGCGAAAGTGTGCATGATGTAGTCCAAGTCCGAACGAAGTTCTTCTATCTCGTCGGCTGTGAAAACTTGCTCCAGCCGCAAGTAACCTTGCTCCTGAAAGAACCGCTTTTGCTCATCCGTCACCATCGCGACGCACCTCCTCGCACTTGATTTTTTCGCCACCACAATTATGCCCCACCTTCACGAAAAACGGAACTGATTATCGGCAAAATTCGGCACGGCTTTGCATGTTCGCCCTGAGAAAAGTTGGCTTGTGTCTCAGTTTTCCATCCGCAACCTCAAGGAACGGCGGTGTGCGAGATAAATGGCTAAGGCGACGGTGCCGACGATGAGGTAAGGCATGGACATCAAAAGCAATATACCAGCCCTTAAGCCTGCAGCGAGGTTGTTATCTCCCGACGCTATGACATTCGCCTTGCACATGGCGCATTGTGCCAAAGCAAGTTTTGGCAGCAAAAGCGCACATGCCAGCGAAATCAACCAACGCATGGACCATCACCTCATCTGGGTTGGTGAAGGAAGAAACTCAAAGCATCTGGCAGCACACCAGCCACCAAAGCCACAAGCAAAATCAAAGGCGCAAGGACGGCGTAAATGAGGTTGAGTTTTTCAAACCGAAGGTGCATAAAGTAAGCAGCGATCAGACCCGCCTTCATCAAAGCCACACAAGTGAACAAGACAGCGCTTAGCAGGAAGGGCAAATGCATCAGGTCAATGAAGTAAGCGATGAAACTCAGGACGAAAAGCCAAAACCAAACTGTCAAGTAAACTTTTGCGGGCGGATGCTTGCGTTCAACTTGAGCCAACTCTTTTCACCTCCGAGTAGTTTTGCCGTTGTCCACTAAACCCGCTGGCGCACGACCATATTCCATGCCACTGGCTTCAGCCAGCGGTCAGAACAGGTAGAAGAAGGTGAAGATGAAAACCCAGACCAAGTCAACGAAGTGCCAATAAAGCCCTGCGATCTCAACGGCTTCGTAAGAACCCTTTCGGTCATAAACGCCCTTTGCAACCCTTAAGGCGATAACGAGCAGGTAAATGACACCGCTCAGGACATGCAAGCCGTGAAAGCCTGTCAGGGTGAAGAAGGAAGCGCCGAAACCTCGGACGCCGTAGAAAGGCGGATGTTCAGGCGCATACCAAGGTCTCAAACCTTCCATGATGAGTTTGCTCCACTCGTATGCCTGACAGGAAAGGAACAACAGACCAAACAGGCAAGTCAGCAGCAAGTAAGTTACCGTCCTTTTCCGGTCACGCTCATAGGCAGCGTGAACTGCCAGCGCCATCCAACCGCTGCTGCTGACAAGGATGAAAGTCATGATGGCTATCAGCAGCAGCGGCATGTCTCTGCCGAAAAGGTGGAGGGCGAAAACTTGTGACGGGTCAGGCCACCGTTCGCTGCTAATTCTCAGAGAACCATATCCGACTAAAAGCCCGCCGAAAGTGAAGGCGTCGGAGAGGATGAAAATCCACATCATCAACTTCCCCCAACTGACGGCAAAAGGCGATTTGCCACCACCCCAGTCGGACTTGAGAACCTCTTCCAACAGCGCAGTTTGCGTCTCCGGTTTCATCCTTTGACTCACCTCTTTCAGCATCAAATGTCAAGGACTTTTATCGCAGCGAAATCAGAACCAAAAGCCAAAGCCAAACGAGAGTGAGAAAGTGCCAATAGACGGCGCACAGTTCAACGCTGAGTTGCAAGTTGCGGTTCAAAAAGGACTTAACTGTTGCCCAGACAAGGGCGAAAATTCCGCCAATCAGGTGCAATCCGTGAACGGCTGTGAGCAAGTAGAAGAAACTGCTCGCTGGGTTCGTTTGAAGGTAAATTCCCGCAGCCACCAACTGCCGCCAAACCAAAATTTGCCCTATCACGAACATTATCCCCAGCATGGTCGTCAAAGACAAACTGTAGCGAACCCAACTGAGTTTCCTTCTCTTCGCCGACATCCAAGCCCATTGGACGGTGACGCTGCTTAGAAGCAAAATCGCCGTGTTCAGCCAGATAAGTTTTGGCTTGGGAACGGTAATCCAATCGGGCAAAGACATCCTGACCAAATAGGCGCTGGACAACCCCGCAAACAGCATGGTCACTGCTGCCAGAAACGCCCACAATCCCAAACGAGCAGTAGGTATCGGTAGCCCTTCGCCACCGCTTTTCCAACCGTCCCATGACCAGCCGTCTCCCCTATGGATGTCACCTGTTATCTCAGAGCCCTTAGGCTTGGTTGCCATCAACTTATATCACCTCTCACTTCACTGCGGTCAAAAGCCAAAGGGTAAGCAGCAACGGCAAGTAAATGTCAGCGACCATCAGCAAGTTCTTTGAAGCCCTTTTGGTGGGCTGCTGGCAAAATTTTAACGCCGATTTGAGAAACCAGATTCCCAAAACTGACCAGCCAACAGCGTAAAGCAAATTCACTTTGCCTGCAAGTATCGGGTAAGCGCTGACCAGTATGGTTGCGACGGTGTAGTAAACGGTCTGTCGGGTCACAGACTCAGGGTCACCTCGGACGGGCAAGGCTTTGAACCCAACTTTTCGGTAATCTTCACGGTAAAGCCAAGCGATTGCCCAAAAGTGCGGGAACTGCCAAAGGAACTGAAGGGCAAACAGGGCTAAGGCTTCTGGACTCAGTTCATTGCGAACCGCTGTCCAACCCATCACTGGAGGTATGGCGCCACTTATTGCGCCGATAAGGGTGCAAAATTCCGTTTTCCGCTTCAAAGGCGTGTAGGCGAAGATGTAAAGGGATAAGGCAATGAACGCCAAAATCACGGTGAGCCAGTTAGTGGTGAGCGTCAAAACAGTCAAACCCGAAGTCGCCATCAATGTTGCAGCGAAAACCGCTTCCGCAACTCCCATCCTTCCCGAAGGCAAGGGTCTGTTCATTGTCCTCGCCATTAAAGCGTCAAGGTCTCTTTCCAAAACTTGATTGAAAGCGTTGGCTGCACCCACTATCAGGAAAGCACCAACCAAAGTCAATGCCCAATGGACGCTAACTTCTGTCCAGTGATTGCGAAGCGCCAACAAGTAACCGAAAGCGGTGGTGATGATCACGAGGGCTGAAAGTTTCAACTTGACCAATTGGGCGTAATCGGAAAGTTTGGCGACAGCGAGACTGGTTGCCTTAAGTTTCCTGCCGACTTCAACTTCGGTGCGAGTTACCAAAACTGTCGTCTTCATCCTTTCTCACCCTCATTTGGCAGTCACCGAACTTCATGCTGTTGCTTTCGCTTTTTCCTGAGTGAAAGTTTGGCAGAAAGCCAAAACACTCAAACCCAAAAGAGTGGCGCCGACGGCGACATGGGCAATGGTTACAGGGACAGCCAAACCCGTCCAGACACTTAGCCCCCCGAGTGCAACCTGAAGGACGACCAAACTGACAAGCCATTTCCCCAACCTCTTCAACTGGGCGAAAGGAAGAGACTTGACAATTCCGAAAAGCACGAAGATGACGATAGCGATGACAAATCCGTTGAGCCTGTGAGCGAAGTTGACGGCGACCTTGAAAGCGAACTCGCTGTAGGTCATCCTCGTAGGGTTGTTCGGGTCAAAAGGCAAATTCCCGAAGGGAGGGACAACCTTGCCGAAGGATGTGGGAAAATCAGGGATGATCAACCCCGCTTCCATGTGCCTCATAATTGCACCCAAGATGAGTTGCACGAAAATCAGGGCAATTAGCGCAACGGTGGTATAGCGAAGGCGATTTAGCCGAAAGAGAACCGTCTCACCTTTTTGCCCACCAACTTCCTGCACCTCGCACCCCGCACTTCGCACCTTTTCCAATGCTGGTTTAGTGAACAGGGCAATAGCGAAAGTTAAAGCCAAAACGATTTGAGCCAAAGTGGCGTGGGCGACGGCGAACAGGATGCGAAGGGTGTCGGGATGATTTGCTTTTGTGACTGTTAGGGCAACTTCCTGAACCCTTTCGTGTGAGACGACCAAAACCCTAAGCCCACCCAAGACCGCTTGAGCGACGATTGCCAACAGAGCCAAGATGCCCATCCACTTCAACCACCTCGGCGCCGAACTGAAAACTAAAGCCAATGCCAGCGCAAAAACCAAAAGCGCCGTGAAGCCAGCGATGACCCTGTGCAACCACTCAAACAAAACGCCACCTGCCAGATAGGACGGAATCAAAGCACCGTAAGAAGTCGGCCAGTCAGGAATGGCGTCACCTGATTTAGTGCTTGTCACTAACGCACCCGCAGTAATCAAAATGACGGACATCGCCGCCACAGAGATAGCCAACCAGTGCAGCCACTTGTTGAAAGGTTGATGCGTTATCGTCTCAGCCCTCTCGGTTATCACGAATTTCACCTCTCAGTCAAAGAAGGGTTCGGTCACTTCAACCTTGTTTGCACTATTTTGTTTCACTTCCGTCGCCTCCATCACCGCCTGATTTCACTGGGATTGCGGGAACAGTTTGCGGGATAAAGTCGTCAGGTGCACCTGGGACGCTGTAGTCGTAAGGCCAACGGTAAACGACGGGCAATTCGTCACCCCAGTTGCCGTGAGGTGGCGGTGAAGGTGCTTGCCACTCAAGGGTATTAGCCTTCCACGGGTTCCTATCAGCCTTTTGTCCCTTGAAAGCGCTCCAGATGAAGTTGATGACGAAAAGGAGTTGGGCGAAACCGACGATGAAAGCCGCAACGCTGATGAAAACATTGATGTTGCTGACGGCAATTTGCGGGAAGAACTGGAACTGGTCAAAAGCGTAGTATCTTCTCGGAAGTCCCATGAAGCCGAGGTAGTGCATCGGGAAGAAAACAGCGTATACGCCGATGAAAGTCAGCCAGAAGTGAAGTTTGCCCAACTTCTCATTCATCATCCGCCCGAACATTTTGGGGAACCAGTGATAAACGGCGGCGTAAAGGGCAAACAAAGCGGAAGTCCCCATGACCATGTGGAAGTGGGCTACGACGAAGTAAGTGTCGTGCAACGGAATGTCAATGGGTGGGTTGCCCAAGAAAAGACCCGTCAGACCGCCCGTCACGAAAGTTGAGACGAAGCCTATAGCGAAAAGCATAGCTGTCGTGAAGCGTATGTTTGCGCCCCACAAAGTCGCAAGCCAGTTAAAGGTCTTGATAGCCGAAGGGACAGCGATTATCAGCGTAGTCGCCATGAAAGCGGTGCCGAGCCAAGGGTTCATGCCGCTGACGAACATGTGGTGACCCCAAACGATGAAGGACAGAAATCCTATGGCGCAGATGGACAAGACCATTGTCCTGTAGCCGAAGATAGGTTTGCGTGCGTGGGTTGAAATGACCTCCGAGGTTATGCCCATCGCGGGCAAAATCACTATGTAAACTTCGGGATGACCAAGGAACCAGAAAAGGTGCTGCCACAGAAGAGGCAGACCACCCTCATGAGGTATAAGCTTGTCGGCAACCACAATGGAAGGCGTGAAGAAACTCGTCCCGAGATGTCTGTCAAGGAGAAGCATAATTGCTGCCGCAGCCAAAGGCGGGAAAGCGAAAAGACCCAAGATGGAAGCGATGAGGAAAGCCCAGACCGTTAAAGGCAACCTGCCCATCGTCATCCCTTTCGTCCGCAAGTTCAAAATTGTCGTTATGTAGTTCAAAGAGCCCATAGTCGATGCAACGATGAAGATTGCCATTGAAATGAGCCACAAAGTCGTCCCTAAGCCAGAGCCGGGCAAAGTCTCCTTGACGGAACTTAGTGGCGGATACATAGTCCAACCTGCGCCCGCTGGACCACCCGGGACGAGGAAGGATGCTATCAGCACAATGCACGAAAGCAAAAATACCCAGTAACTGAGCATGTTGAGGAACGGGAAAGCCATATCCCTTGCACCGATTTGGAGCGGAATCAAGAGGTTAGCGAAGCCACCTATCAAGCCAGCGGTCAGGAAGAAAAATATCATGATTGTCCCGTGAATGGTCACCGAAGCCAAGTAGAATTCGGGCTTAAGCACACCGCCTTCAACCGCTTGAGGCATCAACTTACCCAGCCAAGGAAACTGCTTCCCGCTCCAACCCAGTTGCAACCTCATCAGCCAAGACAAAACCATACCCAGAAAGCCCATGAGGAAAGCGGTGACCAAGTATTGGATGCCGATGATTTTGTGGTCTTGGCTGAAGATGTATTTCGTCCAGAAACTCTTGGGTTCGTGGTGGTGAACGGTTTCCGTGCCGACATGCTCCATCATTTTCGCCCTCCTTTCTCAAGGTAATACATCGCCAACGGTCAATTGTTCGCTTAACCACTCTTTGACTTTTTTCTCGTCTTCAACGACGATGACGCCTCTCATCATGTAGTGTCCCAAACCGCAAAGTTCGGTGCAAGCGAACTCAAACTCACCCTTCTTCGTCGGGATGAACCAAGTCCTCGTCACCATCCCTGGAACAGCATCTTGCTTGACCCGAAAGTGGGGCACATAGAAACTGTGGATGACATCCTTTGAGCGCAGGTAGACGACCACGGGTTTGTTGAAGGGGATGTGCAAATTTTCCTCACCTGCGAAGAAGAAAATGTCGTCCTTGCTTGCCGGGTCGTTCTTGTCAATCCCCAAAGGGTTCTCAACGCTGACTAACTTGAGGTCTGTCCTGCCGAATTTCCCGTCCTTCCCTGGGTATCGGAAAGTCCACCTGAACTGTTCGCCCCAAACTTCAACTTTGAATGCATCTTCCGGTGGCTCGGCAATTTGAATCCTTGACCACAACCTGCCTCCGAAGAAAATCAGCGTTGTCAGTATCACCGCTGGGACAATCGTCCAGACTAACTCAAGGGTTTTATTCTCGGTGAAGTGGACTGCTCTCCTCTCCTCGCTGCCAGCAAACCGAAAGACGAGGAATGCGAGAAGCGACTGCACCAAGACGAAAACGATGCCAGTGATGACAAAAGTTACTGTGAACAGCGTGTCAATGGCTTTGCCGTGTTGGGAGGCTAAAGGTGGCAACCACCAAAAGCGCCCTCCAAAGGTCACCAGCGCAATCACAACCAATGCGATTAACAGCAAACTCATAAGCAATCCTTCAACCCTTCCCTTCAGGCTTTGCCTCTTCATCATTGCTTCTCACGCTCCTGCAACAAGCGAATGTTTTTAGCGCTTAAAGACGAAGTTGATTGTCACGGTCTCATCAGGTTTAACGATGACCTTAGCCGACTTAGTTCCCAACTTTTCGTGCCACGCTTCAATCTCGTATGTCCCCTCGGGCAAGCCCGATATAGTGAAGGAACCATCATCGCCTGTGACGGCAAAGAACGGATGGTCAAAAATCCCGATCCAAGCCCTCATCCACGGGTGGACATCGCACTTGAAGTAAGCGGTTCCGGGAAGTTCAGGTTTTCTGAAAACACGCACCGATTTTAGCCCTTTCCTCGGCTGGCTAAAGTTGAATGTTCCGTTGTTCCTGCTAACGAAATGGACATTGTGGAAAAGCGGGTCAGAGTTGCGTATCTCAATGGGCTGACCAACCATGATTCCCAAAACTCTCGGGTGATAGATACAGCCCAACTGGTCCAGCACAACGGGTTTGCTTGGCGGCTCAAAATTGCCCTTAACACCAGACTTGACATAGACAAGCACCCACTTAAGCGTCCCGTTCTTGTTCAGCACGAATTCCTCCGACACTATAGGCTTACCCTTGTGGGCGGCTTCGCAATTTTTATCCTGACTCATCCTGATGATGCGAGGCTTCAAAGGGTTGCCCTCAAATTTGACAACTCCCTTAATCGTCCCTGTGCCCTGAGATATGGACACTTTCCTCAACCTCTGGTTTTTCGCCTCTTGGGCACAGATTTTGACCGCAAAAGCAAGCGCAAGGCTGAAAAGGACAACGCGCAACATACGAGACCTCCTTCTCAAGTCAAACAAAAGGTCTTCAGCTTTTCGGTCAAAAGATTATGGCGGACGATTCCGCCATTGTAAAGGCGAAAATCTGCAAAACTTACAGCGAGCCGCTGCAGGCGAATTTGCGGGATCAACTGAATTGATCGCTGCAGCGGGCTCGCTGCTCTTAGGACTTCGCGCTCACATTCTCTTATCAGAGTTTACCTTGCTCCGTTTCCTCTGGCTTGCTTTAACTGGTTTTGTTCCAGTTGCCTAACCCTTCGCTCCAACTCGTCAAGTTTGCGCAACTTGAGTTCTTCGTCATCAATGTAGGCGTCCTCTTTCCAGACCTGAACGATGCCTTGGTGGAAACTGATGTCTGGACTGCCGTGGAATGTGCCCTTGTAGTAGTGCAGAATCCAGCGGAACCAAACTTCAACGAAGCGCCTTTCAATTTCGCTGGGAGTGTATTGACCCTTGTGGAACCACCGCCAGAGACCTGCAGGGTAGTCCAAAGTGAAATGAACGCTTAGGAAGTCTTGAACGGTGTCCTTGCCCCTAACTGCGAACTTCTGGTTCATCAGCAAGCCCTCTTCAAACAGTTTCTGGATTTTCGCCTTTTGCTTCAACAGGTATCGGTAAGCCTGAACCAGACCTTCATCAGCAGCGTTCCTCCAAGTCTCAACAAACCTTTGACCGTGACAGTCGGTGCACACTGCCGTCCACATCTCCCTTCGTTCGTCGTATCCAGTTTCAGCCAGACCCAAGTCTCTGGCTTTGTTGAGGGCAATTCTCATGTCAAGGGGTTGATCTGGCGGCATCAATTTGCCTGTTGGGTCATGATATGCTGTTCCCATCCTCCAGATGGCTTTCGCTACCATGTTGTGGCTGACATAGACTTCGCCCGCTTCCTTATATCGCATGTGGCAATACTGGCAGGTCGGCGCTTTGTAGTCTTTGCCGGGAATCGCTTCGGCGAGTCGCTTTGAGTAGTCTGGATGGGATGCCTCGCAAACATGACCGTGCTTGCTGGTTGACCAAGCCTCATAGTCTGGGTGGTCGGGTCCCATGTGACACGCTTCACAGGCTTTCGGGTGTCGGGCAATCTTCGTGTCAAAGGAGTGGCGCGTGTGACAAGAATCGCATCCGCGAACTTCAGTGTTGTGGCACGAATCGCAACCTATTTGAAGTTGCCGAGAATTAGTCGCATACCAAGGAACCGCTATGTTGGAAATCCAACCTGCTGCGTGGGATGGTCGTCCCGGAGGGAAAGGAGGGCTATTGACAGTCAGTTCGCTCATCATTTCAACCCATTGCCTTGCGTGACATGTGGCGCAAGTTCGGGTCGTGGGCAAAACGATGCCCGGCTCCTTCTCACCTGACTTAGTTGCTCCTGGCTTGACATGGCAATCTATGCACGAGACCCTATACGCTTTGCGCTGCTCGTCCCACAATGGACTTTTCCTGCCGACGAGTTCATCCAAGTTGACCCCCAGTTCCCTCACAACGGCTTTGGGGTAAAGTTTCGCTGCTTCCCTCATGCCAGGAACTTTTTCAACGAACCAATCAGGAATCCCCGCCTCCTTGAAAAACTCGTCAACCTTCCCCCACCAAAGGAGTTTGCTCTGGCGTATGTATCGCTCAAAGACATCCTTTCTGGCGTTAGCGTGTCGGGATTCAAGCCATTGATGGTAGAACCCAAAACCATCAGTTTGGGGGTCAGCGTGGCAGGATTCGCACCTTTGCCTCGTCTCGTTAGCGTGAGGCGTTGACAATTTGGTCACCGTGTTAAGCCACTCGTAATACTCCTCTGGCGCCATGTAACCCTGATGGTGAATCGGCGGGAAATACCATGTGTTGTTGGTGAAAAGCGGTGTGGGATAAGCGTTGTTTTTGAAGGGCAAGTAACTTTTGCGGTAGTTTCCGGGAGTCGGTTTGGCAGGCGGTTCCGTTTTGCCCTCAGGTGTGCCCGTCGTCGGGTCTAAAGGAGGCGTCTTTTCTACGGGATACTTGACAATCTCCCAGTCATCGTCTTCGTCGTCTTGCGAACTGATTGCGGAAACAGCCAGAAGGAAAATCAGAAGCAGCGACAAAAAGACACTCGCCAGTTTCAAGAACTTTTGCTTGTCGCTCAAAAGCAGTTTCATCGTAACTCCCCTCCTTGCCGGGATTGACAATTTTAGGAATTCGCATTCTGAATTTTGGCTGGCTATCTCGCCAATGGTGTCAGGGAAGTTCCCACAAACTTGTAAGGGAAAACCCTAAATTTGTGCGGTCATTGCTCGCTGCCTGCCATTCACATTCACTACTCGCCACTCGCTACTCGCCATTCGCCACTCACACTCGCTGTTCGCCAATTGCTGTTCGCCGCCCTCCCACTTTCGCTGACGGTCGCAAAATTCGTTGTGCGGGAGCAAGACCTAAGACATTGCACGAGTGAAAGTGCAGGTGATGGAGAAGTGCCATCGCTAGAAAATTGGCAGCCGCTTCGTAGCACCGTCAAAGTGGGAGGCTACACGATTGATGGCTCAAAGTTGCTGGTGATTGCTGGACCGTGCGTGATTGAGAGCGAAAGCCTATGCCTTGAGGTCGCTCACGCCCTTAAGGAAATCACAGCCCAACTTGACCTGCCTTTCGTCTTCAAAGCATCCTACGACAAGGCTAACCGAACATCCATTGAAAGTTTCCGAGGTCCCGGACTGGAACGAGGCTTGGAAGTTCTGGCGAAAGTCAAAGAGCAAGTCGGTGTCCCAGTGACGACAGATGTCCATGAAACTTGGCAGGTCAAGCCAGCAGCGGAAGTAGTTGACTTGGTTCAAATCCCCGCTTTCCTGTGCCGCCAGACAGATTTGCTGGTCGAAGCGGGAAAATGGGCGAAGGCGGTCAACATCAAAAAGGGACAGTTCGCAGATGCCAACATCATGGTCCACGCAGCACGAAAAGTTGAATCGGGCGGTTGCAAAAACATTCTGCTGACAGAGAGAGGCACTTTCTTCGGCTACGGCGATTTGGTCGTCGACATGCGCAATTTGTTCTGGCTGCGCCAGAGTGGCTGTCCAGTCATTTTTGATGCAACCCACAGTGTCCAGCGACCGAGCGGGCTTGGTTCTGCTTCAGGTGGTCGGCGCGAATTTGTCCCACTGCTTCTGAGGGCAGCAGTGGCAGCAGGCGTTGACGGGATTTTCATGGAAGTCCATCCAGAACCAGACAAGGCTCTCTCTGACGGTCCCAACATGGTCCCGCTAAGTTTCGTTGTCGAATTGTTGGCAATGGCGAAAGAGTTGCACGCTGTCGTCAGGAAATTCTGTCAACGCTGAAGAAGGTCCGTGGTCGCATGCCTTTGAGGTGACGAGGATGTCTAAAACGCGAGCGAGGAGGAAATCGGAGAAGCGAGTCTCAACGGCAAAAGTTCAAAGCGGTTGGGCGCGACAGATAACAGGGTTGAATTGGTTTCCTGTCACTTTCTCCGCAGCCTTTCTTCTCGCCTTGCCTTATCTGACTGGGACGAACGATTTGTTCTGGACGAGCATTTTGCTGTCGGCAGTTTTGGCGATGGGCTTATTTGCGACAATTTGGCTTCTTTGGAAGCGCCAGCCCTTGACTTTGACAATTGCAGGAACTTTTTTGCTTGCCTTTGTTTTTTGGCAGTGGTTGACGGTCGCAAATTCGGTTTACCGATGGGCAAGCATGTTTGAGGCAAGCCGTTGGACAGCGTTTGCGATTTTGGTCTTAGCCATAAGTCAATTGGCGGGACGAGGGACGGGGGATGAGGGACGAGGTGCAAAACAACAACTTTCGCACTCTGCACCCCGCACCCCGCACTCATCTTGGTTTGCGGTTTCGTTCGTGGTCGCTGCAGCAGTGACAGCAATTCACGGAGTTCACGAATACGCCACGAATGTGGCGGCTGGCATACCCCATTGGCGCATTTTCGGTCCATTCTTGCAACCTAACTTGTTCGGCAACTTCCTTCTCCTCGCCTTCTTCGTCGCCTTAGGTTTAGCCATTCAACCGCCTGCACTTCGCACCTTGCATTTCGCGCTCATCGCACTTTTGTTTTTGGTCGCAATGGCTTTAACGGGTTCAAAAGGGGCGTTGTTGGCTTGGTTCGTTGGCGTCGTTTCTTTCGGTGTCGCCTTAGCGGTGAACTTTTCTGCATCCCCGAAATGGCGAAAAACGATTTTGCTTGCCTTGCCCGTTGGAGTTATTGTTCTAATCGCAACCGCTTTGCTCCTTCCGCCAATACGCTTGAGGTTTGAAACCCTTTGGACATCCCAAGCCCACTCGTGGATGTTCCGGTTCTTCGTTTGGAAGGCGACTCTAACTGGCGCAATTTCAAAGCCGATAACGGGCTTCGGTGCTGGGACCTTTGAATGGGCATACCCGCAATTTACGGTTGTCGGTTTCACTCGCCACGCCCACAACGGTTTTTTGCAAGTTGCGCTGGAAAGCGGCTTCATTGGCTTGCTGCTACTGCTTGCGTTCCTCGCCGCTATCTTCTTCTCACGCTCCAACCCTCAACGCGCAACGCACAACGCGCAACTTGTCAATCACTCAAACCCGCCGACATTAGACCCGATTCACCTTGGTTGCAAAATTGCCATTGCCGCTTTCTGCCTTCACAACTTGGTTGAAACGGCTTGGATGACTCTTGCGAATTTATTGGCGTTGGCATTCGTTTGCGGCATGGCAATGTCAAGGGTGCAATGTTCAGAGTGCGAAGTGCAGGAAACCCGAACCGAAAGGAAAACTCAACTTGCACCCCGCACTTTGCACCCTGCACTTTCGTTTGCACTTCGCACCCCTCACTCCGCACTTTTGTGTTTGTCTTTGTTGCCATTATCGCTCGGGCTTTGGCATTCGGTTTCGGTCGCTCGTGGGGCATATTTCGCCCGACAAGCCCGAAGTGAATTGCTGCCTTCTTCCCGTCTCTATTGGCTTGAACTTGCAAGCCAATCTGATCCGCTGAACGCTCGCCACTTGGTTGACCGGGCAATTTTGCTTGAAGCATGGGCTTTGGCGACGGGAGACGAAGAAAGGTTAAAACAAGCGCTGCAACTTTGCGATGCAGCCATCCGACTGCAACCAACTCGCTCTGGCAACTACAAAGTTAAGGCACGGATTTTGAGAGAATTGGGAAGGCTGCGAGAAGCCGAGCAAACTTTAAGGGTTGCGCTGAAAGTAAACCGAACGGACACCGAAGCGATTTTGAAATTGGGCGAGTTGCTTGAAGCAATGGGCAAAACTTCGGAAGCGGAGAACTTTTATCGCAGGCTCATCGCCTTAGAGAAAGGTCCATATGGTCGCTACAAACCTGTTGAGCAGTGGCAGGACATCTTCATTGCTGCAGGCAAAGTTCGGTTGGCAAGTCTATTGACGAGTGCGGGATTCGGGGTGCGAGGTGCGGAGTTGCTTTCTGAAGCGGAAGCGACTTTGAAAAGTTTCCTTGACGCCTATTTGCCGATCCTTAAAGCCAGTGACCCAGAGGTCGCTGAAAGCCAAAGCAAGTTCGTGGAGACCTTGCTTGACGAAATCCGAAAGTTGAGGCAGGGAGAAGAAGTTTCCCCAACTCGCAGGCAGCGTTGAAATTCGTCTAAACTTCAGGCGCTCAATTTTCGCTGCAGAGGTGAACGGGGATGGCGCAATGGTATCGGGAGTTTTTTGATGACCTTTACTTGCGGGTCTATCAACCGCTTGAAGCACCTGAGCAGGTGCGAAGGGAAGTGGACTTCATTGTCAAAGCCCTTGATTTGCCTGCAGGGGCGAAAGTTTTGGACTTGTGTTGCGGGCAGGGCAGGCACAGCCTTGAATTGGCAAGGCGCGGCTTTCAAGTTGTCGGAGTTGACTTGTCCGAAGCGCTCCTTTACGCTGCAAGGAAACGGGCTGAAAGCGAAGGCTTGAGTGTGACTTTCCTTCATTGCGACATGCGCGAAATTGATTTCGCTGACGAGTTTGATGCTGTCATCAACATGTTCACATCCTTCGGCTACCTTGAAAGCGAGGCAGAGGACGAAAAAGTTTTGGGAAAGGTCGCTCAGGCGCTCAAAAGTGGCGGGAAGTTTCTGCTGGATGTCGTCAACCGAGACAGGCTCGTCCGGGATTTTCAAGCGCGTGAGTGGCACGCAGCCGATGAGGGATGGCTTGTGCTTGAGGAGAGAACCTTTGACCATTTGAGTGGTCGCATGGAAACTCGTTGGGTTTGCGTCGCTCGCGACGGTGTCCGTTACGAGAGGCTTTCCTCGGTTCGGCTATACACTGCTTCCGAATTGAGAACGATGCTTGAGCGGGCAGGGCTGAAAGTCACAAACCTTTTCGGCGACTACGATGGTTCGCCTTATTCGTGGGACAGTCAACGCCTAATCGTCGTGGCGTGTAAGCCGTAAAGAGGTGCGCGAAACGCGGGTGCAAATGAGCTTTTCAGTCCCCTTTACCTTGAAATAGTCATTTCGATGCGCCACTATGAAAACGACCTAAACTCAAAAAGTTTTGTCTTGACATCGCCCTTTTTGTGCGTTATCATGGAAGCAGCCTAAAGCGAAAAAGGAAGGAGCACCAATGTGGAAAAAGGCTCTCTCTCGGTCGCACTTTGGATGGCTATAGCGCCTTTAAAAGCAAAAGCACAAACTAATGACCCTCCCCCTTCAGGCAGTTGCTATGTCTTCTCACCCTCTTCGTCCTCAGTAGTAGAATATTCCCGCAGAGGAATGATTGTTTGGGAAATCACTCCAACATCAGCAACTGACTACGACTTTACCCCTTGGGGTTTGGAAGAGAACTTCGTCGTCATTGTTGGTTGGACTGACTTCATGGAAGGTGAAGATAGGGGAGAGTTTGGCTATTCTCCTGATGGCTACAGTTTCTATCCTGTCAACAATCCAGAATGGGTGAACGCATATCGTCCAAAGCCTGGTTTTGTGGGAGTTTTAAGGATAGCGCCAATTTTGGATGACATTCCGATAGGGATTTATTCTGGAATGCCAACTTACGATGATGACCCAGTCACAGGAGAACCTTGGAAAATGACTATTTGGGAATTCTGGATTACACCCTGCCCTTACAATTGGAGACCTATGTTGGATGAGGATTTGTCTTTCACTGCTTGGATTGAACCTACAACAGATCACAAAGGTAACCCTATGGTTGGCACAATCATTTTTCTCTTAGACTCATCCCGCCAGCCAGGGCATTGTCTTAATGCTTGCCGTTTAGGTTCTGAAGGGGAATGGGCTTGGGATGGGACAACGGGGTGTCATGATGATTTCCAATTTTTGCCAGAACAATTGGGCTTCACGGTGCTTCCGAGAAACCAGACACCAGAAGGGATAGGCTATAACTACGATACAGCAATGAGTTCGCTGGTGACTAATGTAGCGACGGTGACTGTGCGTTGTTTAGACTACGGTGGATGGACTTATTTGATGGGTTATGTGATAGGTTTCTTTGGAGAGGGTGCAGCCCGCAGGATAGATGCTCCAGACCTTTTCGTCGTAGACATCCCTGTGGACAAAAATGACAACCACATCGCTGACCATTGGGAGGATTTGTTAGACCCTCCTTCAAGAGACCCATTATCTGACGACGATATCTTTAACGAAGGTGATGGGAGGACGGACGGTGATGGGTTGTCTTTGTATGAGGAGTATCGGGGTTTGATGGTAAGGGGAGTATGGGATGATTTTCACCCTTGGATCAAAGACATGTTCGTCATGAACTTCGGGGCAGGAAATGAAAACCCATATCAGCCAGCAGTAATTCCCAACGATGCTATCACTGATGCCAAAGGTTTTCCTGGTGCAGGGATGCCTCTTCTTTGGCTCTTGAACGCAAATGAAGGGTCAGGTTATCCTTTTAGGGTGGTGAATTTCCTCTGGGGTTACGCCCACAGAAGGGATGTCTATGCTGCCATCGTGGTGCCAGGGAATGTGGATGATGTATATGATAAAGCATATGGAGTAACTTACGGACCAATTTGGGGAAATCCTACTGCCCCTATTATTGAGATCGACCTTGAGAACATTGATGAGGGATTAGGGTCGCCGTGCAATGATTGCAATCAACCTGCTAACCGAGGAACTTGTTGGTTGTGTTTTGGTCGCCAACAACCCTTTCAACACTGCGGTCATTGCCAGACATTCCTTTATTGCTGTGATTGTGACAATGACCATCCGAACGATGAACAACAATGTGGAGAATGTGGTTACAATATCCACAATTTATCCCAACATCAGGTCCTAACATGGGTCGTTGGACATGAATTGGGGCATACAGTGCTTTGGCATCAGCCTGATCGTGGTCATCATTCTGGAGCGACAACTTATGACTGTCTGATTTGGGAATATGGAGATTGGCGTGTTAATCCGCCAACGGAATTCTGTGTTCAAAACCCGGGATGCCAAACACGCTGGAAGTTAAATCCATAAAGGAGGGATGGGCAATGACAAAGAGGATTAGGAGCATCTATTGGGCGTTGGTAACATTGATCTTGCTAACTTGGCAAAGCAGTCTACTTTTAGCCAGTCCACCTATGAGGCTTGAAAGCCTTCCGCCAGTTGCGCCAAAGGAAGCTGCAGAGAAACTCAAGCAAGCATATGCTCTATTAGAACAGGGCTTGTCTGCCGAATTGGCATATCGCTTAGCATATGAAGTTTACCAGAAACACGGGATCGTTCGGGCTGCATGGTTTCCGTCATGGTTATACAGGCAAGCGAAAAAACCCTTACCTGATCCGAATGATCGCCTTGCAGTGATTGGCTCCGTTGTGGAAGGTGGGCATGGTTTGCCTCTTAGCATGCTTCGTAGAGGGGCAACCAGCATCGGGCTATTATTCAGAGCCAGTTGCGCTTTAGGGAATTACGAGGAAATAGTCAAGTGGGGAGAAATGTTGATTCAGGCTGGTAATGATTCCTACAGTATCATCAAAACAGTGGAATCTGCCCGCTTGGCTTTGGTTCAAGGCATAAAGCAATACCCACATCGTCGCAACCTTTCCAAGCAAATATGGAGACCGTTGCCTTTGAAGTTTCGTGAAGAAGACTACTTCATCTTAGTCCCACTTGACGAAGCCTGCAAAATCTTGGGGCTCCCTTGCACCATCACCACCAACCCAAAGATGGCAGGAGGTAAAGGTATTCGAATTGTCAAACCTTATGTCCCTAACATTGTCTATCGGCTCTTTTTGGGGCGACCGTTAGTGGAACGGTTAGAGAATGGCAAGGGGCAAACGGAGACCCTCGCTTATGCGCCTTATGAAGAAGGCGGGGTTGTTTGGGTGCCCTTTTACTGGCTTGCGAAGCAGGCAGGAATAAGATGGTGGGAGGTGAGAGATGGCAAAATTTATGTTGCGCCAAAGTAGGGAACAAAATAGAGGTTGTTCGTCGTCAAAACTTTCGGGTGTTTGGTGATGTTGGAAAAGATCAAAGACATGTTCGTCATGAACTTCAGGGCAGGAAATGAAAACTCATATCAGCCAGCAGTAATTCCCAACGATGCTATCACTGATGCCAAAGGTTTTCCTGGTGCAGGGATGCCTCTTCTTTGGCTCTTGAACGCAAATGAGGGAGAAACAGTTTATCAAGTAAGGCAGTATAGGGATGCTCAAGGAAACATTCACAACATCTTGCTAACAGGTAAGCGTGTGAATTATCTTCACGGTTATGCTCATCTTCGGGATGTTTACTCGGCTGTGGTTGTCCCAGGGACGCAACTATTGGGGCAAAACTCCCTCGCTGAGACATTTGGTCCAATCTGGGATGTTGACGGTCTCCCTGTCATTGAGATTAATGCCCGTGCTGTGGGAGCAAGTGTAAATGGATGGAACAGTGTTGGATACAACTATGACCTTCTTCACGCCCTTGCTTGTGTAATTGCCCACGAATTAGGGCACACAATCCTTTGGGATGTTGACCATAACCTTACTGTTCAAGATGGACAAGATCCGATAAGTGTCCTTACGAATGGCGACAGTGGTCATCATGTCTATCAACAGCATCGAATGCATTGCTTCATGTGGCCTTATTTCCCGCCCGGCTATGTCCCCGATCTAAATGGGGACGGAAACCCTGAATCGCTTCCTTTCCCTAACTTGCCGACAGATTTCTGCGATAGTCACCCAGGGTGCCAGTCACTGTGGCACCTTAATCCGAAGTAAAGGGGTGAGGGGAAATGATCAAAGTGAAACTTGGGCAAAAGATTGCGGCGTTAACGGCTGTCACTACTTTGATATCCTTCACTTTAGCATCCCCACCTGGGGGCAGAATCTACCCCAAAGCAAATGAGGAAGCGACAGAGAGATTGAAGGAGGCTTATGCTGCCTACTACCAGGGTTGGTATGATCGGGCGACATCTTTAGCGATGGATGTATATCGCAAGTATGGTGATGTTCATGCTTGTTGGTGGCCGACATGGGCAAAAAAATTGATGAAGGGGAAACTTCCTGACCCTTACGATCGTGGTGCTATTTTGAAAATGACTGTTGAAGGGAGAGCACCTTTAACGATGATACTAAGTGGGACGACGACTGTTTCGTTGTTAAGTTACGCTTATTTGGAAGCAGGGCGGTATCAAGAGTTAATGAAGGCACCTTGGGGAGATCCAATCCTTCAGGGTATTGCATCGCTCAGACTTAGGCAAGGAAAATTTCCTCCCCAACCCCCACCAAAGAACACATGGAGACCGTTACCTTTGAAGTTTCGTGAGGAAGACTACTTCATCTTAGTCCCTGTTGAAGAAGCCTGTATAGTTCTGGGACTTCCTTACCGCTTACAATTTGACCAAAAGGCAAAGAAGCCAATTGGAGCGTATGTTGGCGAATATGTTGGAAAGAAGCGTCCGCTTTTGACGATTCAGGAGGTTTTGCGAAAGGGAGGAACAAACATGATGGCATATCCAGCCTATGAAGAAGACGGGATTATTTGGGTTCCATTTTACTGGTTGGCGAAGCAGGCAGGGATAAAGGGATGGGAGGTGAGGAACGGCAAAATCTATGTTGCGCCAAAGCAGGGAACAAAATAGAGGGCGTTCGTCGTCAAAACTTTCGGGTGTTTGGTGATGTTGGAAAAGGTCAAAGACATGTTCGTCATGAACTTCGGTGCTGGCACTGAATATCCATACACGCCACCAATTATACCTAACGATGCCATCACTTCTCCTGATGGCTTTCCTGGTGCAGGGATGCCTCTTCTTTGGCTCTTGAACGCAAATGAAGGGGCAGGTTATCCTCTTAGGGTGGTGAATTTCCTCTGGGGTTACGCCCACAGAAGGGATGTCTATGCTGCCATCGTGGTGCCAAGGAATGTGGATGATGTATATGATAAAGCAATGGGTCGTTGGACATGAATTGGGGCATACAGTGCTTTGGCATCAGCCTGATCGTGGTCATCATTCTGGAGCGACAACTTATGACTGTCTGATTTGGGAATATGGAGATTGGCGTGTTAAT
>Ga0080007_1062481_pt2 | contig 20062 bp, 19 predicted proteins | sample OctOCTMetagenome_FD_69210 | JGI IMG/M metagenome (GOLD analysis project Ga0080007, IMG submission 69210) | Hot spring and microbial mat streamer communities from Octopus Spring Streamers, Yellowstone National Park, USA - OCT_B (SPADES... | ecosystem: Environmental > Aquatic > Thermal springs >...
CTATCAGAGAGCTATTCTTTGGTTTGAAAAATTTAAATTTTTTTGATGATATATTTGAAAAACTAATAGAATTTAGAGAAAATGAAAATGAATTGCTTTTATTCCAGAGTTTAGTAAATGAAATTAATCAAATACTGAGTAGTTTAACATCTAAGAGTTCATTAAATAATATCAACTTCTTTAAAGGTATATTACAAAAATTAGAAATTAATCAGTTTAAGATTGAAGAAGCAGAAAATTTTCAAAAAACTTTTGAAAATTTGGGTGATTCTTTAGAAGAACTAAAGAGAAAATTATCGCCCCATAATTTTATAAAAAGGATTTATTTCCAATTATTAAAGATTTTGAATAAAAATAAAGATCCTCTAAAAGAAGATTTGTATAAGTTCTTTCAGGTGAATAGAAATTTGTCTAAAATTTTAGAAATTAATAATATAGAAAAATTGTTGAAAGATGAGGACCACAAAAAACATGTAATTTTAAAAATCAATGACTTCTTGGTTCAATACAATCAATTAAAGCAGACGAACTTTTTAAATTTTATTTATGAATTGTATACTAAAACAAAAAATTACGAAGATCTTATTTACAAGGAAACAGTGTCATCTGATTTTTATAAAATTGTGGTATTGATAAAAGAAGAAATCAACAAGAATATGCTTTCAATAGAAAATATACAAGATGTATTTAAAACATTACTAGCGTTAGAGAATATTATTCAAATTTTAGTGATTAAAAATGAAAATTTAGTAATAAAAACTTTATTCGAAATTTATGATGAAGATTTTATTTTTAAAGATTTAAGAGGAAGATTTTCTTTTATTAATAAATTAAATGCTATTTCAAAAATAGATGAGAATAATCTTCCATTAAAAATTTTAGAATTCAAAGAATATGAAAATATTTATAAAATTTCTTCTTTTATAGCTGAGAAAAATATAATAAATACTGAAAAATTTTTCGAAAGTGTTTTAATTAAAAAAGCCTTAGAAAACGTTGATATTCAAGAAAATATTGACGAGTTACAAAATAAATTAAAAGAAGTTAAAGAAAAATTAAGAGAAAGTTCTAAAAACAATCTTGCAAATCAGATAAATAAATATATAAACGAAGCGTTAAAAGAAAGAAGAATGAAGTTGTTAGTTAGAAATTTAAGAGAAATACTTAGAGGAAGGAGAGTGGCAAGAATTGAAGAAATTAAAAATCAACCAGATTTTCCAAGAATTTTAGAAATTTTCAAGATTTGGATAATTAAAATAGAGGATGTTTTTAGGATTTTTCCCTTTAGACCAGCTTTATTCGATTATGTAATAATTGATGAAGCTTCTCAGCTTCTACCTATCTATATCCCGCCTCTGGCTTATATTTCTAAAAAATTAGTAGTAATAGGCGATGATAAACAGCTGAGGAGTCCTGAACTTTTATTTTTTAAGGAAGGAGAGGGAAATTTGTTATTTTCACAAGCAGATCTCAATAAAGATGAAATTGGAGAATATTTCAGAATTACACGAGAGTCATCTTCCTTAAAATTGATAAGCGATTTATGCGGAAATTTAATTCAACTTAAGGAACATTTTAGATGCTTGCCAGAGATTATAGGATTTAGCAATAAAAGATTTTATAACAACAGTTTAAAAATAATGACATACGGAATGGAAAGAATAGGAGATCCTTTTGAATTTATTAAAGTAGAAAGCGCTCAAGAAGAAAATATGGATGTTACAAATACAGAAAGAATAGTTCTAGAAGAAAATAAAATAAACAAAAAAGAGGCTGAGATATTAGTTAATTACTTGGTGTCTCTTTTAAAAGATCCTAAGTATAAACGATTTAGTTTCGGAGTTATCAGTTTATTTAGACCTCAAGCAGATTATATTTATTATTTATTTAGAAAAAAGCAAGAAGAAGATTCAGAATTTTTGAAAATATGCAAAGAAAAAGAAAAAAATAATGAGATAGTGATGATTGGAACAGCAGATGCATTTCAGGGTAAAGAGCGGGATATCATTCTTTATTCTTTTCGACATGCTTCAAATTCAAATCCCCTCGCATTAAACACTATTTTAAGCGAAAATAATTTTGGTCATTACAGATTAAATGTTGCTATAACTAGAGCTAGAAAAAAAATGATTCTTTTTATATCAGCAGATATTGATCGATTTCCAGAAAATATCCTTAGAGATTTCTTGTTGTATGCTAAAGGATCTACCACTTTAGAAATTATTGAAGAAAAATTTGATAGTGATTTTGAAAGAGATGTTTACGAAAGAATGAAAGAAAGAGGATATAAATTATTTCCACAATACCCTGCCTGTGGTTATAGAATAGACTTGGCTTTATTTTTGGATAATTTGAGAATAGGAATAGAATGTGATGGTTGGCAACATTATGATAAATATGGTAATTTAAATATAGATGACATTGAGAGGCAGGAAGTTTTAGAACGAGCTGGATGGAAAATATTAAGGATACCATCAACAAGATATTGGAAAAATCCAGATGCTTGCATAGATGAATTAATAGAAGAAATTGAAAGAATAGTTAAAGAGCACAAAAAAGAAGAAAATATTTTAGAAAAAGAAAATGAAAAAGAAAATTTATAAAAAATTTATTATTAGATCATTAATATTTAGTTTTACATTATCTGTGATTTTTTTACTTATTGTATTGATTTTTAGATTTTATCAGATTAATAACCAATTGAAACAAAAGAATATGTATACACTAAATATTATCGAGTGTGATGGATATAAATGTAATATTGAGAAATGGGCTAATGATGTTAATAAAGAAAGCTCATTTGCTAATTTTATAATTCATAAAAACGGGTTTTTTATAGATATTTCAAACGAATTTATAGATAGTTCGTTTAATTATTCTGATATTAACTTTTTGAAAGAATACGAAAAAAATCCCAAAATTTATAAGTCTCTTACTTCTGAAGAATGGCTTTTATATACTGATTCTTTAGTTCTTGATAATAAAAAATACTATATTATGCTTGGTATAGCAAAAAATGTTTCTTGGAGGCTTTATAGTTTAAAAGAGGATGCGAGTAATTTATTGAAAAATGAAATGGAAAGACTAAAAAATGAGATTAAAATACAATACTCTAAGAACAGAAAATTAGATTTTCTTAAAAATTTAAACACAAAAGCAGACGCATTTCAAATTGTAAGAGAAGATGGAAAAGTAATGAATTGGAATTGGGGAATACCAGCCTTTCTGCCAAAAGAATATTTTAAAAATATAGAGAATTTAAATTTCAAAAATTTTAAAATCGAACGGATAGATAAAAATTTGTATTTATTTAGGGTTGATAAAAATTCTTATTTATATACAATCTCCGGAGAAAAATTTGCTAGTCTCTTTGACTTATTACCGATGATAACTATTTTTATGTTAGCGTTTCTTTTAATTAATTTGTTTTTTAAAAAAATCTTTATAAAAAGGTTAATTTTAGAAAACATACCGGATATATCCCTAGAAGAAGCTCTGAAAAAAGGTGAAAATGAAATTATAGAATTTAAATCAAAAGATTCTTTGAGATTTCCCGAAACATTATTAAAGTCAATAGTTTCTATGGCTAATACTAATGGTGGTGTGATTTTTGTTGGTGTTAAAGATAACGGAGAACTAGATCCGATCCAATTTGAGAATTATAAAGAATTAGACTTAATAAAGAGCAAATTAACTAATTTTATTAGAAATTCAATAACACCAGTTCCTGTGGTAAAGATAGAAGATATTTATCTTAACCATAATAAAGTAATCTTTAAATTAAAAATAGGAGAATTTTACGATGCTCTTTATTCATTTAACGGTGTGTTTTATAGAAGATTAGGAGCAAGTGATATCCCTATGGATTTTTATTATTTAAGAAGCATAAGTATTATGTAATAAGTGAAAAGATTTTGCAAAATAAAATAATTTAAGCCATTAATAGTTTGCTAATTTATTTTTGTATTTATTATCCTCGTTAATCCATACCAACAACTTTTCCTCTAATTCTACTAATTTTTCTTCTCTCAGGTTCTATTAATTGAACTTTTTGGTTTCCCATATAGTCTGTCCATTATATCTTTGTAAAAACTATAATTTCCCTTCAAAGCTTCTTTAATTCCTCTTTTCAAAATTTCAACTAATAAAGCATCGGGATTTTTTCCTAATCTTAAATCCTTTGCTATATGTTTATAAGCCTCTCTAAACAAAGTTTTATAATTCCTTGATCCTTTTGGTCTTCCAGCAGGATTACCTGATTGTCCTTTCTTAAACCTTGTTGCTGGTGATGGATTATAATTGAGCATCTCTGTTTCCTGTTTCTATCCTGTATTTTTGATTATACACCTTGTAAGAGGAAAACAAAAATAAATAAAGTTAAAGGGTAGGGAGTTTAAGTTTCATCAATAATCCACTATATCAACCTTTAAATCTTCCATTTTTTCTAAATCACCGCCTTTGACTAAGATATGAATAAGTGTTACCCAAATAAGAGGATTGTTAACAGTAAATAGCATACTTTTCTTTCTATTCTCTGTTGATATTTCTATAGAATCTAACAATGGTCTGGCAGAAATGATTTTTCTTAAAGGAATAATTCTTTCTTCTTTGCTACCATCGAAAATTAACCTCTCGTTTGTAAGAGCAATAATACCTTCATCGATAGCTCTCCATTCTTCTTGGCTTTCGGATTTTCCAGGAGCAATGCCAACATAAACTCCACGTGTAACTCTAAATCCAACAGCTTTTGTACTATGATATCTAACTGATCGAGTTTCTAATAAAGTTGTTTTTTCCTCAAGATAAGCCTCCTCTCCTTCTTTCAGCAAGAGATCGGTTTTTATTGGTTCTATTTTCTTTTTTTCTTTAATTTGTTCTATAAAAAGATTCAGTTCTTACAACAATTTCTTTTTCTTTTCCTCCTTCTGGTTTTTTCTTTTGAATAAAAAGCTAAAAATCCCCATAGTTTTTAATAACTTTTACTATATTTTAACAGATTTTTTTGAATTTTTGTTTTTCAAAATCATTATTTTTTACAAAGATTTTTATCTGTTCTTCATGGTTTTTATTATTTTTAACTCTGGCATTATTTAAGAAAATTTTTGTATAATTTAAGTAAGAGCACAGTCATTAAAAATATGAAAACACAAAATATGAATAAGATAGTCAAAATTCTTATTTTATTCTTAATCGCCTGTAGCTTCATTAGTGTTACTTTTGCTCATCCAGGTAAACTTGATAAATATGGTTGTCATGTCTGTAGAAAAAATTGTAAAAAATGGGGATTGCGAGATGGTCAATATCATTGCCATAAATCAAAAAACTATCAGCCAATAAAAAGCAAATAAAAATGGTAAGAAAGCAATAAAAATAATAACATTTGTCTTTAAATACTTTCAAGTCGATTAAAAACTTAAAATAAGTAATATCTATTGAAAGTTATTAAAGTCACTACTATCCTTTATTAAAAATCAATCTGTTTTCCCGAAGGATCTTTAAACCATCTTTTTGGAGGAGAGTGGAGATTATCCCAGTGACCAATAATAATTTTTTCACATTCCTCCCAAGGGATATTTGGATTAAGACAAACTTCATAAGGGTTTGGGTGTTTAAAAACATTTATTACGCAAACTGGATATTTATTTTTAGGAGGGCAGTGGTTTTTTGCAAGAAATTCGAGAAATACTGGAAAGATTTCTGGGCTAGGATGTTCTTCAACTTAAAAAGCCTTGTTTGCTTTTCCAAAACCAGGAGGAAAAATTTCTATATAGCGAGAAAATGAAATATTTTGGTTTAATCTAACAGCTTCATTTCCCCTTCTTGTAATTATTAGAGTAATTTTCTTTTGTTTTTGGCCGTTATCAGCAATAATATTAATTATGTTCTTCCCTTCTAATAGTTCTAGTGTGTATGTAAAAATACCATCTTTGCCAACTTCGACTTCATTATTTTGGATTTTAATTTTTGTATTGGGATCAGTTTTCCCTTTTATCACATTTCTGTTTTCTTGTGATAAAATTCTTTCTTTTGTATTTTCGGTTGTTTCTAAATTTGGACCAATTATTCCTAAAAGTAAAATTATAGAAGCGAAAATAAGCATTAAGATATAAGAATAAGCTTTCCACTTATATCCTTTTTCTTTAATTTTTCCTAAAATAGGATAAAAACGAATTAAGAATGGCATAAAAAAGGATAATATAAACAAAGAGGCGCCAAAGATTGTCAATCTTGAAGTTTTGTCAGACGGAGATAACATCAAAATTATACTTAATACAAAAACGCCCACAGAGATTAAAATTGCTTTTTTCCAACTAACTTTTTTATCTATATTAAAAAATGCCATTTTCAGGATATATCTTTATTGTTATGCTTTAATTATATCTAAAAATATATCTAAAAAGAACAGTATTTATTTTGTCTATTAATCCTAAAAGATGAAAATAAAAATATATAAAGTAGCAGAGGTGGGGAATTATTTAACCAACTTCAGTAATTGACTTATACTATAACTATCTAATCTTCGCAGATCAATGATATAGGCGAGCTGTAACCCAGGCTTGTGACGAAATAAAAAAGAACATAATTTTCAATTATTTTTATTAAACAGTTCTAAACAGCAAATTTAAAAGGAATTTCAAACATAATTCGCGATCCTTCAATTTTTACTTTAACTTCTGGAGAAGATGAGATTGTTATTATAACTTTAGGTGATAATGTTCTTTTTCTGGCTAAAATTTTCCTACCTCCCCAATATCCTTCATTATCTAAATTTCTTACTAATTCTTCCATAACTAGCATTAGATTTTGAATAATTCTATAAGTTGGAGCAGCATCAGGATTGCAAAAATTTTTTCCTACCCCAAATAGGTTTTCCATTAATTGCGTGTGAAAAGCTGAAACCTTCCATTTCACTTCTATACGATGACGATTGGAAAAATTTTCAAGATATTTTAATGTATCGTAATACAATTCCATTGTTTCATCTCCTGGATATCTTTCTCTTATACCTCTTACATCCCAACCATATACAAATACCGCATTCCCTTCTGAATTTAACATACCTTTCAAGGGAAGGTTATTAAAAGCGATTGTTTGCCCTCTTACATAAAGTTCTTCAGGAATTCTAATTTCAATATGGTTACCTATAAGTTTCTTAATAAATTCTTCAAATTCTAATAGTGAACGACGAACGATTTGGAAAAGAAAATCATTATCTGTTAAAACATTGTGGTCGCCTTGATGATAGGACTTATCAGAATTAAAACTCAGACTGTTAAAAGTAGCTTCATACCCTATTTCAGAATCTCTAATTGCCACATTAAATCCATCGACTATTGTCTCCTCTGCTGTTTTTTGTAATAATAAATCACTTGGATTTTTTAAAGCTTTAGCTTTCAGATAAAACTTAAAAGCTTTAGCTAAAAATTGATATCCCCAACGAGTGTAAAATTTATACACATTAGCTCCTCTAGGAGTATTTTTTAATTCTTCGTAGAATGTTTTTAATTCTTTATGTGCTATTACTTCTTCCAAAGTTACGCCAGATATCTGCAATACTTCGTCAATATCAATATTTCCTAACTTTTCTAAATCGGTTTTGGTTAGATGTTTTAAGTCAAAAACCGCTCCATAAGCAAGATTTAGAGTTTCAATAGTAAAAGGCACACCTGCTTTTATTGCCAAAACACCATCTGGAGTTGAGTCTATATACTTTTCTGCTTCTATCTCTCTACCCTCTTCCGTTTTAATTGAAAGTATTTTATTATTTTCTACTCTCACCAAAATACTATTGAAAGTTCTAGTTTTAATTAATTTAATGTTGGGGTATTTTTGAAGAAGTGTCAATAATTTTTCTTCAACTCCATTTGGAATCACATTTTGTTTACCCGGTTTAGTCATTTCAAGGGCTTCAAAAAGCTCTCTCATTTCTGGAGTTATTGTCGCGCTTGATACAAAATCGAAATAGCGCATATTCCCTCCCTTATCAGAACTTAATCCTCCTAATGGACCATCGTAAACTAAAATTACAACTTTACCTTGTTTCGCGGCAGAAATGGCTCCAACTATTGATTCAAGTTCGTTACCAATAATTACTACATCTCCTTTAATAGTTTCTTTTACTTCTATGTTTTTTAAATAATCTACAGCTTCTAATGATAAATAACCATTATTTTCAACTAATTTGAATTTTATAGCTTGTGGATTTAAAGCTTTGGCGCTTAATAGAAACCTTACAGTTGTTACAAATTTTTTTAATTCATTTATATCTGGTTTTTTCTCGAAAACTTCTTTTGTTAATATTTGAATATATCGGTATAAATCCTCTATATAAAAAGTTTCACCGGGCTCTAGCCTTAAAAATCTTTCCTTTGAATGTCTTAAAAGTAGTTCTTTTGGAATTTCAATTTTTTCTGTAATTGGTTCTTTTATTGATCTTAACAAAGTTTCAACATCATAATTTTCTGGTTCAAAAGTTTTATCCACAATCTCTCTATCACTGACAATTTTAATTTTTGGGGGTAAAGTTTCAATTGGTTGTGGACGAGTTCCAATCGGACTACTGAATATAGAAGAAATAGAAATAATAGCTGCAAGGCCTAGGGTCCCCAAAATCTTTCTTAATCTATCCCTTATTTTTCTAAATAATACTCCTTTTCTTTTTGTTGTACTATCTGGAGTCACTGTACTGGAAGAAATTTCGGTTATATTTTCTGTGGTTAATTGAGGAATTTTTTGTAAGTATCCCCGAAATTCCCAAATTAATTCTTTTTCTTTATTCCTTAGTTCTTTCATTACAGTTTCAGCAACATCTTTTAACTTAACTTCACCTTCAGTTTTTTCTACAAACAGACTCTTGCTTGTTTCTACAAACTTCTTTTCAATAAAAGAAATAAGAAGATTAAATTTTTGCTCATCATCTATTATATCTTTGTAGCTTGCTTTTATTGACTCCGCTATTTTATAGATTTCTTTTTTAACTTTTAAAATAACTGGCAGAGAAAAATTTTCAACAAAAAATGGATCCAATTTTTGATAATAACTTTTTAGAAAATCTATAAGTTCTAAAAAAGGAGAATTTGAAGCTTTTATTTCTTCGTAATATTTGATACTTTTTAATCTTTCTATTCTCAACCTGATAGATTTATTGAGTAAATCATAAAGTTGTGATGGGCAACTTTCCTTTAATGCAGACAAAGCGCTTTTTAAATTACTTTCTATGTGTTCAAGATTAGAATCCTCTGGAACAGTTTTTAAGACCTCTTCGTAAAAATACTTTGTCCACCACCTCCCCTTTTCAGTTAGTTTTTTATCTTTGACAAAAAGTTCTAAAGATTCTGGCACGGGAACAGCAATGATTTTTCCGTTTATTTCTACTTTCTTGAAAGTATTTCTATCCTCAAAATTTAATCTAGTTTCTGCTCTTTTATATAATTCTCTTTTATTCATTGTTTTTTATGTTATCCAAAGATTTCAATAAAAGATTATCTAAAAACTTGGAAATTCGAATTTTTAAGCGCCACGAATTATAACTGTCTAAGAAAAAAGTTTCTAAAAGCTTTAATAATTTACTAAGGTTATTTTCTTTTGCCGCTTCATAAAATTTTTTGATTTCCGCATCAGACAAATTTTCTTGGATAAATGAAATAATCTCTTCAATGCAAATTTTATAGACTTTTTCAAGTATTTTTTTATCTTCATCTTCGTTTCTCAATCCTTTAAAGAGTTGGAATCTGTCTTTAATTTCTTTTGTTAAAAACTCATTCAAATCCATAGTTTTATATAAAAATTTTAAGATCTTAAAGGCTTTTATGAGTTTAATTTATAGCATATTAAAGGGTAAAGTTTAAAAATCCCGAGTTAAAATAATTATAATCTATGAGGTTATGATTTTCAAATATTCAAAGTGTAAAAATAAAAAATTTTAGAAATTCTCCGATGGTAAATTAAGAGGTATAATTATAAGAAAGTTAATATTAAAAGAGCAAAAAATCGCTTATTTACATTAATTTTTAATAATTTGGGATCCTAAAAATCAGACTTTACCCTACAAAATGAATAATCAGGAAGATATAGCTGTATTTAAGCAAGAAAATAAAACAAAAACAATTTTGAAGAAATTTTTATGAATAGTTGTGGCAATAATTGCGGGTACACTTATTAGTTTATTTGTCCAGTCTGGTTTGGATTTTTATGTCCGACTAACTATTACAAATCTATTTTCTTTTTATCAAAATCCTCCTGAGTGATATTTTCAATGGAGTAAAATACTGTCCTGGATAGGTTCAATTTTAACCTGGCTAGTAATAATCTTTATCACTTATAGAAAAATTGGAGCTAAAACGGCAAAAAATTTTTCTGGTTATTTTCTTGGCAATAATCATTAGTAGCTTATTCTTTGATTATGTTACTGTGGTTAAAGACGCATTACAATCTTATTTACATAAAGGAGATCGATAAAGATACTTTAAAATTAAAAAATATTTAACTCTTTTTAAACAAGAGCTATTACGTAAAACAACAGACGAAATTTTGGCACAATTGGCAGAATTACCTGAATACCGCTTCTTATCTAGGGAAAAACTTAAAAAACTAAAAGGTCATCTTGATGAATTTATTTTTGACATAGTTGAAGGCGGTATTTTTTGGGGAGAAATAAAAAATCACCGTTATATTTTAAATATTTAGTTTATAAAAGAATGGCTAATAAATTAATAAGAGAGTATAAAAAATTGTTAGACTTGCATTTGACGCTTACATTGAGTTAGCAAGAAACTTAGATTCGACCTTAGAAGCCTACCACTTTTTATTCGATATTACTATTCAACATTGGCTACAACAGTTAGAAGATATCTGTTGAAAGAGTCGCTCTAATAAAAAATTTAGATTAAAATTAAAGTATGAGTTTTAAAATATTTACACTACTTAAAAATCATAGGAAACCAGTAACTTATGATTTTTTCAATTTACCGTCGATAATTAATTTTCATAAAGAATCTAATAAAACATGATCGGTCCTGAAGGAAAAATTTTTCGGCCAGAGGATACAAGAAGGGCAAAAGAAGATCCTTTAGTCGAATTAACATCAGAACAGCTTCAATTAAGACAAGAATTGGTTAACTTGTTAAAAAAATCACCGCCTCACGCTGTAGATTTGTCTATATATATAAGAGATTTATTAACCTCTGAAGAAGAGGAATTCTATAATGATTTTATAAATAGAACGGTAAACGGAGAAGAAGTATCCTTAGAAGATAGGAAAAGATTTTTAATGATTTGTTATAAATTAGGCTTAGTTCCAGATAAAACCGAATACGATAAAAGACTCCAGCTAATTGAGCAAGAATATGGACCAAAAGCGAAACCAGAACAACCAGAGGGATTATCTTCTCAGGAGCTCCAGAGCTAAAAATTCCGGAAGCAGAAAGTTTATTACCTCAAGGATTTTCATTAGAAGTACAACATCGTGACGAGAAATCTCTATTAGAAAAAATTTCGAAGGGAAGGATTATAATAATGCAAATTCGGAATTAAGAATGGCTTTACAAAGATATGGAGAGGCTAGCAAAGATTCTTTTGTAAGCCCAGAGCAATTAAGGGATCTAGGAAAATCAATAAGTGATTTGATTTATGAAACAATTACTTCTGGTGGCACTCTTAAAATAGAAGATGAGGAGGAATTTAATAATTATAGAAGAAGATTCAATGAAATAATTATTAAGACTAGAAAGGAAATATATCAATACGCAGAAGAAAAGGCGCAGAAGAATAATTTAAAAGTAGATAAGGTATGTCGAGGTATGATAGTTAGGGGTTTTGCGGGATTTGAGTTTTACGATGTGAGTAACACTGATGAATATAAAAATAGCCTCTATTCCGATAAAATTTACTTAAGTGTTAAATTAGATAGAATACCAGAGGTATTAGAATATTTATGTAAAAGAATAATAGATGAAGGAATACCTTGTTTTGTTAAAACTATTTTTATGTCAGAACCTTGGATGCCATATGCTGATCTTTCGGAAAGAGAACATTATAAAAAAGAAGACATCCACTCACTTTCAAGATTAGATAATATGGTAATACATATTCCAGAAAGATTAAATGTAGAACACAGAAAAAAATTGTTTGAAATATTACGAGAAATTAATGATAAATATAGAGAAAGCTTATATGACGCATTACTTCCATTAGCAATACCTCTAGTAGATCAAGATGGTAAACCAATTAAGGGGATGGGGATAGGTAGAGATAGAAAAGGAGGAGATAGTTATCATAGGGTTCTTAGTGGCATTATAGGAAATTATCTGTTAGAATGTTATGAAAACAATGTCGTTCCAGATCCAGAAGAGATAAGGAAAAGAATAGAAGATTACCGGAAATCACTTGGTTTGGTAGCATAGGTTCGGTAAGAAATAATTTTCTCATTTAGAAGGATAATGTCTTGAAGAAGGATAATGTCTTAACTAAAAATTTCATATTTTTTCATAATATTTGATTTCTCTATAAGAAAGGTAGAGAAAAACAGAAAACAAAATAAAAGTGTTTAAAGGAGCTAACCAGAAGGATGTTCTTGGCCAAAACTTTCTAAAATCGTTAAAGTTCCTAACATACCAATTGAGTAGATAGCGCCATTTTTAAGATAAGCAAATTTGGAAATTAAATCAATACCTCTAACAGTAAGTTCTCTAACTACAAGAGCATCTATACCATTGCCTAACAAAATTAAAGGTACAGAAATAGTAAAAGCAAAAGCACCAATTACTCCATCTAATGAAAAAGAGGCATCTAAAGCTTCCAGGTAAAGAATTTTACTCAAGCACTTAAATGTGGATCTAAAAGTTCTTTTTCTTTAGCTTAAGCATTCTTTTTAAAGCCATCAGTAATAAAAAATGCTGTTGCTCCAATAGGGGCTGATAAAGCTAATATTGGATTTATTTTAAGTGCAAAATAAATTATGATAGTTAAAAATATTGATGAAATAGTATAAAACCAAAATCCTTGACGATGAATAAAATGTTCAACCAGAAAAGCATATTTTTTCTCTTCTAAAAATAGCCAACATAAAAATACTAAAAATAGATAGACACCACCAGCAAGAAGCAGTAGTGATTTAGTTTTTTCAACATATTCTATAATTTCTTTATTAGGCGAAAAAGCAGCAGTAAAAACCTGCAAAAGGTTTAAAGATGGATTAGCAATTTTAACAATAATAAATGGTAAGAGTCCTCTTACCACAAAGACCACAAATAATATTCCCCAAAGTAAAAATATTTTTTTATATTTTTCAGGAAGCGTTTTCAAAATATGTGCATTAACAACAGCATTATCAATGCTTGTAATAACTTCAAAAAGTGCCAAACCAAATATAATTGTGGAAAAATGAATTATAGCAAGCATTATGAAAAAGGTATATGATAGATTTATTATAGCAAATGCCAGAAAAATTTAATAATAAAGAAAAACCAAAGAAAGAAGAAAAACCAAAGAAAGTTGAGTTGAAAATAATAGAACCTCGTGGAGATAAAAAGTTTATTATAGGAATTAATTGTATAACCAAAAAAGAATGCGAAGCTTACAATACTGCTATAAGAAGGGTTTTAGAAAAAGAAGGTTTAACAGTATACCATCAATTTGGAGGTAGACTGATGAGCCAAACGCTCCCGGTTATCATGCTTGGGAAATATGAAAAAGAGGAATAACAAAAGAATATTTAGTAAAAATTATTACCTGAAATCGAAAAAGAAGAACAAGAATTATTAAGAAATAACACTTAATTTTAAGCTGTGTTCTATTATAATAAATTTAAAATTTTGTCAATTTTCGAAAATAAGGCAAATAGGCTAACAAACTATAAAGTAATGCAATTATTTACATAGTGAATGGTATTTTTTATTTATAACCGTTTATAATATTAATAATGACTTAATTAAAAAATTAAAGGTCGGATTTAACCAAAAATTTACTAATTTTATTTTAATTTTCAAAAAATTAAAAAGGAAGCACATTGGAAACAGAAAAACTTATAATGAAAGCAGTACATATAAAATTTAATAAAAATAAATACTTATACAAATTCAGTCGTAATTAAATTTTATTAATGTTAAAATTTCAAAATGGGAAGGTTCTTTCCCTCTTGGTTAAGAAGAGAAAATAAACCAGAAAAAATAAAAGAAATACCTCAAGGGCCTGAAGAAATAAAAGATGCTAGAAGTTTTAAAGAGCTCTTTGATATTCTTAAGAGAAAAAGGAGGGCTTACTGGTTCTGATGGTACATTTTATTCTGCTGAAGAACTAATAGAGCGTATGCAAAAACTACGATCAGGAGAAGTAGAAGATTTAGCAATTCTTACAAGATCAGAGGGTCTTAGAAAAAAGGTTGAAGAATTGCTAAAAAGAGAATTAGAAATTAAAACTTTCCTTGGAGCAATAAAAGCGATATTACAACATGTAGAAAGTTCTATTAAAAGAGGTGGCGATGCTAGGCCTCAGTCGCAAAGGATTGCTGAGTTATTAAGATCTACTTTGGGAATATTAAAGCAATATCCTGAAAATGAGAGGGCTGAATTAATAAAAGATTTTGAAATAGATAAACTTGTAGAAGATATTAAGACCGCTTTTCAGATGAAAAGAATATTCATTGATCTACATAAGGTTTTAGAAGAGATTTCTAATATTAAAGAAAGTTCACAAAGGGAATAATAGTTATTGTAAAAAACAATTTTTTAAATTAACGTAGAAATGGAATCAATAGAAGATATTTTTAAAAGAAAATTTTCTACTGAAACCTTACGAAATCCTGATGAAATTATTAATAATTTAATAAGAAAATTAAAAGATTTGAAAATCGTATCATTACCAGAAAACCTTGCGGAATTAATAGGAAAATCTTTAAAAACTCCGCAGATAAGTGCTTATCATCAAGAAGGACTAATTTTAGCTTATCATATTGAAGAGATGTTAAAAGCAATTGAAGAAGTTAGAGAAGGTAAATATAATTTTGACCTATTGCAGTTGCCAGCAAACCTAAAAGAAGAAACTAAAAATATGATAATAGAAACAGTAAAGAGATATAGTGAAGAATTAAAATTATTTGCATTTTTACATGATTTAGGCAAGACTAAATGTTTAGTTTTACAAAATAGTAAATCATTAAATGAATTGCGAAGATTATCTAAAGAAGAAAGAGAAAGAAGAATAAAGGCAATAAGAGAAGAGTTAAAACAAATAAGGAGCCAACATTTACTTAAGCAATCTTTAAAGGAACAAGTTGAATTACCTCCAGTATATTTGCTATCTTTAGAGGAATGGGAAGAAATATTAAGAGAATTAGGAGACGATATAGACTCTGCTTTACAATTTTTGCTAAGACATTATGATAAAACTTTCTCCAGAAAAGAAAAAGAATATTTTGAAGAAGAAAGAGATCATGGAGAAGAATCAGTAATTTTAGTTAGAAAAGCCTTATTAGAATCTCAAATACAATTGTCCGAATATGAGCAAAAAATTTTAGATCTTATTTTAAAGCTAATTGAAAATCATGAAGTTCATTTTCAAGTTTTTACGACCGCCCGTTCTGCTAAGAACTATGAAACTCATATTAAATCAAGATTTGAAGAAGATGAAATTAACTTATTTTATACTGCTTGCTTTATAGATATAGCTGCATCTTTAGGTGATGATAAAAAACCTAATTTTCAAGGATTTGCTAATATGGTTATAGCTAAAAAGAACTATGAATTGATTCAAAATTCAGGTTTAGCTGATGAAAATAAAAGAAATTTAATGAACCTCGATATATTACCAGAAGAATTAGAAAAAAGAATAGAAGAATTTAAAAAGAAAGAAAAATTAGATCAAGCCTTAAAAGAATATAAATTAACTGAAGAAGATATAGAAGAAATATTTGCTAAACTTAATTTCCCTGATGATATAAAAGAAGGATTAAGATCTTTAATAGGCAAAAATGTTTCTGAGGCTTTAGGATATCTTGGTAGAACACTGCCACCTCATTTAAAAATAGTAATAGGAGAATTTAAAAAAATTATAAGCGAAAGATTAGAGAGGGAATTAGAATCTAAGTTATAATTTAAAAAGTGGTATAAAAGTTGCAATTAAACTAATGCTTTAACATGAATATCGAAAAAGGACCGCAAAAATCTTCAGGGGAAGAAGAAAGACTAAAACAACTAAGAGCAGAATTAGCCCCAATAATTGAAAAATACTATCAAGAGGAAGAATTATCAGAAGCTCTGTCAAAAATTAAACATTTGTCAGATAAATATGGTAGGGAGATCGGAGGAGATATAGAAGAATATGAAGACGATCAAGGAAGAAAATATATTAGGTTAACTAACATTTCATTAGGAGAAGAATATCAAGTAATAAGAGGTGGTGAAGGAAGTGTAAAATTTAATACACACCCTATTAAATTAGAAGAATTGGAAAAACGTCTACGAGAAAGAACTCATTTTGATATGCCTTCTCATGCAGATTTTCTAAATTTCTGTATAGATAACAGAAGAAGAAAAGAAATTATTTTAGGTAATTTTTATAAAATAATTCTAGAAAAACCAGAGCAACCCTCGGTATATTTACAAACTCTTGAAGAATGCGGAAATCTAGCTAGAGAAAATGCAGGCGCAATATACAATAAGTTTTTAAGTTTGTTTTTAATGAGAGGCCCACACGCCTTTATCGATATATTTGATTTCTTTTTTATAAATTCTTGGGAAAGAAGATTCAATAAAAGATATGATATGGAAAACTGGATAGAATTTGCTAGAAAAGCTGGTTTAAAAGTTACTATTGAAGAAATAGATATTAAAGATTTATCAGAAGATCTACAACAATGTAAACAGATGATAAGTCAATATAATACAATCAACGTGTTTGAACCTATAGAAGATGAAGAATTTAATCAATGGGTCAATGAAACAAAACAAGATTTTATTAAGATGATACAAGATTCAACCAAAGAAAAGATTGAGAGAAAGCAAGAAACTAAAAGCGAAGAAAAAATTTTTGCCGAAGAAGAAATAGAAGAAGCAAAACAATTAAGATTAGACACGCTAATAGATCAACTTAGACTTAGAATATTTAGGGGAAGCCCTGCTCATCCGGAATATGAAGAAGTTATTGATATCTATGAAGAACTGGTGAAAAGAGGATATCAAACTGAAGCAGATGTTATTCAGGCTATTTTGAACGGCGAAATAGATAAAGAATTATTGGAAAGAATGAAAAGGACAGAAAAGCAAACAAAAGTAAAGTTATCTTCAAGGATTTTAAGAGCTATCGCCGAAAAATATGAATAAAAACAGCTATTTAGCGCATTAAAAACCCTAACTTCTTTAAATTTGTGAAGATAATTATTATGCCTTTAATAAAACCACCAAAATTAGAAAAAGGAGATACTATTGGTTTATTAAATCCTCTGCTCCACTGGCTGGTTTAGTGCCTCATAGATCTGAAAGGGCTATTAAGATGTTAGAAGAATTAGGATTTAAGGTCAAAGTTGGAAGAAATGCTTTAAAAATTACAGGTCATACAGCGGGTTCGCCTAAAGAAAGAGCTGAAGATATTAATACATTTTTTAAAGATAAAGAAATAAAAGCAATTATTTGTTTTATGGGAGGAAATCATTCTAATCAAATTTTAAAATATTTAGATTTCCAGTTAATTAAGAAAAATCCTAAAATTTTCGTTGGTTATTATGATGCTACAATTTTACATTTTGCATTTTATACTCAATGCAATTTAGTAACATTTTATGGACCCTCCGCTCTTACGCAATTTGCAGGAAATCCAAGAATACTTTCTTATACTGAAGAATATTTTAAAAAAGCATTAATGGTAACAAAGCCTATTGGCAAAATTAAACCATCTTTATATTGGACAGATGAAATTCTTGATTGGTTTAAAAAAGATGACTTGAAAATACCAAGGAAAATGAAAAAGAATAAAGGCTGGCAATGGTTGAAAAAAGGTAAAGCTGAAGGCCCGATATTAGGAGGCTGTATTACCTCAATGATGCATTTAAGAGGAACAAAATATTGGCCAGATTTTTCTAATTCTATTTTCTTTTGGGAAATACCTGAAAGTGATTGTGATTTTACCAAAGGTGAAAAAGTAGAAAATATAGATTCTTATTTAACAGATCTTGAACTCTCAGGAGTTTTTAAAAAAATTAAAGGAATGATTATTGGAAGATTCTTTGGGTATTCTAAACAAGAAGAAAAAGAAATGATACAGATAATTAAACAAAAAATGATTGACTATGATTTCCCTATCCTTATCAATATTGATATAGGTCATAGTGATCCGATGATTACTCTTCCGATTGGTGTTAGAATCAGGATTGATTCCTCAAAGAATCTTTTCGAGATTTAAGAAAATGGAGTTAAATAAACTTACGTTATAATTATATAAATTTTTACTATCGAGAATACAAATAAGCAAAATTATGCCAAGTTTTGAAAGCCAACCACTATTTTGGTCAAGAAAGAGACCGGATGATAGGTATATTATTCTTAAAAGGAAGTGGGAAGAGGGGGAGCTTTCACAAGAAGAATTTTTTGAACTTTTAGATTTAGAGTTTCAGAAATTTTTAAAAGAAAATCCACCTATAGAAGGAGTATTTTCTCCACAAGAAGAACTTAAGAGGATAAGAAAAATTGAAAATAGAGAAGAAAAGAAAAAAGCACTTGAGGACTTTAAAGATAAACTAATCAGACAACGTAAAGCATTGGCAAAACTTCATAGATTTTTAGAAAGAACAATATTTTTCAACCCAGATATTTCTAAAGAAGAGCTTATGAAGATATTTAGGAAATTTTCTGAAAATTATGGATTTGATAGCTTACAAAATCAGATCATAGAGAATATGATTGTAGGATATTATGAACAAAGGAGAAGAACATTAGAAATTCGCCAAAAATTTCCTGATGACCGGGATCTTGTATATAGATTAACAGGAGTAAGATTAGGACCACATGATGAAGTTAAAATTGAAATTGGCCCAATGAATTTAGTTATTAGAGTTAATGCATTTAACGCAGGAAGATTATATGAAAGAAGTGAAAATCCTACAATTGAAATTTCCCAAGTTCCCATAGGTTTTGCCTCTTATAGTGTGGAAGAGCACCCTATTTATTTTACTGTAATTAATGAGGAGGGCGTAGAAAAATATTATGGTGATCCTGAAGCTAGAGCCACTAAAATGCATGAATATCAACATCATAAATTTAATCTTTATAGAAGGGTTTGGGAACAATTTAAACAGCAATATGAAGAGAAAAATAGGTTAAGTGAAAGATTATATGCACAATATGTTCTTGAAAAAGATCCCGAAAAAAGAAGGAAAATTGTAAAAGATTATCTTCGGATACAGCAAAAGGAGGCTTTAAGGAAAGCAAAAGATGAGATTCTTGCTATATTATCTGAAAGAAGTATTCGTGCTCTAAAAAGTGTTTTGGATCTGATTTTCTTTAAAGAGGACTCACCATATGATTATCTTAAAAAAGAAAGAGAGCTAACAAATTATTTCGACGATCCTATGTTGGAGGAAATGATTCAGGAAATATTAGTAAAAGAATATAGAGAAATTATTGAAAAAGCCGTTGATGCTTATGCTGAGTTAATAGAAAAAGGCAAATATTCACAACTTGATGCAAATGCTCTTTTATATGATGTTCCCTTAGAAAATTGGCCTAATATGGTTAGAAGGTTATTAGAAGAAAAAAATTTGACATAAATGAGAATTTAAGTGTATAATAAAAATGGGGTAGGCTGCGCTCCTTTCCCTCTCCTTTGGGCCGGAGCGGGACGTCACCTCCCTTGTCCCTTGTCTCTCCCACTCCAACACCCCCCACCCGCTCCAGCCCTCTTTTTCTTTTTAAATTCTATTTTCTTCTACTGTGTGTCTATGCATTTTGCTACCAAAGAGAAGGTTTTTGCTTTTTAATTCCTTTTGCTATCTCCTTTACTAATTTTTTATACATTAATTTTTCTTGATTACTTTCTTTTTTCCTTTTAGCCATCTTTCTACCTCTTTACTTCCTTG
>Ga0080007_1073898_pt1 | contig 20061 bp, 26 predicted proteins | sample OctOCTMetagenome_FD_69210 | JGI IMG/M metagenome (GOLD analysis project Ga0080007, IMG submission 69210) | Hot spring and microbial mat streamer communities from Octopus Spring Streamers, Yellowstone National Park, USA - OCT_B (SPADES... | ecosystem: Environmental > Aquatic > Thermal springs >...
AGGCCGGACACCCGGCCCCGCCCTCTGCATGGGGGCCTCTTCCGGGCGGGCCCCCACGCCGCGCCCCGCCCCCAGCGGGAGCTGGCGCCCCTAAGCTCGACGCCGCCGTTGAGCTGGACCGGTCGGGATGAGCCCTCAGATACAGCTCCGGCATATCCTAGGCGCCGCCCGGGCCCTTCTCCGGCCTGCGCGGACAGGCGGACTGCGCGTAGAAGCGGATGAACTGCGCGTAGAAGCGGATGAGCACCCTCACCGCCTCAGACGCCGACATGAACCCGCACTCCGCCACGATCTCGTCTAGAAGCACTACGTCGGCTTCAGACAAGGTAAACGACTTTTTTACTGCTTTCCTATGCCTCATGGGCTCGCGAGGCGGGCAAATAGGCATAGGACGTGGGGGTCGCTTCTGTACCAGTACCACAGCGCTACTGAGTACACCGCCAGGTGGACCACGTCCTTGGCGGTGTAGCACCTGTCCCCCGGGGCGCAGACCTCATAGACCCTCTCCCCGTCCAGCCGCATCTCCTCTTTCGTCGCCGCGAGGACGTGCCCGTCGTCGGCCTCCACCCTAACTCCTCCCGCCTCCACGAAGGCTTTCCACCTCCCCAGGTGATGCTCTATCACATACCCGTCGAGAGTCTGCTGCACCGCGAAGTGCAGAGACGACGTCTTGCTGAAGCGCCCTATTTCAAACAGAAAACTGTGCAGGCCTCCAGAAACGGCTCTGCGTTCAATGCCCGCGGTGTTGTTTTGAGTCATGACTCCAGTAATACTCCAGTCTTATTAAGATACTGTTCTCAGTATGTCTAAAATATGCACAAACGCCGCACCGCCCGCTCGGCGCATTGGCCAAGAGCCGATACGACGGCTGTCGAAACCCTGAACATGACCGTGATGACAGCTCTAAGCCCCGACGCGTGAAGCGGCGCTTCTGACCGCACAGCCCCCGGCGGCGGGCCCTTCCCCTGACCCTTCCCCTTCCGGCGCTGACACAGCTATGGCGACAGCCCCACATCTGCTGAACCCCCTACCGCGGCGTCCACCTCCAGCCGAAACACGCCGGCAGGCAGGCGGCCCCCTAATAAAAAGGGCGGCGCTGGTGAACCTGCGCCTGATCGACAGACGCCGCCGACGGGGAAGCTAGAAGAGGGCTCTCCCCACGCGCCCCCCGGGGAAGACGCGTCTAACTACGCTCTGCCCTATGTACTCGCCGTCTTCCACAGCCTCTTCAGCCTCTCCCGCCGGCTCCAGCCCGTCTTCCACAGCCTCTTCCGCCTCGCCTACGGCCTCCACATCCTCCACCGGCTCGAAGCGGCTTTCGTGCACATAGAAAATGGCGGGGCCCAACATCTCCGCGATTTCTTTCTTTACGTCTGTCTTCTGCGGCTCCGCCTTAAGCTTCTTTACGAGCTTAAGCAAGCCACGTCTTGGCATATCTCTTCACGGCGTATATCGAGGGGTGTTGGTGCTCCGGGGGTAGCGGCTTCCTCTGCTCCTCCGCCTCCTTAGCCGCCTGCATCAAGCCGCCGGGGCGGCTGTAGTACGCCACCTCAAGAGCCGACCTCAGCTTGGCGCCGAGCCCCTCCGGCAGGTCGCCCCTAAGCGCCGACTTAGCCCAGTGATAAAACCCCTCGAAGAACTCGGCCTTCTTGTATATGGCCTTCTCGACGCCCTCCGGATCCCTCAGCACCTCCTTCACCATCTTGTCGAAGAGGGAAAGCCTCTCCTCCAACAGCCTCAAGTCGGGCGGCTCCGCCGGCGCCTCAGCCCTCTGCCTCCTCGGCACCTCGCCGCCTAGGTACCTCCTCAGCACCTCCAGCGGGTCTTCGGCAGACTCCACCTCCTTGATCATCGCTAGCCACCACCTGTCCACCGGCATCTTAAGCCTCTTTGCCAACCCCATCGCCGCCTCCATCCTCAGCCACATCTGCTGGACCGCCACCCTCCTGCGCTCCTCCTGCGGAGCCCTTATGACTTCTTTCAGCACCATCTGCAACATGTCCCGCACCGCCCCCGGCAGGCCGGCCAACTTCAACTTCACACTACTATCTGAGCAGTACCTTTTAAATATGCACGGCATCCTTCCACAAGCCGCCACAGCTGGTACAGACGGCGCATGACATGAAGCACAATTGTTAAAGATTAATAAGAACAGCTCTATACATATACATGCAGAATACAGAAGTCAAAATACTGGGTCTCTTGACGGAGCTCGGCCTCTACGACCTGACCTCCTCCGGCATCTACATAATCTACGGCTCCGCCGCAGTGGGCAAGACGACGCTGATGGCGAGGGCGGCTGAGGAGGCGGCCAAAGACGAGGTCCCCACCTTCTACCTAATGGTGGAGCCGAACCTCCGGCTCTACCGCCAAGGTGATGCCGTCGAGCGCATGCTCCCCCCGCAGGTCAAATGCGGCGGGAGGATGCTGGAGACTGCCGGATACTTCGACGCCTCCCTCCCCCTGCTCCACAAGCTGATAGAAATCACGTCTGCTTGTGAGAGGGCGGTCGTGGTGGTGGACAGCATAACCGCCCTCGCCCAGCACGAGCAGGCGAGGCACCTAGCCGCCACGGGGAAGCTGGACACGCTTCCAATCGTCAGGTCCATGAGCGCCTTCTTCAACGCCTCCACGCAACTGCTGGCTAACAACATCGCAGACCGCTACATCTCACTGTACTACATCGCCCAGGAGCGCCCCGCCATCGGCTCCAGCTACTACGGCGAGCCTGCCGCCCCCTCCTTCGCCATGAGGGCCCAGCACAACGTAGCCGCAACCGCCAGGCTCTTCACCTCAGACAAGAAGAGGCTCATAAGGGTGGTGTGGCATCGGGTGTCGAAATACACCGGGATGACGAGAGAAGTGCGGATTGAGCCGCTCCTCTAGGCGGCGGCCACAGCTACGACGGAGCCTGAACATCACAATCTTTTAAATGCCATTTTTTTACATGGGCAAAACAGAAGAAAGAGCGCTACTTAGGAGGCGGTACAAGACCGCACTCGAGCTGGTGCAGGTGTTGCTGGAACACGGCATCTATCTGCACGTTCAGTGCCCCAGATGCGGGTCAGAGGGAGTCCTCAGCATTTTAGAAAGCAACGGGTATACCTACCTGGTCGTGAGGCATCCAGACAAAAAAACCCACACCATACCCAAGAGCCGCGCCGGCGACGTCTTGTGCAAGGTTGAGCGGGACCTGGCGCACATCCTAACACAGCTCCTCGAAATCTACAAAAGCGCCGGCGGCGCCGGGTTCTGCACAGACGCCGCCGGGAATGACAGCTAGTTTTAAATCGACATAGTACACATGAAGCGGGTCTCCACAGGCATCGAGGTCCTCGACAAGGCGCTTGAGGGCGGCATACCCCAGGGCTCGTGGGTCGTGGCCACGGGGGAGCCAGGCGTGGGGAAGTCCATCCTCTCCATCCACTTCGCCCATGCGGGGCTTAAGGCGGGCGACCCCGTGGTGTATGTAACCACGGAGCAGGAGTTCCGCGACGTGATGGAGCAGGCCAAGCAGCTGGGGATGGACTTCTCGAAGTTTACGACCTACAGCATCGCGTGGCGAAAGGAGCCGGAGGAGCTTCCTCAGATCGTGGTCATCGACATATTCGGCCTGCTCAAGGTGGCCAAACAGCTGACGGAGAAAAGCAAGCAGGAGAGCCCGGAGAAGGTGCGGCGCTACGCCGCGCTATCCATCGACACGTTGATAGAGGCCATAAACGAGGCCTACGAGATCTTGGCCGTGGCCAAGGAGAAGGGCGCACCGGAGCGCCACGTCCGCCTCGTAATCGACTCCATGTCGGCCTTCTGGGTAGACAGGCCGGTCATGGCGAGGAAGTACTCATACCAGCTGAAAATAGCGACCCACCGCGAGAACGTCACAGCTGTGTTGACGAGCCAGTATGCCCCCACCACGAAACAAGCCTTCGGCTTCGGCCTGGAGCACATAGCCGACGGCGTCATCCACATGTGGATGGACGAGGTGGAGGCGGTCAAAGAAATCAGGAGGTGGCTCATCATAAAGAAGATGAGGATGACTAACCACGCCACAAGGGCCTTCAAGGTGAAGATAGAGCCCGGGAGAGGCATCGTCCTAGAAACGCAGACATAACACCCTCTTTTTCCTCCCTCCTACAGGGATTTCTTGACAGAGATAATTATTCCGTGAAGTAATCCCTATAAAGTATCTTCTTGACATTTTAAACAAAACGTAGCTCTGGGCGGCATGATAAAGGAGCTGTGTCAACGTGGCCCCAATTGCTATGACTGTTACCATGTGGACAAAAGATGTTCAGCTTGATGCATGGGAAGGGGGTTGATTAGCGCAGTTCCTTCAGCAACGATTCGATCCTCTGCTTCACTTCGTCCATCCTCCTTTCGCACTCCTGGAGCCTCTTTTCAACCTCAGCATGAGGAATAAACCACTCGATCTTCGGCTCGCCGAATACCAGCTTGTTTCCTTCCACGGCGGCTTCTACAGTGATGCGCACAATGTCTAACTTTCCGACGCCCATGGCGATCAGCTTTTCAAAAATCTTCTTGTTTAGCTCTGCCGTGGCGTGTACGATCTCCTTTCTGGGCACCACTCCGCCGAAGACGGCGAAGGCGGTGCGCCTCAGCTTGTCGGCAAATCTCGCAGCAATGACTACGCCCGTCCTCAGCTCGTATCTATTAGGCGCCTTAAGCACGTGGCCGCCGTAGAGCTCCATATGTTCATGCGCCTTTTCTATGTCGCGTTCAATGTTTTCTTCTAGTCTCCACGCCATGCGTTAGCTAATATCTGCAGTTTAAAAAGCTTGAGGCCGTAGCAGAAAGCTTGTCAACAGGGATTTCTCTACAGGGAATTTCCTGCAGGGAAATTTTCCCTGTGAATTTATCCCTGTAAGACATTTCCTGCAAAGAGATGTTTTTAAGACTACGGCTCTTTGCAAATATTGTCGGATTACTTCAGAAGGATGGAGGAATTCGACTACTTTGTCGAAAGCCTGGTAGAGGGTCGGACGTGCGGAGAAGGCCCCAGGGGCTTCAGATACCACGATGCCATGCACCGCGCCGTCTGTCCCGGGGAGACGCAGGGCCTAGACGCCGACCCAGGCCCCTACTACCCGTTTGCGCTTACAGCTCACTACTTCTGGCGCCGCGGCGATATCTGTTGCGCATGCATCTTCTTAGAAAAAGCCCGCAGCATAAGGCCGTTCCGCTACGACAAAGATGAAAAAACCGTTGCAGCGCTCTTCGAAGCCGCGGTGAAAGAGGGGGCGGAGGGCGTAAGGCGTATTAAAACAGACGACAGAGTTTGGTCTTGGGCTTCTTTGTTCAAATACCTCCTCATTGCCGAGCTCGACGTCCGTGAGAGGGGCGCCGCCCGCAGCAGGTGAGGGCGGCGCTTAAGGAGTTCTTCGAGTTTGAGAAGGTAGACGGCGACATTGCGGAGAACTACAACATATTCTATCCGTATCAGTCGGAGGCGCCGTACGTTTACCTCTACTACGCGGTTAAAAAGCTCGAAAGGCGGAAGCAGCTGCCCAAATGCGGCGGAGTTGCGTCCCAAATTTTACAAAAATTTCAAAATTCTAAAGAATTTGGGATACATGACTAAACTGGTCTCCCAGAAAAAGGCGTGGACGGAGATACCGGTGACTTGTGAGGCGCGTCAGAAGCTTGCAATCGCCAAGGCGAAGTACGGCTTCGGGACTTACAACAAGCTGATAAACCACTATGCCTAAGCGAGTCGTTAGAATAGAGAAGGTGGCGAAAAACAGGGTGTTTGTGGAGTACGAAGATGGGTCGGCGGCAATATTCGACTTGATGCAGTTGCTGGGCGGCCAGAGGGTCTACTTTGTGACGCTACTTGATAGAAATGGGAGGATAATTGGGTGGCACATAATTCCGGCAGAACTATCGTATCGCTAGACCAGATGCCGTGTTGGGGATCTCTATGACGGACGTCTTAAGAAGCGTCTTTCAACACATCTTCAGGAAAAAGGGGTTAAGCTACCCACTCGGGGCAGTTCACCTGTATATACTCAAGGTATCTGCGTTCCACTCAGCAAAGGACTTAATATGGCTGAATGGATACCGAAGTTTTGGGTTGTTCGGCGGATATCTCTCTACAGCCATACGCCCCTCTTCGGTGAGGAGGTAGGCACTGCCCCGGGGCGACGCCTCGGCGAGCTCAAGTTCCACGAGCCTCTTCAGCGCGGCGTCGACGTCTCTGTTCCAGAGAATGCGGCCAGATATCTTGAGGCCGTGGATGGGGAGGAGCGCTCCTCTGTTAAGCGGCAGGGTCAGTAGGGGAGCCTCCTCGCGCGGGGCCTCTCCTCGGGGTCGGGGAGCGCCCTCCTCACTGCGTGTTGACCTAAATACTCGTCGTCTTCTACAACATCTTCAACCTCTCCCACCGGCTCTAGGCCGTCTTCTGCAACCGCCTCCTCAACCTCGTCCACAACCTCCTCCCGCTCCTCTGTCACCTTGAACCTCCTCTCGGAGACGTAGAAGACGCGGGGGCCCAGCATCTCTGCGACCTCCTTCCTTATCCGGCCTGCCTCCTCCGGCGGGGCGGTCTTGAGCCTCTCTATGAGCTCAAGCAGTATGGACGTGCTGCTTCTGCGCTCGCTCATCACAGCCTGAGCCAGGTCTTGGCGTAGTTCTTCACGGCGTAGACCGAGGGGTGCTCCGGCGGCAGGGGCTTCCTCTGCTCCTCTGCCTCCTTCGCCGCGTACATCAAGCCGCCGGGGCGGCAGTAGTACGCCACCTCAAGCGCCGACCTCAGCTTGGCGCCGAGCCCCTCCGGCAGGTCGCCCCTAAGCGCCGACTTGGCCCACCTGTAAAACGCCTCGAAGAACTCGGCCTTCTTGTATACACCCCTCTCGACGCCTTCCGGATCCCTCAGCACCTCCTCCACCGCCTTGTCGAAGAGGGCAAGCCTCTCCTCCACCTCAGCCTCCGCGAGCTCCGGATCGGGCGGCTCCGGCGCCGGGATCTCCACCCTCTGCCCCCTCGCCGCCATCTCGGCAAGCTTCATGGCAAAACCCGGGTCTGCGTCTACTACGCGGGATATGTAGTCCACCAGCTCCCTCTCGTATTTATTAGCCGCCGCCCTCCTCAGCGCCTCCCGCCGCAACCACCACAGGCGTTTGAACTCCTCCGGCGCCTTGGCATCTGCTAGCAGCTTGCCCATCAAGTCGCCGAAGAGGTTCGAAGAAGGAGCCTTGGGCACCTCGCCGCCCACATACCGCCTCAGCGCCTCCAGCGGGTCGCCGGAGGCCTCCACCTCCTTGATTATGGCAAGCCACCACTTATCCACCGGCAGGTCAAGCGCCTTAGCCAGCCTCCGCGCCGCCTCCATCCTCAGCCACATCTGCTGAACCGCAACCTTCTTCCGCTCCCCCCGCGGGGTCTTCTCCACCTCGGCGAACACGACCCGCAACATGTCCCGCACCGGCTCCGGCAGGCCGGCGGGCTTCTGCCTCAGAACCTGGACGTACGTCGCCAGGGCCCACTCCAGCGCCACTCCCATGGACACCTTAGGGGCCCCCAGCCGCTCCGCCAGCCACTTCTGGATCCTCTTCATCGGCATCGACGATATGAGCCTCACCGCCACCTCCCTCAGCCTCCCCAGCTGGGGCTGGAACGGCGCTTTTCTCCCCACCTCCACCGACGCAGGCGGCACAAGGCCGGCGCCCCTCGCCACCTCCACCACTGCCGTGTTTACGGCCGCCCTCACCACCTCCGCATGCCTCCTAAAGCCGGAGAGGCGCGCGGCCTCCTCAAGGAGGGCCCAGCCCGCCTCGGAGAGCCAGGCGGTGGAGATGTAGATCACGGCCAGCGGTGGCGGATAAAGATAAATTGAATTAGCAAACCGAACAGACCTGCAGGGAAAACCCAACAGGGAAAAGTTCCCTGTGGATGATTCCCTGTTAAATTTTCCCTGCAACCCACCGGCCTCAGAGACGCCTGCCTTTCATATCCACATTCGGCGCACCCAGCCGCCGACGCCTTCAGCCTCATCCGGCGAAAAAGACTCAGCCCCCTTCTCTACATTTGTAGAAACTAACCTTAACATATTCTTTAATATGCCTGAAGAAGAAGAGGACAGAGAGAAAAGACTTCCTGCGACTGCAACTTTAGATCTCCAAAACCAAATTCCGAAAGCCCCCCTCAGTCCTTATGAACTGCGTATCCGGCGGCAGTGACATCGGGCGATGTTGCAGATGTGCACGGCGCATTCCAGCCGTATCATAACGCCGCACATCTACCTATACTGCGCCTCCATGGAGCTCGAAGAACTGAAGCCGCCCAGACACAGCTAGGAGATGTCCTAAGAGACACCATATGGCGCATCGCCGTGCGGTGAAAAAGTCAGGCCCAGCCTGGGTAGTTCACCCGTATGTACTCCTTCAGAGTGTTCAAATTCCATTTAATGAAGAGCTCTATTTCGGCATACGGATACTTGATCTTGACGTCGTCCATTGGGAGGCTTTCTGCTGCAGTCTTCCCCTTTTCGGAGAGGCGGTAGGCGCCTTCGTGCTCTTCGACAAGCCCCTGCGCCGCGAGCCTCTTCAGTGCGCCAACGACGTCTTCGCTCCACGGGCCGGGAACAAAACAGACCTTGACGAGGCCGTTGGGGCCTCCGTACACCCTCTCCAGAAGAAACGTTATGGCCATGATCTTATCGATTCCAACCAACCCGCCGGCTTTCAAGATGAGCAGAATCCAAGCCTCAAGCCAATTTAAATCCGGCGCCTCTCTCCTTTTCCTCAACCACTTCATGGAGGTTTGCACGTCTGCATTAATAAGGAACAAAAGCGGATGCTTTTCTGAGCCGGCTAAAAGACGCACATGCCCGAGAAAAAACGGCAAGCTCTTGAAAAGGCGCGGGAGGTGAGGGAGAAGCTGAGAAGCAGAGCCGGCGCACTGTCCCCCTCTGCTGATCTGATCAGAGAAGACAGAGATCATAGACGCTGACATGTCGGCAGAAGAGAGGAAGGAGGCCTGGCAAGCAGCTTACAGACCCCCCTCAAGAGCCGTTTTTGACCCTTAAGGACGCGGCGCCAACAACGTGATTAGGAATTCAACCAGAAACTAGGAGGTGAATCGACGCGGCGGCCGTAGGCCGCATCTAAACGTCAAAAAGGCAAGATTAGGTCTATGAGCTCGAAATACTTCGTTGCAAACTTAACCGTTGGGTCGCAGTCGCCGCAAACAACGTCAGCGCCGTCTGGTCTTACTTCCACGCGGAAATCGCACCTCATACACGTTGGTTTCAATTCAAGAAACCTGCCGATGTCGCTAGCTTCTGCTTCTGAATTGGCTACCACGACGATGTATCTGGGCCCTATCAATATTGATGGCTTGGCAACTCCGGGGGCGCTGTAGACGTACACGATGAAATGCTTACCGGCAATTTTCTCAACACGCCTTTGAATCTTCCCCATGCCCCCTAAAAAGTCTTAAAAAATGTCGTTGAACAAACCACCGCGTCTGATGCAGAACGCACTGCACAGCCTACGTCCACCAGACTCCGTGCCGACGGCAGATCTCCACATCCTCAACCCCCTCCCTAGACCCCCACCAGGGGCTAAAATCCTCAATCATGTATACTTACACTCCACAACACCTTAAAAACTCTGTAGACCCAAACTTCACAAAGTCTTATAAACCCCAAGAGCCGCGTCCAGCCCCCTCCCCCGCCGTCTTAAACTATCTCTTTATTTCTGTTTTACAGCGGGCTTCTGGCTAAGCTGGCTGAGGCGGCGGGCGCAACTCCGTCGAGCGTCAGAAACGCCGCGAAGAGGATGAGGGTATGAAGGGGGTTGGTTTTGGAATTTATTCATTCGCGTCCTCTGTGGTGGTAAACGGTGTGAGCGGTTTTTAAAGGTCAGCGATTCTCTCCTTGTGAAGAAGATCAAGGTCGCCACTGGCAACCCTCATAAACTTGCAGAGATTTCGGCCATCCTCGCGCCTTTCGGCATTGCGGTGGAGCGGCTAGAAGCGGAGAAGGTGGAGGTGCAAGACGACGACGTGGTTGCCGTGGCCCGGAAAGCCGCCGAGTTCCTGTGCCCCCGCTACGGCGACTACGCGGTGGTTGAGGACACAGGGCTTTACATAGACGCGCTGGGGGGCTTCCCCGGTCCCTACGCTGAGTATGTCTATAGAACCGTCGGGCTCAGGGGCGTGTTGAAGTTGCTGGAGGGCGTCGCCGACAGGTCTGCGGTGTTTAGGTGCGCAGTTGCCCTGTGTCTAGGCGGGGAGGTCCGCGTATTTGTGGGGGAGACCCGCGGCCGCATAGCGGAGGAGCCGAGGGGGAGCGGGGGCTTTGGCTACGACCCCATATTTATCCCCGATGGGAGCACCTTGACCTACGCCGAGATGGGCGGGGAGGCGAAAAACGCCGTGTCGCACCGGGGCCGGGCCTTCGCGGCGCTTGCCAGATGGCTTATCTCTAGCAATTTTTAAATAATGGGAAGTGTCGGGTTATGTGGACATGTTTAGCAAACCTGTTTACGAGTTTGCCACTAGGAATGTGGTCACTGTGGGGGAGAAAGAGAAGGTTGTAAACGCCATGAAGACCATGGTGAGCCTTGACATAAGAAGGTTGCCTATTGTACGCGGCGATAAGCTTGTGGGCATCATAACTATGCTTGACATACTTGACGCCATTTATTCGTGGATAAGCGACAGAACTTCGGAGGGTTCTCTCTACAGCGATATATACATGAAGAGCGTGATAGAGGTGGGCACCAGGAGCGTCGTCTCGGCGCGTCCCCGCACTCCCATAAGCGAGGTGATCTCGCTGTTTCTCCGCCACAACTTCGGCTCGATGCCGATAGTAGACGAGGCGGGGAGGCTGGTCGGCATATTCACCGAGTGGGACGTGTTGAAAATCGCGTCTCAGCTCGACTTTCCCCACAGGGTGCGCGACGTGATGACGCGGATTGTATACGTCCTAACCCCCTACTCCACCGTGATGGACGTCTTGGAGGGCATCACAATCTACAAGTTCAGACGGTACCCCATCGTGGACGAGACGGGGAAGGTGATAGCCATGTTGCACGCTAAAGACGTGCTTAAGTACTTCGCGGCAGACGACACGATAGAGAAGATAAAGCAGGGGGCCGTGGAGGAGGTGGTGAACACCTACGCGATAGACATAGCGAAGGCCCCCATCTTCTTGGCTAAGCCCAACGACCCCATCGTTGATATAATAAGGAAAATGCTTGAGTACGACGTCGGCGGCGTGCCCGTTGTGAACGAGGAAGGCACCGCGGTTATCGGCATGGTCACCGAAAAAACGCTGATGCTACTGTTTGAGGAGAGCCCGCCGCAGTAGTAGAACCCCCATAGCCAGCACAAGCACAGCCGACGCAACGGTCATCCCCGCCAACGCGCCGATCAGCGCAGTGGGGGTCGACACGACGGCCGAGAACGCAGATTCACACTCAAGGCTTAGGCTTTTGGTGCTGTAGATCTCCACGTGTTGTGTGGCTTGTGTGGGGTTGAGGAGTTTATTCTTGTCTCTGCAGGTGATTTTGGCCTTGGGGTCTTTCACCGCCACCACAACCATGTCTGTCCCCGCGGTGCAGGATATGTAGAACCTGGGGGCGTTGGGGTAAGTGCCGAGGCTGCAATCCGGGTTCCCGTAGTAGATGCCCCCTTTCAATTCTCGGCCGGACGAGGGGGGCTCTCGGGCCCCGCTCACATGTCGCGGGGCCGGGGCTCCGGCCGGTGGGGGCATTAGGCCCCCTCCTCCTCTGCGTGCATAGGCGTTTGAGCGGGGCTCTCCGGCCCCGGCCCGCATGGCAAGCGGCTGGGCCAGCCCTGCCCCTCGGGCTGGCGGGGGCGCGTCTCCATGTGAGGCGCTGCGTCTCCCTATAAATCGAATCAATGCGCCGCTGTTGGGGCCGGCGCGTTAATTCGATTTGCCTCACCGCCGTCTGGCGAGTTAGTTCCATTTGCACCTTCCGCCGCTCTCCCCTTCGTCATATTGGTTCCAAATATTCGACTGCGTCGGCCCCTGCTGGCTGATTCAACATCAGAGAGGCCGGGGGGCGAAGCATGGAGAAGATTGGCTACAGAACGCTTGTTCTAAGATATGAGTTGTCGCGGCTTCCGCCTGAGGTTGTCAGCAGAATCCCGGAGCTTCTTCTTGTGCAGGAGGAATTCCGCCAATGGGTTAGTCTGTGGTTGAGGGATCCAAAGAAGACGCCAAGGCCGGCGGAAAACCCGCTGAAATACTTTGTCATGGAGTTTCTCCATGCCGGTGCCCTAAAGTGGCTGGTCGGCGTAAAGAAGAGCGGCGTGGAGGTGCAGAAGGCCAAGATGCCTCTCTTCTTCAGCGCACAGCTCAGGTTAAGCAACGAGAGAGACGTGAGCCGCGGCGTCTTTGTCGATTTGACAGAGAAGCTGATTAGGATTAGGAGGTGGAGCGGCCGACGCGGCAACACCATTGTGCTGCCTATTAGCGAGGGCGCTGTTAGGTGGATCCTGGAGAGGGTGAGTGAGGGCGGCAGACTTGTCCTCACAGCTGTCTGGGTCGGGAGAAGCAGAAGAAGACGCACCGCGAAGCTGTATGTAGCGCTCGTATTCAGGCGCGAAGTTGCGGCAATGCAGCCAAAGCGTTTGCTCGTAGTTGACCTCAATGCCCTCCACAACGGCCTAGTCTGGGCCGTCGTGGAGGGGGAGAGAATGCTGAAGAAAGGCGTCTTGAGGCCCGACATATCCAAGGTTCTGCATCTTCAGAAAATTGCATCTAGGCTGGACAAGTTATGCGCCAAGGAGGACAGGGCATGCAGTGAGGCGGTGGCAGTGAAGAGCCGTATTTGGCGTCTGCTCAAAACATGGGAAGAAAAAGCAGTAAAAGAGCTGATATTGACGGCTAGAAAACAAAAAGCGGCAATTGTTGTGGACGTCCCGAACGATAATTCAGTTAGAGAGCTGAAAGAGGGTAGCTATGCCTCTAAAAAGAAGATCTTCCTAAACTTCGGCCGCCTCCGCAGGCGGCTCAAGGAGGCCGCGGCGTGGCACGGCATACCCTACTACGAAAAGCGGCTCTACAGCACTCTGTGTCCCAAGTGCGGGGGGAAGATGAAAGAACTGCCGAGCCGCCGCGTTAGATGCATCTGCGGCTTTGAGGCGTACAGAGACGAGGTGCCGGTCTTTTGGGCCACGAAGTTGTACCCCCAACTCATCTCTTTTTCTTCTCCTTTTCAGCAACGCGGCGAAACTCTTCATATCTGAAGGCGTCAAGTAGGCCCTGTTCCTGTAGATCTCCCAGCATGCACATCTCAGCCGCACTGCATCTTAAAGATAAGAGGAGCGGGGCGACGTGCTCTGTCTTGCATACACGCCGCCGAGATCTGCCCTGATTCGCCTTTTTCTCCAGTCACGGCGGGAGCTGAAGGAAATTAGGACAGCGTCAGCGCCTCGGCGGGCGGGCATCTGCCTGTCTGCGGAGCTGATGGGTAAATTACCCAAATGCCAGCTGTGTCCTTTATCGCAGCTGGCAGGGCCGCGCACTAACTATGTGTGGAGAACGTGGAATTAAAAAAGGGGGAGTTTAAAAAACTTTTGGTTTTAAGTCTATCCAGTCTTAGCCTCCTGACCTCTCCCGCCTCTTTTCCTCAAGGCAACGGCCAAAGCGCCTAATATCGCCAACACGCCGAAGACGCCGGCGGCCAACGCCTCAGCGGCGCCGGCGGCAGGCACCGCCGTGGTGATCGTCAACGCGGCAGGCGGCGGTGGTGCCGGAGCGGGCGCGGCCGGCGGCGGAGTTGGCGCCGTCGGCGCAGCCGTCGGGGCGGCGCCGGTCTGCGTTGGGGCAGGCGCGGCGGCTCTCGGCGTGAATATCTGTACGGCCTCGGTCACTATCGGCACGTTTTCTGCATATGCGTAGACCCAGAACTTATACAGCTTGTTGGCAACGAGCTTAGAGGTCACGTCGGCCGGCACCGTGATGGCGATGGGGGCCGACTCGGCAAACGCCTCTGCCGATGTGTGTACGAACCTCCCGGTGGTGGGGTCTATGATGCCCCACTTGTAGTAGAGCCTGCCGGCGCCCTGCGGCACCTCTAGAGACACAGACACGGAGACAGGCTGACCCACGACCGCCGTGGGCACGTTAATGGCCTTTATGGACGCCGGCGTCGCCGCGCCGAAGTAGAAGGCGCCGGGCTTATACGGATACTTGGGGTCTCTATACGCCCTTAGCTCTATGTACTGCTTGGCTGTGTCGATGGCATATAGGTAGAAGGGCCCCTGCGAAATGATCAAGTGGCTGTATTTGCCATGCCAGTCGAGCGCCGCCCTATACCTGGCAAGAGCTTCGTCTCTGGTCATCATGACCCTATTGCCTATTTTGAACCAGTTCTCTGGGAAGAAGCCCTTGTCTAGCGCCTCCTGCAGAGCGTCTGCGGCGGCCTTAGCGTGGTCTTTGAGAATTAGCGATAGCCACGGCACGTTGTACTTGGTGGCTCCCGACCTTGACGCGGCATGCGTCTGCTTCACATAAACCAGCTGATCAGTAGCGTAGTATACCTCCCACGGCATGTCAGGCGTGATTCCCGCTTTGGAAGCTATGTAGTTGGGGTCGAAATGCCAGTAGTCGATGTAGACCTCTATCGCCGTGTCGTTAAGCACGCGGATGCCCTTAATCAGCGACATAGTTGCATTGACGTACGACGCAACGCCGGACTCCCTAGCCACCTTCTGCGGGTCGTTGGCGATGTCCCACGAGAAGGCGTAGATGTAGAGGACGTCAGCTAGCTTGATGGGCTGGCCGTGGTGCCAGTTGGCGCCTACGTACTTGACGTAGTTAATCACGACCTTGGACTTGGCCTTCTCGCCGCTGGCGCTCACCCAGGCCTTCTGCTTGGCATCCCACCTATATGCGTCAGCGGGGACGTCGAAGTGTCCGTCTGGGCCCCTGGTCTCCACGGTGTAGGCGGCTCTAAACGGAGACGGTTGACCTGTGAACGGGTGTGGCCATATGGCGGGGTCGTACATCATTCTGAACCAATCCACCGAGTACACGTCGGTGAAGCCGCCCTGCGGCACGGGGTTCCAGGCGCTGGAGGCGGTCCATACCCATAGGTGGCCCACGTTGACTACGTCTCTGCCCGGCACGTACCAGTTCCTGGCGTTGAAGACGGAGGACCTCAGACCGGCGCCTAGGTCAACGGTGACGCCTTGTAGCTTGGGCGAGGCAACGTAGGCGAATAGGTTCGTGTTCACAAAGACCCTGATAGACTCCTGGATGCACATCAAGGTAGCTTTTCTATACAGGTCGACGTACTCCTGGAATGATTTGAAATTGCCTTTGTATATCTTGTCCGTCAGTTCGTCTATTGTGGTGTTGGCGAAGTTGTACCAGCCTGTGGTGCCCCAGCCGGGCATGTAGCCGAACCAAGAGGCGCAGTACTGCGCAACTGAGCTGGTGTCCCATCTGCTGAGGGCGCCCTTGCCCCAGCCCTCGGTGTAGAAGTGCCACTGGAACTGGGCGGGGTCTGTGCCGTACACCGTCTGTATCGCCACGTCGAAGGTTACGTATCTCCTGTCTACGGTGAAGCCCAGCTGTTCTAGGGCCGAGGCAAAAGCGTCGCCGATGTCTTTACGCTCGTCTTCGATGCGGATTAGGCCGATGATTGTGACTGGTTTGCCTTGGCAGTACCACTTGCCGTCGGCGCCTTTGGTGGCGCCTAGTTTAGGCATTTCTTGCTCTACGACGGAGCGGGCGTAGTCTAGGTCGTATTTTATGCCGAGTTGCGAAATTAAATCAGCCACGACGGAGTAGGTGGGGTCGTATGAACTGAGCCATATGTACATAGGCGCGGCGAGGCCTTTGAAGATCTCGTTAGCCACGTAGTCTCTGTCTATGACGAACTGCATGGCGAATCTAATTGCGCGGCTGGAGAACGGGTTGGCGCAAGCAGGAGTGGTTGGGGCTGGGCTTAGGATTATGTCGTTGAAGCCTGCAGCGGCCGTGTAAAGCGCCACTGTGGGGTCGCCTCTAAGCGGGACGGCGAGCGCCGCCCTCATGCCGAAGATATACACATCGATGTCGCCTGCCTTAACGGCGGAGCCCGCCTGGGCTATTGGGATCGATTTACCTACTATCCTCTCCACAGCTGGACCGGGGTTTGTTTGTGGTGAGGTGTATTGGGCTAGTAGCACCACTCCAAACAGGACCGTGGCCAACAGGATTGTTTTTAGTCTCATAAGGTTAAATGATTCACCTCCTTTTTAAATTTTCCTCTATTTTTACGTTTATAAAGAGAGTCACTGAGTAGAACAAGACGGTGCCCCCCGCAATTAGTAAAAGAAGCGCCAGCAACACAAGCGCGGGGTCTAGGCACCTCTCCTCGGCGCAGTGGGCTTGGGCGTAGGACTGCTGGAGGGCTATAGAAAAGGAGAGGAATAGGAGGAAAAAACCCAAGGCTATTAACTTCTTTGCCCTACTTGCGTCTCGCCGCGACAAGCGCCCCCGCTATGCCGGCGATCACGCCGATGCCAAGCACGGCATAGCTTATTGGATCAACGTAGGGCTTTTCAATATACACCTCCTTGGTCTGTGTCACGTATTGTGTAGCGGTCTGCGTCACGTAGGACACGGCGGTCTGTGTTACGTATTGTGTGGCGGTTACCACCGCGGTCTCAGTCAAGGTCAGCGTGTCTGTCTTCGTGGTGGTGACAGGCGCTATCCTGGTGACTGTGGAGGTGGTGTAGGCGATGGGGAAGTTGCCCCAGGTCAAGGTCTGCGGCTCTGGGGTGGCCGGGGCGTCTTTTGTGAAGGTTGCTAATGGGGAGTTGGGGCCGAGTATGTCTAGCACCCTGGGTATTGTGCCGGACAACACGGCAGAGGCGTTGCCTGTGCCTACGCCTACTACCCACTCCTGCGCCAAGGGCCCGAAGGGCCTAATGCGGCCTGGGCCAAAGCCGTCGTAGGAGGTCACGAGGACGTAGTACCTCCAGGTGGGTTGCGGGAAGTCTGTCATTAATCTAGTAGTGGGTTTGATAAGATTCCTCGGCACCACCGCGACCACCGTGTTGCCCTCTGCGTAGACCTTGGGCAGGTGGGATACGGAGATTGTGCCTTCTGCCACGTTGGCTACCGCCACGAAGTTGACAGTTTCGTTGCCCCATTTAGGCCCTATGAATATAGCCACGTCCCACGGCGCCTGGCCGGAGAATCTGACCCCCGGCGTATACTTAAACTGGGTTAAGTTGGCCGGATCTGGGCAGAAGAAGCGGGTCTTCTCGTCGAAGAAGGCATTGCCCGTGGCGATGTCTCCGTCGTCTGGCCTAAGGATGGTGCAACTGACGGTGCCCCAGGGGTTGCCTGGGAAGCCACGGCTTATGTATATCTGGATGTACTGCATGGAGAAGCCGGTCTCGGAACCCCATGGGTTGCCTCCGAGATCGGCGAAGGTTATTCTAAACAGCAGGGCGTCGGCCGTGGCGTTGTACCTAATCTCAAACCTAGTCATGTCAAAAATAGTGCCGTTTTTAAACACGGGGTTCTGAGGCGGGGTAAACCACCCAGGGCCTTTGAAATCCCCTGTCGGGTCGGTGGCCGACTGAACAGTAAACAAGCCTTGTGCATATATCAACGCGGCTAATACAACCACTAGGATTGCTTGTTTGGAACTCATAGATAAATAGAAAACTGTTGTATTTATATATTGCTCTCTCTGAACAGCGTGAAACAAGCGGCTTAAGTGGCGTAACGGCGCGTCATCGGCTTTTCTGACCTAACCACCAGGTGGTTTGACGTGTTGAATTCGCGATTGCGCTGGCCGTGCCCGCATCTATTGACCCCCTCGGTGTTGGTTGCTCCACTCCTCTATCGCTTCTCTAGGCTCTTCGTAGGGCCATGGCGTCTATGTGTCTGCCTGTGTCTCTGATTCTAAATCTGCCGTCGGACATCGGCGTGACCCGGGGCTCTTAGCCAGTTATAACCTTCACCAGCTTCACGCCCACGCCTTAGCCTCCACGCCCCGGCCGTAAAGACGTGTTTTTATGGGCCCGCCGGGACGGGGCCACCCGCGCATCAGGGGGGCTTGCGGTCCTCGGCCGCTCGTCCTAGAGCCGGCGGGGAGGCGGCCCCCCAGCGCCTACCGAGTTGGTGGGATGAAAAAAATTTAAACACAGGTCAACAAAACGGCGGGGCCGGTAGTCTAGCGGAAGGATGCCCGCTTGGCGCGCGGGAGATCCCGGGTTCGGGGGAGAACCCGCCTAGAAATCCCGGCCGGTCCACCATTTTTCTTCTGTGGCATTTTTGATGCAGATCTCTGGTGGCGTGGGGTGGTTTTATGCGGCGGGTTGGCGCTATTATTGGTTTTGTAGGAGCGGCAAGCTAGGGTTTAAAAAAGGAGTGCCTTTTTAGGATCTTTTCTGCGATTTCTCTCTGCCTTGGCGTGCCGTTTTTGGCCTTTTCGGCGCGGTAGAGCGCTATGGCTCTTCTGACGGTCTCGTCCCTCTCTGCCAGCCTCAAGAGGTCCGTGGTGGCGATGTACATCACGTAGTTTGGGCCGGACTTCACAATGTTGGGCCTCAGCCCAGCCGCCTTGAGCTTATCGGCGGCGGCATGCGCCTTTTCTGGGTCTCGGGTGTAGTGTTCAGCCAGAAGCGAGCCGCCTCTGCCGCTGACGAGACGCAAATGCATTATCAGCCTCGCCACGGCTACGGCGCCCGGTTTTTCCGCCCTGGAACGCGGCTTGGTAGAGGTTCTACTCGGCCTCTCAGTATGTGGCTTCGTATGGATTTTGCCGTTCTCTGCCTTCAGTTTGTGGTCTACTCTGAGGATGTCGTCTGTAGCCAGCTTTATGTAGAACCACTTGTGGGCCTTCAGCAGATCCAGCAGTTCGCCATATACGCCAGCCGCCTCTCTAAGCTTTACAAACGCCTCCCTGCCCGTGGCGACTACAGCCTCGTATGTACTTACGCCTAAGCCTAATCTCCAAGGCTCCTTAGCGGCAATCGACAGCGCGTACCTGCCGCGCAGGATGCCTCGCCACCTCGCCTTTCCGTCTCCTAACCACATGGCGAGCATAGACGCCCACTCCCCACGTCGGAAGTTCTCTGCAACTAGACTTATCGCCTCGTCCTTGCTCCATTTTTGCCTCCAGCTTACCGCGACGGCGCGCACGACTATGCTCGCCCCTTCGCGCGCCAAGTTGACCGAGGCGACATATGCGTAGAGCTCACCAAATCTCACCGCCACCCATGCAAACACTTGCCAAGGCTGTGTAGTCTTCATTGCGGCGTAGTCGCTGTTGGACTTGCGGCTGTTGGTAAACTCGTCGCTTGCCCTCCAGCCCAGCTGGAACAGCTCAAGCCTCTCGCGCGGTAGCTTCAACAAGTCGGGAAAACGCACCGAGGCGCCTATGCCGTGGATTGGAATACGCGGGACAAGGCTCGTTTTTTCCATCCACGTCCCGTCCGGTGCGTACAGCCTCTTCCCCTCCGCCTTGTACGTGCCCTCGGCTACGGCCTTGTACAGCGCTGTCAGCTTGGCCTTTGCCTGCCTCTGCGCCTCCAGTAGCAACTGCTTCGTTGTATCCCGGAAGTGAAGTAGCTGTCTCTTCTCCTCCTCCGAGAGCTGAAACGTCTCGGCGATCCTCTGCGTTACGTATTCGACGTACAGCATCTACGCTGGGAATATCCAGTCCACAGGCCCCCGGAGGACGCCGCGGGTGGAGACTTGTTCGAGCACCTCCTCCAGCGTCGGCGGCTTGGCGGGCCTCAGCGCAAGCTCTAGACGTTGTTTAATTTCGTTCAGCTCCATGATATGTTAGACGCCGCGGCATATGTTGAACCGCGAGCTTCTCCATGCCACCTCTTACGGTTCACTATATAAGCCTTCTCTCTACAGGTAAAGACTGACAGGTGCAGGCTTACAGGTGTGAATGCTCCTGTGAAGAAGTACCTGCTGGCACACACCTGCAAGCAGTTTATCGTTTTTTGTGGCGCCGTCAACGCTCGCCTAATGATGGTGGAGCCCAACAAGACGAAGCCAGAGGACTATATGAGGCCTCTAGACGTCCCCGGCGGCAGAGGACAATT
>Ga0080007_1067247_pt1 | contig 19970 bp, 21 predicted proteins | sample OctOCTMetagenome_FD_69210 | JGI IMG/M metagenome (GOLD analysis project Ga0080007, IMG submission 69210) | Hot spring and microbial mat streamer communities from Octopus Spring Streamers, Yellowstone National Park, USA - OCT_B (SPADES... | ecosystem: Environmental > Aquatic > Thermal springs >...
TGGGGGTCTAACATAGCGGCTGGTTCGCACTTGGGCTTTTCTCTGCTGTGGGTGGTGTGGCTCAGCGGCTTTTTGGCGGTGTATTTCCAGTATTTGGCTGGGCTGGTGGGCTCTCGGGGGCTGGCCTTCTGGATCTTTTTGAGGCTAGGCTAAAAAGGTTTAAGCCTCTGCTGGCGCCGCCCTTGGTGGCGATGGTCTTGGCGACGAATGTGGCTGAGTACATGGGGCTCATAATCGCCGTGCATCTGTTTACTGGGGTGCCGCTGGACGTGGCGGCTGTGTTTGCCTTGGTAGACGTCGTCCTCTCGGCGTCGCTTCCGACAGGCGGGCTCTCTTCGCGAGGGTTACTGGGGGGTTTGTGGCCGTGGTGGCGCTTAGCTTCTTGGTCGAGCTGTGGCTTGTGAAGCCGCCGCTGTGGTAGGTGGCCCTCGGAAGCGTCGTGTCGAGGTTGCCGGAGGGGGCCGCGGTGGTGGCGGCGACCATAATGCCGCATGCCCTGCTTCTGCATTCGCACCTCACCCACGGGATGGATAGGAGTGTGCATATGTGGCAGACCTTAGCCAATCTGCTGGGGGCCTCTGCCATAAACGCCTCTATGCAGATCATGGCGGCGACGGCCCTCTTCGGGAGGGCGGTGGATCTGGGCGAGGCGCCGGCGATCCTCGAGCCTCTGTTCGGCGGCTTGGCGGCGTTTCTCTTCTCCGTGGCCCTCTTCGCGGCGTCTCTCTCGGCCTCTGCGGTGTCGGTGGAGGCTGGGGTGTTGGTGTTCCTCTACGCCACGGGCAGGAGGTTTCCGGCCGCGGCGGCGAGGCTGACCGCCCGCCTCGTCAACGTCGCCCCGGCGCTCGCCGCGCTTCACCTCGGCGCCAGCCCCGTGGAGGTGCTGGTCTACACCCAGTACGTGCTGTCGCTAGTCCTGCCGGTGGTCATGGCGGCGGCGGTGCGGCGGAGCCGGCGTATGCTGGGGGCGGCGGGGAGGGCGGCCGCCCTGGCGGGCACAGTCTTCGTAACGGCGATGGACCTATACTCCTTCGTCGCCGGCTAGAACCCCCCGCATCTTCTTCAAAGCCTCGTTGAGCTTCTCTATGCGGAGCACCACCTCAGGGCTGACTACATGCTCCAGCTTCTCGGCCTCCCGGAACGCCTCCTCCGGCGCGACGCCGATTAACCCAAAGAGCTCCTCTAGGGTTTTGTGCCTCTGGTTAAGCTCTTGCACCCGCCTCCGGCCTGCCTCGGTGAGGCGGAGGCCCTTCCTGCCGCCGTACGTCACAAGCCCCCCCGCCTCGAGCTCCCGCACCACCTTCAAGGCGCTACTGGGCTTCACGCTGAGAGCCCGGGCAAGTCTTGAGAGCGTCACGCCGTCGCCGAGGGAATATATTGCTTCGAGGTAGTGCTCCTTCCTCACGCGGAGCGGCGCGTGTGCGTCGTCCACGTAGCTCATTCGTGGCGTAGATTTATCTTTTGCCGCGGTGTCAAAGGGCGGTAAAGCTTATAAAAACGTAGTTAGAACGCCAGAGGGGCCCGTAGCTCAGCCCGGATAGAGCGGCGGAGGAGCGGTCCGCGGAGAACCACTTTTTTGATCCGTACTTCTTATCTCAATTCACAAGTTTTAAAAACTCTACAACAAAAATCTTATTTAAAAATTAAAAATTTCGATAAAGTTATTTACTTTCTCCTTCTTATTAAAAGAATAGCTACTGCTACAATTACAACAATCACAGCCACCGCCACGTATGCCGCCAGATATGGGAGGGGTTGCCAAACCGATGAGGACATTGAAACCGCGGTGGTTGATGTAGTAGTTGTAACTGTAGTAGTACTCGACGACAAAGGTGTAGTAGAGACTACACTAGTTGATGAACGAGCCGGCGACGAGGAAGTCGACGACGAAGGTTTAGAATAGATTACAACAACATTGTCTGCCCCAGTGGTGACGTAGAGGTATCCATTAGAAGGATTATATACTATTCTATGTGGAGTGTCGCCTAAATAGATAGTTCCGACAACCACGTTGATGTTAGGGTCTATCACCCTAATTACCGACACGCCTCCAACGGCAACATAGAGGTATCCATTAGAAGGATTATACGCTATTCCTGACGGATAGAAATCCACATAGATTTTTGCAACGATTTTGTTTGTGTTAGGGTCAATCGCTGAAACGTAACCCATCGAGGTGGGGTGGTCGCCCAAATGGGTGACGTAGAGGTATCCATTAGAAGGATTATACGCGATTTCTTTCGGCATGTTTACTTCGATATTTGCGACGACTTTGTTGATGCGGGGGTCAATCACCGACACCGTATTTGACCAGTAATTGGCAACGTAAATGTACCCGTTAGATGGGTTACACGCTATTCCTAGTGGTACGCGCCCTACAGGGATGGTCGCAACAACTGTGTTGGTGCTGGGGTCGATTACCGAAACGGTATCTGAGCCCGAGTTGGCAACATAAATGTACCCATTGAAGGGATTATACGTAATCCCCGTCGGGCATTTTTCTACAGTGATATTTGCGACGACTTTGTTGATGCGGGGGTCAATCACCGACACCGTATTTGACCCGCAATTGGTGACGTAGAGGTATCCATTAGAAGGATTATACGCGATTTCTAGTGGTCCGCGCCCTACAGGGATGGTCGCAACAACTGTGTTGGTGCTGGGGTCGATTACCGAAACGGTATCTGAGCGCGAGTTGACAACGTAAATGTACCCATTGAAGGGATTATACGCTATTCCTGCTGGATTACGTCCAACACGGATCCGCGCAATAACGGTCCCAATATTGTCCGCCGCTGAGAAGCTGTATGAAGCGGCAGAATTGGTGACAGACCCATGGGCCATGGATGTAAATACAATGGCCAAGAACAAGACCGCCACTGAAACGGTTACTCTGATTATTGTTAATTGGCTTCTTTTGACCACTTTCCACATCATAGGGCGCATAATTATATGTTACTAATAAATGTTTCTGTAAAACTAACGGAAATGATAAAATAAACAAAAGTAAAGTATGCAACGGAGACTCGTTTTTAACTCCCGCCATAATTGCAAAACATAGCCACGGTAGCAACATAGCTATAGCGGAATTGTCCCAGCGAGCTAGTCCTGGTAAACATACCTAGCGGACCCGGCTAGCGTAGTAAGCGTGTAGCATTACCGGTGACCGAAACAATGTAGTTACCATATTCACAACTAATAAGCACCAGAGTAGATGACACGTTGCTAACGCTTGCGGCGATGTGCATGTGCTCTATCATGTAGGCCTGCGGCTGAAAAGTACCTATGTCGAGGTCCACAGCCCAGCGGCTTGGGGAGCCGTACCCACCGGCGAGGCAATAAGGATCTATGGAGAGAACACGTCTATGATTAGGCTTATCTTTAAGCAGCTCGACGCCAGGGAGCCGTTGCCGTTGGTGGCGTACTACCTCGGCGACGGCGTGGTGAGGAGCGATAGGCTGGCCATAGCCATATTAGGAGAAGAATGCGTCTCTTCGAGGGGAGGGGGATGTCGGTGTTGACGTAAGGCGGCAGATGGTTGTCTCTCGGCTTGCCTCTAGGCCGTACGCCAGGGCTGTCGCAGAGTTGTCTCTCTCCGGGGTCGGCACGTTGCCCGACGCTCTGCATTCCCATAGTGGCTTGTGTTTAAGAGGCTGGCGGCGCAGAACCTCGCCGGGTTCCAGCTGGCCGGGCGATACGTAAAGCTGTCTTTGGCCAGGGGCCTGCTGGGCTGGGTCTCGTTTAAGACTAGGGAGGAGGCGGAGAGGTACGCAGAGGCGGCGCGGAGAGAGCTGAATAGGCTGGGGGTAGTGCCTAAGGCTGTCCGCCGGGACCCGAGCTACGATGTAGTATTCGACGAAGAGACGTTGAAGAGACTGGCAGAGGTGGACGAAGCCGTAAGGCTGACCGTCGAGAGGCTGGAGGCCCTCACAGCCGCGGCGCGGCCGGGGAAGAGGACTGAAGGGTCGGCCAAGCAGAAGGCCGTGGATAGGGTCGTTTTTCAGCTGGTGGATGGGCTTGCGTCGATGAGGCTGAAGCTGACATATGTAATGAAAGGGGACAGAAAGATACCTACTATAAACGCCGTGGCGTGGTTTTCTGTATTGGGGGATGCTGAGGAGTCGATGCGGCGGCTTAGGCTTTCTGGCATAAACGCCTCTGTGGTAAGCAGAGGCGCCTCCGGCTTCGAGGTAGTGGTGCCGAAAGACGAGCTGGAGAATCTTACGCCAGAGGAGAAAGAGGCCGTAAAACGATATCTCGAACACGTGTTGCAGACCAGAGACGAAGAGAAGAGGAAGGCGGCGCTGGAGAAAAAGCTAAGAGAGACGTTAGGAGAGGAGTACGAACAGTGGAAAGACCACATAAAATCACTGAGGGAGGAAGACGCCTACTAGTAACACAACACTTGCTCAAAAGACTCGCCCAACAAGACCCCAACACAGCCAAATCACTCAACGAAAAAACTTAAAAACGCACAAAAACGAAGACATGCTCCGCGGACCGTTGCGCCGAACCTTCTAGGCGCCTACGTGGCGCGTGGAGAGCCGTAGGTCGTGGGTTCGAATCCCACCGGGCCCGCCAGTCTAGTTTTCACTTACCTTGACAGAGTTAGCGTCTAATGTAATGGATTCAACGTGTCAATTCAATACCTGCCATAGTTGTTTCGACGGATCAATTTAAGATACCGACCTTCAGTTGCTGTGTTCGAAAAAAGGAGTGTCTTTTTAGGATCTTTTCTGCGATTTCCTTCTGCCTCGGCGTGCCGTTCTTCGCCTTTTCGGCGAGGAACAGCGCTATGGCCCTTCTTACCGCGTCGTCTTTCTCTGCAAGCTTTAGGAGGTCTGCCGTGGCGATGTACACCACGTAGTTGGCGTTAGACCTTACGATTTTCGGCCTAAGCCCGGCCGCCTTGAGCTTGTCGGCGGCGGCGAGCGCCTTACCTGGGTCGCGGGTGAAGTGTTTAGCGACGAGGGAGCCGCCTCTGCCGCTCACCAGCTCGAGATACATCACGACGCCCGCCACTGTTATGCTATTCTTTTGCTTAAGGGCGGCTCTAAAGCCGTCGTCTGTGGCTAGCTTTATGTAGATCCACTTGTGGGTCTTCAGCAGATCCAGCAGTTCGCCATATACGCCCGCCGACTCCCTAAGCTTTACAAATGCTTCTTTGCCGGTGGCGACTAGGGCCTCGTAAATATTTACGACTAAGCCAGCCTCCAGGGCTCCTTAGCCGCAATTGACAACATATACTTGCTGTGTAGGATATTCTTCCGTATGAATTTTCCCATCCCCCAGCCACGCAGTGAGGAGGGACGCCCAATCGCCGCGCATTAGGTGGCTCGCGACGAAGTCGATAGTCTTGTCTTTGCCCCACTTCTGTCTCCAGCTATTTGCCTTAAGATGTACCAACACGCTTGCCCCTTCGTGCGTCAAGTTGACTGAACCAACGCGTATGTAAAGCTCTCCGTATCTCGCCGCTACCCATGCAAACACCTGCCAAGGCTGTGTAGTGCCCATGTAAGGTTGTCTCTTGTGCCTGCCTTCGTCGCTTGCCCTCCAGCCCAGCTGAAACAGCTCCAGCTCTTCCTGCGGAAGCTTCAACACGTCGGGAAAACGCGCCGAGACGATTACCCCGCGGATTGGAATATGTGGAGTATGCCCCACTCTTACATACATCCACGTCCCGTCCGGCGCGTACAGCTTGATGCCCTCCAACCTGTACGTGCCTTCAACAACGGCTTTGTACAGCGCTGTCAGCTTCTCCTTGGCCTGCCTCTGCGCTTCAAGCAGAAGCTGCTTCATTGTGTCTCTGAAGTCAAGTAACTGTCTCCTCTCCTCCTCAGAGAGTTGAAACGTCTTCATGATCTCCTGCGTTGCGTATTCGACGTAGAGCCTCCACGCCGAGAACACCCAGTCCACAGGTCCCCGCAAGACGCCGTGTGTGGAGACCCGCTCAAGCGCCTCCTCCAGCGTCGGCGGCTTCTCAACAGGCCTAAGCGCGAGCTCTAGACGTTCTTTTATCTTGTCCACATCCATGACGTGGTGAACGTTTCGACGCATGTTGAACTGAAACATGTCTGCAGGCACATCTCCACAGGTATTTCTTTACAGGGATAATTATCCCTGTAAGGTAATTTCTGTGGCGTGCTGGTTCAACGTTGCTGTGCCCGCCGTAAGGCATATGGGAAAGTCCTCCAAGTGCATCCCCGCCGAGGCCCCCGTAGGGGGCGGTGCAGGGTCTTCAGAAGCGTACCCGCAAAAAGTATGTGGTTCTTCAGGTTCTGGAAATCCGACCCCGACGTGTTTGCAGACGTGTTGGTCTGCCCCTTGTCTACCTACCGCAGACTGCCGCTCAAGTCGCTGAGGATATACGTGCCGACAAGCGGGCGCATCTACCTAGACAACATGCGGGATACAAAGACTTTCTTCCACGAAGCGCCTCACCATGTTATTACTTTGCATATGCCATCGCTATATAAAACCGCCCGGGGCCGCGCAGTGGAGGAGACGGTGGCAGACATCGCCGCCGCCGTTGCAACAAAAAGGGTGTCAGTGTCTAGAGGCGTTGGGTGGCTACTTATCGAAATGGGACTACGCCTAAAGCCATGCAGTAATTTGCGCTTTGACGGAAACGGCGATCCGCATCTATCAAGCAGGTGCGTCTTGACCGCGCTCAAGGCAAAGCCTAAACTCATACTCAACCTACTCCCTTAGCCTTCCCTTTTTCCAAATTTCCAAAAACTTATTTAAATACCGGTACGCTTCTGCCAGATATGGAGATAGTCGTAATGAAAGTCGGTAGAGACTACGGCGTCGTCATGACAGAACTGCGAATCGTAGGTCTGAGGAAGTTTAGAGGTTGCTACCTTCTGAACTTTCCAGCTAAAGAAATGGACGAAATCTCGCAACATCTGAAAGGACTGCCCGTAGACCTTTGCCTAGTAGACTACGAAAGATACATCCACTTCGCGAGGTTCATCTTCTTAAATGGCAAAGTGGAGTACGTCATCCTAATGACAAAGATAAGGCGAACCGCCAACCTCAAGAAATTCGTAGTTCGCCTGCAACAACATAGATGGCGTCTCATGCTCCGGGTGCGACCCCTCCGCCGCACCCACGCCTAACCCTCCTTTTTTCCCACACCAGAAACTTCCGACAAAACGAGATAGTCATAACGAAATTGGGAAAAAATGCACTTAAAGTCAATACGCTGACCGGAGGGACGTATTCTGGTCGCAATACAGTCGCGCAGTTCGTACAAACCAACTCGCCGTTGACTACTACCACCGCCTTCGTCATGGTTTTCCACTTCCTGGAGTTTATGGCGGGGCTGGCGGTGAAGATAGCTGTAACTCTCCTGGCGTTTTCGGTTCTGGCAGTCGTCTTCGGCCCCACGAGGGCGCTGGGTGGCGCCCTCCTCTTCTTCGCATTGATTATGATCGTGCCTTCTTACATTGGCTATTACCTGGCGCCTCTGGGGATGGAATTCTCGCGCAAGACCCCAACACAGCCAAATCACTCAACGAAAAAACTTAAAAACGAACAAAAACGATGACACGCTCCGCGGACCGTTGCGCCGAACCTTCTAGGCGCCTACGTGGCGCGTGGAGAGCCGTAGGTCGTGGGTTCGAATCCCACCGGGCCCGCCACATCTTTCTGACGAGCTTCGTACGTAGACGTCCGCGCCGCCCACTGCTCCTCCCGTGTATAGAGAGCCGCACGGGCAACCTTACACTTGGGTCAGGGGATAGACTCAACACCTCTAGCCCCTCCCTCTCACGTCGCCGCTCTACTCTCCAGCCAGCGTCTGGCTCTCCTATTATCGCCCTGTTAGAGAACATCCCCCTCCCCTCTGGAAATTTCTTAAGCTTCTCGGACAACCTGGCCACGGTGGTGGCGTAGACACGCCGATAGAGAAGAGATCTGGCTGTCTGGCGTGGTCTTGCGAGTAGAGGGCGACACCGACATGATGCTGAGAGCCGACGCCTTAGGCGAGAACGCCAAGCCAGCGAGCCGGTCGGCAGTGAGGCCTCGGAGAAGCACTTGAGGGCGTCGGGAGACGTCCAGATGGGCTATATAATAACGGTGTACTTGCATAGGCCGAAGGGCCCAGCTAGGTCGCTGTATCCGAAGGTCGCCTTCCATTCAGAACCAATGCATACGTATAGAGGTCCCTGTCAGTCAAGTTCTTCCTGGAAAGCGGAAAACCGGTCACCATCTCCGTAACGGGAATAGACCTCCAAGCTTACCCGTGAGGTCCATGCCGTCTTTCCACTGCTTCAGACATGCCTTACCATTGGATGGCCTACTTCATCACGAATGAGCCTTAAGCTATCAGAAAATCTATTTATAGAAAGATAACTGCATCAGGCAGATTTTGAGTAAATAAAAATAATAATACTGAAAATGGCTGAGGTTATTGTTGTGCTTGTTTCCAGCTCTTTAATGTGTTGTAGCCCATTAAGGCATATACCTTGCCCACGAATGACAGCAGAGCGCCGATGAGAATAATAAAGAGGAGGGCGCCCAGCCAAGTCCATTTGGCGGCCTCGTTGAAGTCCTTGACGCCGGTGGCGACGGCGAGTTCATTATAGGCGTCTCTGTAATATCTCCCTGTGAGTAGTACGAACACGTAGGCGAGAACGAAGAAACCCGCCAAGACTTCGAAGAAGTGCCGCGACAAGTAAGTGCAGAGGGGTTGATAACACGTAGGCCCAAAGAGGAGGACTAAGAATAAGACTATCAACGTTATGATCCCTACAACGGTAACAACCACCGCCTTTAGGGCGTTGTCCCAGATGGCATACCTGTTGAGAGACTCGGCCAGTCTTTTTAGGGCTACGAGCTCCATTATGTAGCCTACCAGCGTCGCTATGCCGCCCATTATAAGCCCCGCGAGTTCTATAATAACGCCGATGTACCCGAGATTACCCGCAGACCTAACTTCCTCCTCCAAGATATTTTTTGCACCTGTGTTTATAAATGTTGGGTAAACGCACCGCCGGGTTGCACCGAAGCGGCACACGGCATCAGTACCTAGCGAGGAGCAGGTACCTATTGTCTGAATTAGCTTATTCCGTCAAGGCGACGTCGGCTTAGGGGTCTTGTGGCAAGCGGCAATCTGCGGTGCACTACGGTTATGAGTAGTAACAATGCGAAATATGTCCTGCAACTTGCAAATCCAGCTTTTACTAATGACAAGAGGTGAGGCTCAAGCCATCGCCTCACTTTCTTTAACATTGAGTAAAATTAAACCTTAAAAGCGAGAGAGAGGTGCGTAGTCTCCTTGTTCCTGTATCCGCCGACAGCCCCCGAATACCCTATAGCCGTTCGCTATCTGTCGGCGAGCGTTACCTAGAGAAAACCTGGCAACCTACTGTGTTACTATAGGCACATATCTGTAGTTAATCTGGAGAAAAACTTTTAACTGATACTTCAGAATGCTTAAAAACAGCTATATAGGATAAAAACATGCGGAGAGTGTTGTTGAGCTTAGTTTTTGTCTTCTTCCTCTCAGCCGCCTTAATCCATGCCGCCACCATCAAGTACAGCGGCCTCGTTGATATTTATTACCGATGCGGAGCTTCCGTTACTGACTTCGGCACATGTAAAGGAAGTTGCTACGGCTTCATGATGGCTGTATATAACACCACGGAGAAGCCGCCAATTCGTGTCTACATAGGAAACACCGAAGTTCCTGTTAACTACACGCTCTACCGCGTGGACGACGCCTACCAGCCCAACCTGTGGGTCGCGGAGTTTTGGGGAAACGTGTCTGGACCTGTGAGGGTACAGACGAAACTTAGCGTTGAGGCATACCTCCTGGTGAACTTCGGGGTGGGGAAGCCCATGTATGTAAAGGTATTGACCCTGCCCTACTTCGCGGGGCGAGGCGAGACCAAGCCGTGGGAGGTGCGGCTGGGAGCCAGCGGCAACATATTGGTGTGTACTGTGGGTAAATACGCGGCGAGGGGAGAAGTCTTCTACAACGGCTCGTGGAGGCCGGCCTCGGTCTCCACTGGCTGGTACCGCTCAGTGGTGTCGGGGAACGGGAGCGCGGTTAAGCTGTACTGGAGCGACACGCCCCAGTCCGCGATAAAGGTGGCCTACGTCGTCTTGACCGCGCCTAAAGGCCCCGACAGAGCCTTCGTAGTTGGGACTGACGGACTGCCCGTCCCCGCCCAGTTTCTCAGCCTCATGGCCGGGCCGGGCGTGGTTGTGGAAAAAGACGGCGTAGTCGCCTTCGCTGGCACAGGCTACCTCACATACGGCGGGAGGCGGATAGAGCTCAAACCCAACGCCACGGTGGTCGTGGAGGGGAAACGTTGTCTCTTCGTAGGGCAGACTTCCACCGGCCAGCCCCTAGATGTGGAAGTCCTCTTCAACGGTAAGCCGGTCGTCTCTGGTAGAGGGCAGGTGGAGGCTTTCTGTATTCCCGGCGCTACCAAAGCCAGATACACCTACCGCATGCAGTACCCCATAACCAACGTGACTTACACAGTAGAAGCCGACGGCAACTACACACTGCACGTCGTAGAGATGGAAATAATAGTGCGTGACCTCTATTTAAGACCTGTTAAGAGCTATATAATCAAGACGCCGCCTAATATTTCGCTCCCCATAGTATTGCGGGAGTACGGCTATAAGACTACAGTGACTGCCTTCGCAGGGAAACTAGAGATGTATCCAACAAGCCCAATAAGCTACTTGCTGAAAACAGTACAAAGCATTTTAGAAGTAGCTGGACATAATAATATGGAAATAACATCAAATTTATATAGAAGCTATCAATTAACTGCGAATACTGCACTTTACTTATCAATTGAAGCGTCTATACTCATCTTTCTTATTAGCTACATGTTGCTTCTGTTTACTAAAGAAAGTATGCATAATATTACATATAAATTTATACCACTTTTAATTATAGTCAACGTCCTACCATTAATTTTCTTCAATTTATACTCATTTTTATACTCATTTATCTATTTGTTTTTATTAATTACATTTTATCGTACTTTATTTACAAATACATATGATAAACAAATATTATACATATTTGTGATTTTGATGTTTATATTGTCTGTGTCTATATACACCGGAATGCCTATTTCCTATTTTGTAGCCTGGACGCCTGTGTTTATTGTTTCTTTATATATATTGTTATTTTTAAAATACATTTACTTAGCTAGGCGTTTCAGTACTGGCGAAGTCATATTAAATATAATCTATGTGTTGATATTTGTTTTAACGTTGCTCATAACTGTACTGCTGAATGCAAGCGATCGTGCACTAGCCCTTGAATTAACATTACTTCTTCTGCCAGTATCTAGAATCATCCACACTTTACATGCTACTTATTCAAGTTTCCCGTGGATAGACCTAAAAAAGGCTAAAGATAGCTCTCGATTATTCTCTGCAAAAGAGCAACTACGGAAGGAAATATCGGAGCTCTTGTGCAGGTTAATACATCGCAGAAAATCTGAAGACGCTACATCTTTTGAGATACCTCCCCATAGAGTCGAGTTAGTTGCGCGCCTTGTAGAGGATAGAGCAGACCGTAAGAAGTTTGACTTGACGATCAAGGTCGAGAATTTTGGACTCCATAAAGGTACTGCTACGATGCAGAAGACAGGTGCCGGATGGGCATTAGCCAACTTACAAGTCGCCAATATGCGCGAATCCTACTCTCTGTCTCCCAGCGGGAAGGGGAGCGGATGCGACGACGTGGCGAAACTAGTGGGAATATTCCTCCTCGCGCTTGCAATTGTAGCTATTGATACATTAGCTGGATTGTTCTTGGCCATTGCGCTTACATATGTATTTCATGTGGTTATGTGTGAAGGCCTCAGATTAGGATGGCGCAACGCGTTAATTAAATTACTGGTACTCAGCATAGCGTTGCCAATTCTCGTCATTATAACGTGGTCTCTTGCGGGTCCGTCTATGATGGCTATTAATAACTTTAGGCAAATAGTTTTCTCGGAGATCATCGCAACGATGGCGGACAGATGGCTGTATGTCTTCTTAGTATCGCTGGTGCTGTTCTATGCGCCTATTGTTTATCAGGATAGGCGTTGCCTAGTGCCTTAAAGACGCTCTACCACCAGCTTCACCACTGGGTCTGCGGTGTTGCACAACAAAATTTCTTTCTTCTGGTCCATCTCCACATCTCCTCTGCCTCTGATGTCTTCCCCGTCAACATAAGTTCCGTTGGTAGAGCCGTCGTCTCTTATGTACAGCTTGCCGTTGGACGCCCTAAACTTGACGTGGACGCGCGAAATGGTGTCGGGAGCTCTCCACGCATTGGCCGCCAGTTCCCTCCGCCCCAGAACTACTTCAGGACCCGATTCCACAACCTCGGCCACCTTTTCCCGCGCGCCGTCTTTTCTTACTGCGTAGATTACGAACCGCTGGGCTCTATGCGGGGCAGGAGTTGGAGGCGGGGATTCCACAGTTTGCTGAGACTGAGCGAGCGCCGCAGGGATCGCCGCTCCACATACATGACAGTACGGATTGTTGGGGTCGTATTCGAATTCTGACCCGCAGTTAAAACATCTCACCTTGGGCATGAGGAAAGAGGCTACTAAAATTTAAATACTTTTAAGCCGGGTGTAATATGGCAAGTCCTCTTCAGATGGAAGTTCAACAAAACCGACAAACGCTTACAGTGGGTCAAGAGGGCGATGTGTACATATTGGTGAAGATTGTCCCCTCGAAGGAGCTGAGGGAATTCGTTTCTCAGAACCCCCGAAAGGTACACATGGCATTTGTGCTAGACGTAAGCGGCTCGATGTGTGGGGAAAAGATCGAGGCGGCAAAGGAGGCCATATTAAGGAGGTTTCGAAACGACCTGCAAGACGACGATGTCTTGTCTTTAATCTTGTTCTCCACTTCTGCGGTAGTTGCTATAAATTCGGCAACGAAGAAATATGCCGTAGCCGTGGTCGAGTCGGTAATTAGGTCGATCCCTTGCGGCGGCTCCACGTCTCTATACCAAGCGTTGACCATGGCTATAGACGTTCTCTCTAAGACCCAACCGGGCTATACAAGAGTTATGATCGTTGCCACCGATGGGAGGCCGACGGACGTTGCCGACCCGAACCACGTGCTAGAACTGATAAAGCTAGCGAGAGAAAAACACAACATAATAACCTTTATATACGGCATCGGAGACGACTATGACCCAGCCCTCTGCGAAGAGATGGCCAAGATAGGCGGCGGCCGCATGAGACATGTAAAAGGTGCCAAGGAGATCGAGGGGCTTACGCAGGCGATAGTTTCAGTTATAAAGAACATAGTAATTGAGAAGCCTATCCTCAGGGTTGAGACCGAGGTTGTCACCACGGTAGAGGAGGCCTTTCTCATATATCCAACCCTCAGAGCCCTGGACCCCAGTGCCGCCGCGTGGGACGTAGGCGCCGTCTCTGCCCGTGATATAATAATGGCCAGCTTTAGGATTACTACGTACTCTAGAGATGTAGGGAGGCGGAAAATTGCCACCGTATCGTTTGGCACCGTCACAAAACCCGTAGAGGTGGAGTTCGTGACGGCCAACAGCACAGACGAGCAAAGTCCAGAGACAAGACTGTACCACGAGGTCGCCCGCGTCGCCGCGAAGATACTAGAAAAAACGAAGCAAGACCTAAACGCAGATGCTGAATTCGCCGAGCTGAACAAGCTACTCGCTGAGCCCGTTGCCAGAAGCCTCATGGCTAGGGATATATACTTCGCAGCGCTTGCGCAGAGAGTTTTGGGCACGCAAAACTTGGACGGTAAGACTAGAATCGACAGGCTCTCCAACGTAGGCGGGTGAGCTCCTGCCAAGCCCCGCTACAGATAGGGGACGTAGTACTGGGCAGATACACAATCAGGAGCGTGTTAGGTTGCGGGGGGATGGGCATCGTCTACCTTGCGGAGGACCGCGGCGGCAGGAAAGTGGTAGTAAAACAGCCGAATCCCGGCGGCAACGCCCCAATAGACCTCATCGTAGAGAAGCTTGAGAAGGAGGCGGAATTTCTGAGAGATATATGGAACAAATACGGCGGTCATCCCAACATAGTTAAGTTCGTCGATTTTGGATACATAGGCGCTACGCCCGTCCTAGTTGAGGAATACGTCGAGGGCGAGAATTTAGCTGACTACGTCGTAAAGACCGGCGGACTCGATCCTGATGTGGGGTACAACGTCGCGGTTCAGCTCGCAGACGCGCTGGCCTTCCTTCATAGAATTGGGAGACTTCATAGAGACTTCGCACCTGATAACATCATAATCCAGCCCCACAATAACCACAGGGTTGTGTTAATAGATTTCGGCACAGCCAAGAAAGGGGGAGGGCAAGGGACGCAAGTCGCGAAGCCCGGCTTCTCGCCGCCTGAGATAATAAGAGGTGAGTACTACGAATCCTCCGATGTGTATATGTGGGGTGCTACTGTCTTGAGCATTCTAAAGCCGCTCAATGCACCACTTGCCAGGCTAGTGCCGCAACAACGAATCGTGAGATATATTGCCACGGATGGTCGCCTCGTAGATATGCCCTGCAACCTAGTTGTCTGCGGTAAGTACGAAAGAAAGCTCTCGTGGGTGCTATCTAAGGCCCTAGATCCCGACTACCGCAACAGATTCTGGGATGGCGTAGAGCTTATTAATGCGCTGGTTCAAGCACGCCGCGCCTCTCTTTTCTATAAGGACCAGAATCGGTTCTTAGATCCAGGTGAAAAAGCCACTGTAACGATAGGGAGACGTGCAGATATATCGCTTGACGACCCGTATGGCTATCTCGAGGAGAGGCATGTTGAGATTCAATACGACGAGGGGAGCGATACATGGTTAATTAGAGACCTAGGTAGCGTAAACGGCACGGCGATCAAGAGACGTGGAAGCTTCATAGTCGTCTCGCCGGGCTGTAGACGCACGTGTCCGGGTACTCCAAGCAGGCCGGTAGAGCTTCTAGACGGCGATGAGATAGTGCTGGCGTTTGAGGAGGTTTTATGGTTACCATATATAGTTCTTAAATTCAAGCTTGGCAATGTATAGGGTAGCCGCCAGAAGTAGCGCGGGTAGGAAAACACTTAACGAAGATTCATATTCTATCTGTAGGCTGGAGCTTAACGGTCGCTATGGGCTGGTCGCCGCTGTCGCCGACGGAGTAAGTACGCTTAATGTTGGTGACGTAGCTAGCCGAGTCGCGGTTGCGACGTTCACTGCAAGAGTTGTTGAGCGTTTGTTTGCAGGAGCGTCGCTTATTTACGATGATGTATTTATCGCCGAGATTCTCCGCGACGCCGTAAATTACGCCAATAGTGTCGTCTTAGACGGCGTCGTGGGTGGTGGAACTACCCTCACAGGCGTCGTCATATTGGATGATGACGCCTACGTGGTGAACGCGGGGGATTCCCGCCTCTACCTATTCGGAGACGGGGAGATTCACCAAATAACCCGAGATCACTCGGTGGCTTGGGGCGAGCTGGAGAAAGAAATGCACAAACTGGCGGCGATGGACTTTAAAGAACGCGCTGAACACAAGAGAAAAATCATCGTCGAGCATCCCCAGGCGCATACCATAACAAACCTTGTAGGATACTACAGAAGGGTGGAACCTATAGATATCTTCAGGTTAAGACTCTACGAAGGCGACGGTTTATTGCTAACAACAGACGGCGTAACTGACGTCCTAAACGACTACGAAATATGGCAAATAATTACTGAGGAAGAAGATGAGAATAAGATCGTTGATAAACTGGTCACATACGCTATGGAAAAAGGCAGTAGAGACAACATAACAGCCCTCATTATAAAGAAAAAAGGATCTAAATAGAGGAAAGATAATTTCAGCAGTTTATAAAACCCTTTTTCTTCAATATTAGTTCTAGCTCTCTTTTTGCATCTCCCGTAGCTAAGGCGTGAGGCGTCCTACGCCGGTAATCTCTTGCGCAGATATCCGCGCCGTACTGGAGTAGAAGCTTTACGACTGCTCCGTGGCCGTTAGATGCGGCTATATGTAACGGCGTCCGCCCTTTCTTATCTGTTGCATTAGGGTTGGCGTGGCGCTCTAGGAGTTTTGCCACGACATCTACGGCGCCCGCCTTGGCGGCTTTATGTAGCGGCGTCCAGCCGTCGATGTTAGGTATATTGGGATCCCCCTTCTCTAAAAGAAGGCCTATCATCCTAAGGACGTCTTTTAAATCGGCGCTTATCTCTCCCTTACTAACATCCTCGATTATAGCTACCGCAAGATATAGCGGTGTCACACCTTTTTTCGTCCCTCTCACGTTTGGGTCTGCGCCGTGTTGTAGAAGAAGCTCCACAAGATCTGGGCGTATTTTCAAAACGGCGTAGTGCAACGGCGTTTTTACTTTATTATCTATTGCGTCTGGCGCCGCGCCTTTTCTCAGCAGAAGATCGGCCACTGCGAGGCGGCCATACAACACAGCATAGTGGAGCGGGGCGCGACCGTTCTTGTCTCTGGCATTTACGTCAGCGCCAGCTTGGATGAGCAAATCGGCACAGTCGCGACATCCTACACCCGCAGCGATATGAAGCGGAGTTCTGCCGCGATTATCCACTTCGTTAGGGTTACCGCCTTTACTCAAGAGCAGATTTAGTAAACCCGGATTCCGATTCATCGCGGCGTCGTGGAGGGGAGGTAGTTGCTCGCGAGGCCGGCTGCGGTGGTGAAGCGCGCCGTATGTAGGAGCGGTGTGGGGCGGAGGTGGCTGCACGGGGATGTTCCGGCCGGTAGCCATATTACGGACTTCGACGGGGTAAGCTCCATGTGGTCTGGCTCTGTATTCCCGTTTAAGAAGTCTCGCAAGTTCCTCATTTGTTGTGAGGTTTATTGGGGTTTTGCCTGCCGCATCTCTTTTTTGAGGGTTGGCGCCGTAGCGCAACAACAGTTGCGCAAGTTCTACGTCGTTGTTTAACGCCGCGATGTGAAGCGGGGTTCTTCCGTCCTTGTTCTGCGCATTAGAATTGGCTCTATTTTTTAGAAGGAACTCCGCGACGTGCTTGTGGCCCATCTTGACGGCGTAGTGCAATGGGGTGTTCCCATCTCTATCTGGCGTATTTACGTCAGCTCTGTATCTAATAAGGAGGTCCACGAGCTCTATGTCGCCGTACTCGGCGGCCATATGTAGGGGCGTCCTCCCCCGCGATTCCTCCCTGTCGTTGGGATCAGCCCCCTTTTCCAGCAATAACTTTACGATGTCGAGACGCCTACGCCTCATCGTCAGATCTCTCTCTTGTGCCGCATAATGCACTGCATGGTGTAGAGGAGAAAAACCGTCCTTACGCCGCTGTAACGCTTTTGTACTCCTTTCCAAGATATCTCTGACCTTCTCAACTTCGCCGTCGGCAATTGCATCGAAGATGTTAGGACCAAAGAACCACACTAAATAAGCTCATTCTATGCTTATAAATTTTGAGTCTTTATAGGTTGCAGGATTAATAACAATATTTTTCTCTAGTAAGATACTTATAAACAAAAACTTAATGATGTTATTAGCAATATAGAAATTTATGAACTTACAATATTCTATTTAAGAATTTACGAGGTAATTTCTGGGAACTTTTTGGTTATTGATTTTAGAGCGCTATAGGTTAGCATATGGCCTACCACTGAAAACACGCCCACGAGTAAAAAGATAGAGGCGATCGCCTCTGGGACATATATAATACTTGCGGCTAAGAATCGCCAATCTCTATATATCTTATATAGCCTAGATGCAGTTAAGGTAAGACCTAGGAGGATGCCTACGGGAAGCAAAAATATGGAATACATATATGTGTAAATGACGGCAGCAATTACATAACCTAGAAAGAGAATAGTAATTCCGTTATAGCATGTCTTGAACTTGTTATCTATTTTGCTAAGTTCTTTTAAAGTTACGCGGAGATATTTTGAGATTGCGAATACCGCTATTACAGAACCGAGAGTTAGAAGGGGGATAAACCACCACCAAAATATGGATATCGCGCTTGATATGACGAGGTATTTAAAGCCACGTGAAAGAAGATTCCAAATCTCCGGCTGGATTCTCTCCATGTCTTTAGCGAAGCAGTATTTTTTAAACTTTATAGAACCCTTGTTTTGCAGTTTGATGCGCCGTGCTGAGAATGGCGTTAAAATTTAAAAACTATCGTCGTGGCTGTTTTATGGTGGAGGAGGAGTTCCGCCATATCTTGACTCCCGGGGGGTGGGCTTTTTGGCGTTTCTTGGCGCCTGCGCCTCCTGCCGACACGGAGCTCTCCAAGGCGGGAAGGGCGCCGCCTATCGACGAGGTGCCGCCGTCGTGGACTTGTATCCTCTTGTGGCCTTCTGTTAGTTTGCCTATGTATAGAGCTATGGATGTAGGTTTACATGCAAAAACTCTATCTACGTCTATAACTTCTGTGTGTTTAACATATGGGACTGAACCCTCTGGAGGTACGTGGTTTACGCTGAGGCTACAGACGAGAACTTATCACCTTGCAATACTGCCGGACAGCGTTGCGGCCACGCCTCTATCCCAATTCTCACACCGCCTATATGTTATCTGTGAAACCGAGACCTGCGATCTTTCGCCGCTCTTTGCGCTCAGCAACCCCCTGGACTTCCCCGAACTCGCCTCGCGTGTGGTAAGAACCTATTTCATCGGGTCTGAGCCTGATGGGCGTTGGATACCTGGTTGCGATTTCGTGCAATGCGATGATATAATAACACGTAGCAAGTTCGAGCAGACTTATGCACGCGGCGCTTTAGATATTCTGGCAGACCCAGAGAGGTTAAATGTGCTCTTTAGACTTATCTACGACCAGTCTCAAAAAACGCGCGAAGAAGGGTTTAAACGGGGTCTCTGGACCGTTAAGCCGGGTACGCCGCCCGGCGATATGTGGCCCGCGATAGATGACGCCGTTAAGCGCCGCGATTTAAATCAGCTCAAGGACCTCATAGGACTTGCGGAGCAGGAGCAACCAGCAAAACGAGGACAATTCACCACTACGGCCTCTGTAGCTTTGTTGTATGTAGCCCACCTCATACCCTTTGAACGTATCAAGGAATTATTAAGGCCCCCGCCGAAATAAGCGCTCTCTAACCCTAATAGTTTAAAGCTAATCCTGGCGTCTAAATATTTCGCTGTCTATTGTATTGTACTTCGGCACCAAGATCCGATGTACCTCAAGCGGCACATGTCTGCTTGTGGTTCTCCCTGAGCGCCGGCTCGGCGCGGGTACTGACGTCTCTCGGCTTTTTCCTCGATACTCACGCTATAGGTAAACCCAGGGCCTAGGGCGTCGGACTGTTCATCTAGCCCGTGGGGGCGTTGGTGTGTAAATAGGCGGCAGAGGCGCTCCAATTGAGATGCGTCTCCTCGTAAAGGCCACAGCGCCTGCTGTTAAATCAATGCCCTGCGCGTGGCCGCTTCAGTCGAGATCTCCATAAGGTCTTGGAGAAGGTAGTCAGGCGTTCCAGAGCTGGGCTGGGCGTTTCTGAGGACAAGTTTACCTCAATCCCGATCCCTCCTTCCTTATACTGCCCTCTGTTCCCACGAAGACGCGTTCATTCTTCAGGCTCTCCTCTATTGGCATCACCGGCAACTTGCTGTCTACCACTGCATCCTTTATGATTCTGCCATCGGCGACCAGCACATCGTCTAGCCCGTATTTCTTCACGCCAATGACGTGAAACATTCTGCGCATGGGGTTTCACTGCAACTATGTCCGCAGGCATTGTTAGCCTAGCCATCGTGGCGTCGTCTCTGTCCCTCTCGGCGTATTTATTGGCCGAATCGTCTCTGGTCACGACGCCGAGAGGTTGCCGTCTCCGCTTAGTGATAACACGTCGCTTAAGAGGTATGACGTACGCTATTGGCTGATGAGTTCGCGGCGAGCTTTGGCGCGTCTATCACCATGAGCTCTGGCGCGGTCTCCTCCTCTCTGAGAATCTAGGCTTGCTACTCCGGTTGATGCTCTCCTTCAGCATCGGCCTCTTCTGGACT
>Ga0080007_1084119_pt1 | contig 19875 bp, 22 predicted proteins | sample OctOCTMetagenome_FD_69210 | JGI IMG/M metagenome (GOLD analysis project Ga0080007, IMG submission 69210) | Hot spring and microbial mat streamer communities from Octopus Spring Streamers, Yellowstone National Park, USA - OCT_B (SPADES... | ecosystem: Environmental > Aquatic > Thermal springs >...
AGGCAAACTCCCCCAGCAAAACAGCCCCAATCCTAAGTCCCCCCTCCACCTCGTGAGGACACTCATCAATGCCGTAGCTCGGGAGGCCCCGCGTCCACAGCACACGGACGGCGTAGGGGTCCCTAATCGGCGCCCCGTCGGGCCCCCACGTAGTCCTCAAGCCGCGTGGAGACTTCACATACATCTAGCCGCGCCCCCCTCCAATACACCAGGTGGCGCCCATCTCCATCACAACACCCCCCGCGACGCCAAAAACTCCAGAAGCCTCTCCACGTTAACCTCCACAGAAACCCCCTCATTCACAAGGACGAGGTCAGGCGCCTCAGGCTCCTCATAGGGGTCGTCAACACCCGTGAAGTTCTTAACCTCCCCCGCAAAAGCCCTCTTGTAGAGACCCTTAAGATCCCGGCGCATAGCCTCCCCGAGAGACACCTTCACATACACCTCGAAAAAGGGCACCTCCTCAGCCACCACCTTCCTCACCTCCCGCCTCACGTCGCGGTGCGGCGAGACAAACGCCGCGAAGACCGCCACCCCGTTCCGCGCCAAGAGACGCGCCACCCACGCCACCCGCAGGAGGTGACGCCGCCTATCCTCCCTAGAAAACCCCACATCCGTGTTTATAGTGGAGCGGACCCAGTCCCCGTCCAGCACCTCAGCCCGCAGACCCCACCCCCTCAGCCGCTCCGCCGCCAGCGACGCGATGGTGGTCTTACCCGCGGCCGGAAGCCCCGTAAGCCAAACCACAAACCCCCTCCCACGCGTCACAGCACCCTCTCCAGAAACCCAGCCACGTCCAACGCGTGGAGGTCCTTACGCCTCGCGTCGCCCCACGTGGCGGCGTAGAAGCCGTTGAAGCTGTGAAGCGAGTCGTCAGGCCCCCTGTCGTTCCCCTCAAGCCACGGCGACTCCCAGCCCACCGTCTGCACAGGCCTAACCCGCAGAGAGTCGAAATACACCATGAGGTCAGGCGCGTCGCCCCGCACCGCCCGATAAAGCTCGGCGGGCTCGAAAACTGCGTTTCTGATGTAGCCCCACGGAGCCTTAAGCACAGAAAGCTTCCGCCTAAGCTCCCGCTTGACGTCCACAGCCTCCTCCCCCGACGCGTTGATGAAGATCCGCGCGTAGTACCCACCCCACGCCACCGCCAAGCACCGGTCCCAGTCCACCACCGCGTCGACGTCCTCGCCCCTAGACGGCTCCCTCCAAAACCGCAGAAACCCCCACTCAGCCAGAAGCTGATTAAGGGCCAGCACCCCCCGCTGGGCCTGGTTCCCGTGGTCAGATATCACCAAAACCTCCACATCCCTCGGCAACTTCTTAAAGAGACGCCCCGCCAACTCGTCAACGAGCTGGTAATAACGCGGAATCTTATCCTCATGCGGATTACCCGGGACATACTGAGGATGGTCCACATCCCAAAACTTCTGAAACAGGTGATGCGCCCTATCGGTGCCTATCTCATGAAGCACAAAGACGTCCCAACCCCGCTCAAGAAGGCGCTCAGCCGCCCTAAACCTAAGCTCCGTCATCTCCACAAGCGCCTTAAACGCCTCCTCCTTCCTGTCAGTACGGTACTCTACGTCGAAGACGTAGCGGCCGAGCTCCAACGCCAGCTCAGGCGGGTAGGTCCACGGCCGCCCCGCAGGAGTCAAGAAGTCACTAACCCACAACCCGTAGGGCCTTGGCGGGTAGCCAGGCGGAAGGCCGACGACGATAGACCGAAGCCCCCGCCTCTCCCAAACGTACTGCTCCCGCAGGTCGCGCGACGTCACCACGTACCCACGCCGCGACGAGCGATCCAGATGCCTAAACCCGTAGATCCCCAACTCACCCGGGTCCCGCCCAGTAAACATAGAAGCCCACGCAGGCACCGTGATAGGCGGATCCACCGCCCGCATGACCCCCCACGACCCCCGAGACGCCACCTCGGCTATGTTGGGAAGAGAATCCCTAAGCCGCTCAAACACCTCCACGGGCATGCCGTCCAACGCCAACACATAGACCCGAGCCATGGCGCATAGATGCGTCACATATATAAACATTGATGCAATGCAGAAACATTAAGCGGTAAAGAATAAAAACATGCATGCGGGAGAAGACGTGCGCAAACACACAACCATATCGATACCCACAGCCCTCTACAGGCAACTAGAAGAAATGATACGCGGCACAGGCTTCGCCTCAGTCTCCGAATACGTCACCTACGTCCTGAGAGAAGTAGTGGCGCTCAAAAAAGGCAAAGACCCCCACCTCACCCCAGAAGACCTAGAACAAATACGCAAGAAACTAGAAGCCCTAGGATATCTGTAAAGCAACAATAAACTTAAAAAGAAGATTAGATACTACTTTAAGCACACCAACCGCCTAACAGTACCAGTCACAACCGCCCTGTTGATTGCCGCCGCACTGCTATCAGCCCAGACATCCACAAATACGCCGGCGACGTCGATAAACAATTCCATGGTCGTCATACCCGGCACAGCCCCCAAAATCGTCCAGAAAGCCATATCCCTAGGCCCCGCGCCTCCCAACAAAGAAATCACAGTCATGATACTGCCAAAGCTAAAGATGAATGAACTAGATTAATACATACAGGAGCTCTACACCCCCGGAAGCCCCAACTACGGCAAGTTCCTAACGCCTCAACAGGTCTACGCCAAATTCGGCTACGGCATGTGGCAACCGCAGGTCATCGCCAACTACGCGCAGATGTACGGCATAAAAGTCGAACAGTCAGGCCCCTTCACAAAGCTAAAAGGCACAACAGCGCAGTTCCAACAATTCTTCCGCACGAACTTCATGCTCTATAAATACGGCGGCCGCATCTTATACGCCCCCGAAGCCGACGTAAAGCTACCCGCAACGATAGCCCCCTACGTAGGGGCAATACTCGGGCTACACAACATCACGATAGCAACCCCATACGTAAAATACCTCTCAAAAGCGATAAAAAACGCCACCTACGTCAAAACCGAGCCAGTCCTACTGCCGGTAAAATCGCATCAATGGTTCTGGCTCCTCGCGCCGCCCTATAACTACATACCACTACACCTGCACGAGCTCTACAGCCTCAACCCACTCTACAGACTCGGCCTCAACGGCTCCGGACAAACCATTGTGATTATAGACGCCTACGGCGATCCGTACGTCGGGCAGGCGCTAGCGGCATTCGACAGAGACATGGGCCTCCCCGACCCGCCTAAGTTCTATGTCATATACTACCAAGCAACCCAGTTCCCAACACAGGGAGATTGGGGATGGGGGCTTGAGGCAAACCTCGACGTCCAGTGGGCACACGCCATGCTCCCCGGCGCCAACATCATATTGGTCTACACGCCGCACCCAGACGACTCCCTATTTATGGCGATAGCAGACATGCTCAACCTACTGTCGGGCAAGCCGATGATTATATCCCTCAGCTGGGGCGCCTACGAAGACGCCTTAATTAGCTACGGCATAAGCATCTCGGGATATGAACAAATACTAGCCACGGCCGCCGCATAAGGCGTCCCCGTCTTCGTAGCCAGCGGCGACTACTACACGACGTCCTACCCAGCCACCTCTCGGTACGTCACAGCGGTAGGCGGCACCGCCCTATTCTCCAAGGCCGCCGGCACTAACTTATACGCCGCCCCGAGCTACCTCCTCGAGACGGGCTGGGGCGACTACATACCCAACGCCACGGCCTTCGGCGCCACATTCAGGCTAGGGTGGTACCTAGGCGGCTCAGGCGGAGGCGTGTCTAAACTGGTGCCAAAGCCCTGGCACCAGCAAACTCCCATACACCAACAGAACAACCCCAGATACAGCCCTAGTCGCATCGCCGTTCACGGGCGTAAATGTATACCGGACAGAGCCCTGCCCATGGAATGCCACACAGCTCTGCACGGGGATCTACATAGGGATAGGCGGCACCAGTCTCGCGGCGCCCCTCATGGCCGGCATCTACGCCGTCATACAGCAGGGATATAGAACCACGCTAGGCTTCGCCACCCCCTACATATACAGTATGTACCCCAAGACCCGGATATACCAAGCCGCATTCAACCCCACACAAAGATACGCCAAAGCCACCCTAGGCGGCATGATGTTCGACTGGAACTGGCCCGGCGGCATCATATACACGGCGGCACTCATCACATACCTCTCCAGCAACAACACAGGCGTATACGCCCAGCCCTGAACCTACAACACAGTCACAGGCCTCGGCAGCCCCAACGCCTACTACCTCTACCAGCTCATCCGCAACAACGGCACAGTCCTAAACATGTGGCAACGAACAGCAACCTACGCCACCACGCCCACAATAGCCTGGCCCGGCAACATCACAATCCACCTCTGGGTCAACATCCCCAGCAACATGACCGGGAAGCTGGTAGGAATAGCCAGCACCACAGGAGCCACAGCCAGCGCCAACAAGTGGTCACTAGTAAAGGCAATAAATGATGTAATAGCATTTAGAGTATATACGTCAGCGTCCACCTACGCCGAGTGTCTCACCACCAGCGGCATCTTCAGCGGATACTTAGGCAAGTGGGTACCCGTAACCGTCACATACAACAACTTTACAGGCGTCGCAAGGATATACCTCGACGGCACACTCGCCGCGGCATGCAACACCTTCGGCAAGTACAAACTAAGCCCGGCCCCACTGTACATAGGCCTGGCAGTCGCGCCGGCGGGCACAGGATACTTCACAGGCTACATAGCCAATCTCCAGATCTACAGCGCAGAGCTCACACCGGTGCAAGTCGCCGCCCTAGCCACAGCCGGCACACACGGCCCGGCCATATCGGCACCGCTACTGGCCTGGTACCCGATGGACCAGACAACAGGCGTCACGATCTACGCCAAGACAGGACCCACAGCCACAATAACCGGAACCTCATACCTATGGACCCCACCGCCCTTCTACCCACCCACCCCAAGATACACAGGAGCCACCCAGTACCAGTTCAACTACGCCACCCCGATTATACACAAATGAAATAAACCCCACCTTTTTTCTAACCATGCCCTGTATCGACATAGAAGACAAGCTGTGGGAAGCCCTACAACGCGAGGCCAAGAGACGAGGAGAAGACCCACGCCAAACCCTCAAGCGGATACTAGAACTCTACTTCGGCTACGGCGAAGAAGAGGAGAAGGAAGTCATACGCCGCCTACGCGACCTCGGATATGCCTAAACCCAACATCGTCATCATCGTCCTCGACACCCTCCGAGAAGACCACGCCCAAGGCCTAGACAAGCTACTCGACTACGGCTTCGTCAAATACCAAAACGCCATAGCCCCCGCCCCCTGGACACTACCCTCCCATGTCTCCATGTTCACCGGCCTATACCCCTCAGAACACGGAATACACGAAACAAAAGAACTACGCGAAGAAGAACTGAGAAGATACTCACGACTAAGAATGAACACACTTGAAAACAATCTCCTGCGCAAGTATAAAGACGAAAACTACAACACTATATTAATCTCAGCAAACATCGGCTTCGTTACACCCTGGACCGGCTTCGAAGCCGATCGCAACATACTCATAGACCCCATTACGTCTAGCATATTGACGGATATAGATGTGGAAGCCCAAAAGCTAGGAGGCAGAACTAGCTTTATTATCTACAAGCTAAGAAAGAAGAATATCATTGAATTACTAAAGGCCGCTCAACTGTACCTAATACGCCGTCTGAAGACCTTTCCAAAATATATATCTGAACATTTTGTAAGGGAGAAAGGAGGAAGTCTCGCGGTTTCCCTCATCAAGACCTTACGTCTAGAGGAGCCGTTTTTCCTATTCGTAAATCTCATGGAAAGCCACAACCCCTACTTTCGATTAGGAGAAGAAAAAAAGTATAATTGCACAATACTAAAATGGCTATTGACTGGTAGCATAAATCCCCAAGACCGAAGATTTTGGCGCACCTATCCCCACCACGCAGTAAGAGCCACAAGAAGGGCCATAGAACTAGTAAGCACAATACTACAGAAAGCAAATCGCTCCAACACCCTTATAATCATCACATCAGACCACGGCGAACTGCTCGGCGACGACGGCGCTAGCCATATCTACTCCCTAAAAGATGGAAACTTAAGAGTACCACTGTACGTCAAATACCCAGAAGGATGGAAAAAGAAAAAACAAAAAACCTATATTTCGCTCACAGATATACCAAAGATATTAGATCCTTCTACAGACGCCATAGGATCACATATAGTCATGGCCGAAACTTTTGGTGTACACCTAGACCAAACCTTCCAAAGATGTGGACTAGGAAACCCAACAGCCAACTTGTTTTATCACAAAATAAGGATATTAGGCAATAAAATAGATATATTATTCAACAAAACTCTAGAACAAGTAGAATACGCCAAAGGCGAGCGGGCACAGGAAGTACTCACAAAGCTACTTCACTAACGAATAGTATGTGGTCTCTAACTTTCCCCTAAACCGCCCATAAGCTATTACATTGCCGGACTTGCGATATATAAATACTTAAACTAATGATATTACCTTAGTCTAGATTTCTTATAAAAAGTATAGTTTGATAGAGGGATAGAACCGAGGATGATTATTGTGTCGTAATTCAAAAGCTGTGAAAAGTGCTTTAGATGAAAAGTTGGACTCCGCTAATCACAATCTTATTCGCAGACAGCCTCTCTCCTCAGCCCTTCTTAGAGCCTCTCAACGACGTAAGCAACTCCTCCACTACCTTAGGAGCTATTAAGGCTGTTGAGTGATCCTAATTAACTTTGAAACTTCATATGCAGTACTTTTTGCCTATCAATGCCAAGATAACCCTCCCCGGCACGATGCGATGGATGGTTTTTGATTGGCAGAGCTGTATGCCGAGTCTTCTTGCCAGCGGGGCTTTATCCATGCCGACGATCTGTCTGGTTCTTCGTCCAAGAACCATCGAGTACAGTTCTATTTGGCTTAAATCGTTCGGCGACCAGCTCGTAGGTTTTCTAGCCTTTAAGAACACACCAGGGGCTTCCCAATCTTTCTCAAGCGCAATGATCTCAAAATCGCCGAATATCTTCTCCATGTCTTCAATTTCGTAGCGCCAATAGTCGTGGGGATAGGCATGGTAGGGGAAGCCCCTAGAACGCGTAGTTATGTAGATAAAGCCGCCTGGCTTCAGCACGGCCTTCATGTTATTCACTACACTCCTCCAGTCAAAGACGTGCTCGAGGACCTCGGTGGAGATCACCGCGTCGAAGGACTCAGGCCCGAAATGCTCGACAAGTCTTTCCGCCGGCAGAATAACGTCGACGTATTTGCCAGCCTCTATATCGACTCCGACATATTCCCGCGGTCTACAGAACCTCTCAATCAACGGCCTTACGCTACCATTCACAAACTTACTACCAACCTCTAACACCCGCCTGCCGGCAAACTCCCCACAGTCAACAGACCTCATGAAGAAGTCAAGCACAGAGACATGCATAAGGATCAGAACTCAAATAAATATAAAGACTATGAGCAACACTCTGTTCCACGTTGTGCTGATAGACATAGAGAAAAGTTTCTTTAATTTATTTGACTAACTTTAAAAACGATTAACTTAAGATAAGTCTCTCTATTTAAGAGAGACAATACTTAGATATCAACAGCGAAGTCGGGCGGAGGCGCGTCGCATAGCCACCAGCGAGGACGATGGCCTGCATTATATCATTACTTAAATATTATTTTTATAATTTTTTGAATTTTTCGGCGGCTTTATACCAACAAACGAGTTCTGCAACAAGAAATCCAAAAAACTGAAGAATTCAGACCTCACAAACTCCGCCTCGGGATGCTCCAAAGTTGCGAACCTCACAGCCTCGACGAAACTCCTCACGTAGTCCTCCCCCGAAAATAAAGATCCTATGACGCCAGCCCCTAGGAATTTTAACATAGCAAAAATCTTAACAGGTAGAGGAGCGTTTTTAAAGACGGGAATGAGCTCGGCTGCGGAGACGTACTTAAACCACCGGGCCGACCTAAAAAACCGACGCGGGCCGTAACTAGCAGAACCCAGATGAAAACCTGCGACAATAGCCTTATAGAAAATACCATGGCCACGCTTCCTCAGCCGGGTCATTGTTAAGAGAGGCTACATACCTACTATTGAGGTCTCTAGCCTTCCCATCCAGGTTCATGCCACCAGAATACCCCTATTTTTGTCACTTCTAGTGATGATTCTTACTTTATATCCCATTCTGCCTTTACTGTTTACGAACCTAACTATCGATTCAAAACTACCATCAGTTGAATCATTGTCAACTATTATTATTTCAAAACTTTCGACATCCATATTGGACACGCTTTTCAACGATGCCAAAGCTAAGCTTAGGAACTTCTTGCTATTGTAATTAAGTCAAATGACAGAAATCTTAGAATTCACCATTTTAACACATATCTGTAGACTCTTTCAAGAGCTTTTTTTGCATCATCTAGAGTTGGCACATCGTCAACTACCTGCGGCTTGATGTCTCTCCATAACTCAAACGCTTTTATAACACCCTCAGCAAGCGCTTCCGGGTGATTTGGCTTTACAAATATTTTGTAAGGATACTTTTTGAGAGTTTCAACAGCAGCCATAGTCCTGTAAGCTACTATTGGCCGGCCAGAAAGCATATAGTCATAAATTTTGTTGGAAGGTATATAGTCAAACTGTGTACCAGCTGGATGCGGGAGAACAAGTACAGACGCCCCCCTTAAAACACATGGTACGAGCCTCCTGGGAAGGCTTACCAAGATCTTTGTATCTTCTGGCAACAACGACTTAAGACGCATTACCTGTCTTGCCTCAGGCACTATAAGAAGAAGCCTAACGCTGTCACCTAAACGCCTTCTGACAATTCTTATAGCCTTTACAAGGTCAAAAAATCCGTGAAACTTAGTTAAAGAACCAGCATACGCCACATATCCATAAAAGTCGCAACAATCTTTGTAATCCCTAAATGCGGCAAGAGTTTCCTCACATCTCTTAACGGCATTAATAACTTCTTGTTCGACAATATCTGGAACAGCAAATACACTTTCTGGAGCTACCTTGTAAAACCTTTGTATAAACGTTTTAAAAGCAAACGAAGGAACTGTAAAGGCGGCAATTGCCTTATCCTTGATGCCTATACGCTCGTACATAAGTCCCATTATATGACCAAGAATATCTTTCAGAGAGTTTGTAGGTGCAGTTTGCAATTTGTATGATCCGTGAAGATCTACCACAACGGGGATATGTCTACGTGTCAGCATGTTTAGAAACTTACCTAAGTAGCTAAACACAAGCCAGTGAACATGTATTACGCCAACTTTCTCTAGGGCTTTTTCTATCTCCTCAGCATCAATACGCAACATACGTAATACGAACTTAGAAATAAGCTTAGGCTCTATCCGCGTACCCAATGTAGCAATGTAATGATATCGAAAAGCTATATTATATAATCTAATGTAAATTACATTGGAAAGTTCATTTGTATTACTATTAGAAAATAATATAACTCTATCAAATAAACTTGTAGTAGCCCTAGCTATATTGATAACACGGATACTTGTGCCATCTCTTATAGATAAATTAAAAGGCGCAACTACCGCAATATCGTAGCCGTGAAAAACTGACATCTTACTACGTCAATAAGGAGGTTATGTAGTTTAATACTTGTCTATTGTTGTACCCTAGATCTAAGGCTGTATTTATCTGTAATAAATCGCGTCGAAGAACCTTTGCGATAATGTGAAACACAAGAACCTGAGTAAATATATAGGTAGCTACCTCAGGCGGGGTTCCCCGTTCCTTCCATCTATGCGGCAAAAGCGATAAATCACACCGCGTAAAGACTACGCCATCTCCATAACCCATGCGGAAAAGAAAGAAGAGCAAATCCAACGACCTACGTACTACAGGTTGCAGATTGAGAACAAAAGCGGCGTGAAGATAGTCCACGACCGAGCCGAAGAGCCTCTCTTCAACTAGCACTACGCGTCTTCTCACAAGCGCGGACAACACAAGTGTCCTGACAAGCCAGAGTAGCGGTAGCAAAACGGAGTTCAGTAGCAAGTCCAGCACGACATACACTCTGTCCACGCCTGGTAACAACTTGAAGAGACCGAGCGCTGTAGCCAGCCTGGTTGCAATGAACATAATTTTCACGCTGATGCAGTAGGGCCTTGTGCCCATTTCCCTGAGAATGTTGCAGGCCAAACGCAAGTGGTTCGTTTTCCCCGACCCCGCGGGCTCTACGAATACAACGACGACAGGTCTCTTAAGCATTGCAGTCACAAGCACTCTGCCGTCGTTCGTGCCCTTGTAACTCGAGCATTATCGTGGTAGAGATAACACAATGCGTGAGCACACGTTTAGGTGCCAGTAAGTGTATACGCCCAAGATGCGGCCAAACACACGTGAGCGACTTATTAAGCTACTCGGTACGCTACCGAACTGTGAGAGCCAACATGGCTTGTGAGGTTTTGGTAGCAGTCCTTCACGCCCACCAGCATGCACGCGTAGCATGACTATTGCCCTGATCGCGATTTTATAAAGTTTGTATACTCATGCGCATATGCCCCGAGCCTTAAGGGAAGAGATGTGAGTAGCATGCAGATGGTTCCTGGAAGCCCGTGCACCACTCTGGCTAACCAGTAGCTTAGTTTCCTCCCAGACCTGAGGACCTTGAGCAACGCTCTTAACCTGGCGCTCTGTCAGTAGTTTCGTCCCATGCTCTGGTAACAATGTCTCAACTCTGTTCACGAGGGTCTTGACATTTGCAACTATGGGCACTGTGCTTGCCGGTATGAACTATTAAGGCTGTCGAGTCCATAGTGTTATGTCGTTGTTAGAGTAATAGATCGAGTTGCTTGAGTTCTTAGCTACTACAAACACGTCAGGGCTATACACCTCCGGCATGTTGGAAGACTCTTGACGTAGTATGATTAATCCACTAAAGCGTTGAAGATATGCAGAATCAATATAAAGGCCATAGCTACCTCCATATATGGACTCGATACCTCTATATATGAACCTTCGGTATTTAGGCTGTATATCAATGTATGTGCTAGCAATGAAGAGACCACTGCGCCAGTCTGTCAAATAGGTGCCGGGGGCTAGCATCTGTGAAAGTGAGCGTAGTTGTTGTGCTTCTCCGTAAGAAACCAAACCTGATAGCGATAGCCCATAGGGGTTGTTGGTATATGGATTCTTCGGTGCAAATACGCCAGAATAGGCGAAAGAAAATACAGCGACGGCTACAAGTAGCAAAGAGTAAAGAGCGCCATACCGTCTCATTCGAAGCAACTCGAAAGCATAAGGAGCGAATACAGCCAACATAGCCGCCGACGGCAGGCCGAGGTAACGTGGCAAATCCGCCGCGGGAAATGCCGTGGCGCCGATATAAGCAATGATAAGAAACATCCCGGAGAGAAAGGCAAGGGCCCTGGCAGACCCTCTGCCGTGTAGAAAGACGAGAAGCCCCGACACGGCTAGGACGGAGAGGGCCAAGTTGCCCAGCGACGAGGTAGGCGGAGCCGAGACGGGGGGCGCTTTGGCGAGAATTTTCTCCCCATGGAGAAAGGCTAGAACAGCCTCAATCACATTATTGTAGGCGTAAGACAACGCATATAACAAGGAGGTGTAAATGGCATATACGGCGAATATCATAAGAAGGTTAAGCAATATGGCGGCTGTCTCCCTCCCCCTCTTAGAGATCCAGAGAGCCGCAGTAGTCAGCACCATCCAGGTGGCGACGCCCCCATGCCCGAACACACCGGCCGCAAGTAGCGGTATCCGTAACAGCGCCGAGCCCGCCAGAAACGCCGTGAGGAATACCGTAAGCGAGTAAACCTGTGGTATGTACCACGCGGACCATATCACTGCAAGCGGCACCATGAGGAGAACGAATACTCCCCTGAAGTCGTCGAACCCGCCGAACCTCCGGGAGAGCAGAAAGACGACCAGCGGTAGTTGCACTAGATACAGAAGGCCCATAACTACACTGACCCAAGCCGGATCTAGTCCGCTCATTAGCGACACCAAGGCATACTCGAGCGGAACCATTGGAAAGGGGTAGGCCGAGTGCCTAACGGTGGTCTCCGTGACGTGTCCCGTCTGTAGTGCCTGGGCGGCCCATATGATGTCCCTCCACGTGTCGTTGCCGAAGGAGGGGACGTAGAGCGTGTAGAGCTGGACGAGGGAGGCTCCCACTATAGCCGTGGCTACCATTACTTTCTTCATAGGCTTTTCACGTGCAAATGCAGTTACTGCTAATGCCGCCGCTAGTGCCACCACATAGCCCAGACCAGTCCCTCTGAGGAGAAGATTCTCTACTTCACTTACAGTGAATACAGCCATGGGTAGAAACCATAGCGAGAAAGGTATCTTAAACGTTGGTAGCTCTTTATTTTTGCTTCTGTTTACATCAGTAGGCAAGAGTAATGCCAAGACTGCCAAGGCCAAAGTTATTTCTACATAAATTAATGCATTGATACTTAAGCGGTTAGCTACATAAAGCGTTGCAAAAACCAAAGCCGTTGCGACTAGTAAAACTGTAACTAAGCTATCTTGCCTCATGATAGTTTTATATTTATATTTTAATTAAATTTATGAAGAATACCTAATCGTCTAGCATCATTTAGTTGCTAGCGATTCTAAACAGGTGGTTTCCTACAAGAGAGACGACAACTCGCATACCTTGTCGCAGTGACTAGAAATAGCTAAGGGCCTTGCTTTGTATAGAGACTTCTCGTGTGGTTCGGCTCCTTTAACGACCTAGTAAGGTCTAGCGTCATCATCTAGGTTATGAAATAGAGCGATTTTTATGAAATTTATACAGGGTCAACGAGTCCCTCAGTGTCTAGTCTCTGTACCAAAAATATTATAATATTTTGCTACTAACGTGAGTATTGCCTTTGCCTCGAGAAGTGCTACGCGTCTCCATGTCATTTTTTGTGCGCAGTGTCTTGCAATTTGTGGCGCTGTTTTGTCGTTTAAGAGGTTAAGTAATTCCTTGCTTGCACTGACTATGTCGCCTGTATTTACAAGCCTTACAGCGGGGCACCAGCCGTAGGCATGTTCGATGTCTGGCAGTTTATAAGTTACCACAGGTGCGCCTGCGGAAAGCGCTTCTCCTATTACCAGTGGCCACACGTCTTTACGTGTCGGATACAGGAAAGTTCTACAAGCAGTCAGTATTTTCAGTATGAAAGCTCGTGGGATTCCTTTTTCTGAAGCAAGTAGTTGAGTATTATTTTTTAATCCATAGCGTTCTATAAGAGCTGTTATTTGTTCTTTAGGGTAATCGCTTATTCTTCCGATTAAAAGCAGTTTAGCATTGGGGTGTTGTTGTGTCACCAGGCGCCATATGGCTAAGACGTCGATAATTCCTTTGTCGACATGGAGCGGGCTTGCGACATAACAGCTTTCCCATAGCTTGACGCTAGACTTGGTCGTATTTACTGGGTCTGTCCCGTTACCTGGGTAAATATTTTCTACGTGAAGCCCAATATCGGCAAGCGTCTGCGCCACTCCAGGAGTTATGGCTATGGCGAATGTTCTTTGATTTAGGAATTTAATAGCTCGTAGAAGTGTTAGTATCCAGAGATTACGAAGAGGTGCCTTAAGGGTGCATAACCATTTTCCATGTATGCACTTGACAGGTATGGCTCTTAGAGCGTTTGTCCAACTTTTCGCATTAGTACCTACTTCTCCTAGTAGTGGAACAGCATTAAAAATTAGTATTACTGGAATGCGCCAAAATAAGCCAAATATGACGGCCGGAAAGATATTAAAATGAATCTCCCATGGAGCAACTATTGCTAATATGTCCTTTTGTCGGGACAAAACTTTCAAATTATTTATAATTGAAGATGGATATTTTACTAAGCTTGTATCATAAAAATAAAACTCAACATTAAATAAATTACGAATTATTTGATGTGTATATACTTTATATGCACGTACTACACCGCCGCCGTATGCTTCAGGATAGGACAAGAAGCCTTGCGGTACTATTACAGCTATTTTAATAGAGGTGTTTCCCATACTCCAAGCGTACCTGTAAAACCGTGGATTATTCCCAGCGCCACAACACGAACTGTAGTTAAAGGTTTTTCAAGGAATAATGGTATTGCATAACGAAATATAGACAGTAAAAAACGTATTATTGTTATATTTCTTTTTATTAATAAATATGTTCCATTTCTTACAGTATAGTATAGCCTTATAGGTTTTGTTGTGGACTCTATTTTGTAGAAAAGTAAATTTATTGGTTTCGGTAGAGGAATTCCGAGCCTGTGTTTTAATAACGGTTTTGTGTAGATGGTTATCAAGTAGCCTTTTTTCAGAAGCCTTGCAAAGAAGTCGGTATCTGCGTGATCAATAAATAAGTTCTTGTTTATTTTCAATGTATAGGTATGTAAAATTTTTGCTTTAATAATGCTACCTGAAAAAATCAAAGGCTCGTAGTGTACTATAAGTGTTTCGCGAGGTAATCTTTCTAATTTTAGTCGTAGTGTGATAGGTATGCTTTTCAAATCACTTATAGAAACAACGCCAATTCGGTCTCTTAATATTGGTGGTAAACGGTAATATTTGTCTAAGATTTCCGCGGTTGCATTTGGTTGCAGTATTATGCTGTCGTCGTCTAGTATTAGTATCCACTCGCACCGCCTAGACAATACTCTAAGTCCCAGATCGAGCGCCGTCACGCCCAAGTTCTTAGGCAAGAAAATTGCTTTTGTATGATTATAAGTACTTAGAAGACTTTTTATTTCTTCTCTGTTCGCAGAGCCGTTGTCAACTATGAACAAATAATCAACATTTGCCAGTGCCGCCTCTACTGTGCGTCTCAGTAGGGAAATATCTGGGTTATATGTCCATACAACTCCGCACACTCGGTACATGTAAAATAACTATGGGTATTCGAAGTTGTTTTCCGCCTCTGCCAGCGGGGGGCAGTTTCTGTCTTTTAGGCTTTGTATGGCTTTGTCGGGGGCGGGCCACTTCACGGCGATGGCTGGGTCGTCCCACTTTATGCATCTATCGCGCTGGGGGTCGTACTCCTTCGTGACGAGGTACAGGAAGTACGTCTCCTCCAGGGCCTGGAAGCCGTGGGCAAAGCCCGGCGGAATCCAAAGCGCCTCGCCGGGCCCTAGCTCCGCCGCGACCCACTTGCCGAAATGCGACGAGCCTCTGCGGATATCCACAGCCACGTCAAACACCCGGCCCCTAACCACGAACACCAGCTTACCCTGCTCAGACGGCTTCAGCTGGTAGTGGAGGCCCCTAACCACGTACGGTCTCGAATAGGACAGATTCACCTGCACAAAGTCGAAGGGGAGTCCCGCCGCCAGGTACTCAGTCCGCTTCCAAAGCTCCGCGAAGAAGCCCCTTTCGTCTTCAAACAGGCGGTAGCGGAAATACATCACCTCGGGGATAGCCAGTCTCCTGACCTCAAGCAGAGGCATGGCGCCCAGCAAACTCCTCCTTAAATCTTTCAAGCGCTTCAGATATATCCCAGAAAGGCACCTTAAGAAGGCGCCTAGCCAGCGACGTGTCCAGACTCGAGTCCCTTGGCCTCCTCGCCGTCCACCTCATCTCGGCCATATACGCAGGCTTGACTAAGTCTTTAGGCAGGCGGAAGACCTCGGCAACGGCCAAGGCGAACTCCAGACGCGACAGGCGGGGGCCAGCGATGTGCAGGACCTGCGGCCTCTCGCCCATCTCGAGAAGCTCCGCCACAGCCTCAGCCAGATGCCCGGCGTACGTGGGAGAGTACCACTGATCCACCACAGCCGCGACGGACTCGCCCCTCCCCAGTCTCTCCACCACGGCCTCCGGGAAGCTCTTCTTGCCGCCTGCCACGCCGTACACCCCGCTGGTCCTCACCACCCAACCCCCCCGCGCAAGGACCGCCTCCTCCCCCAACAACTTCGTTAAGCCGTAGAAATTGACCGGCCCAGGCAGGTCGTCCTCCCGGTAGAGGCCTCTATCGCCGGGGAAGACGTAGTCCGTTGAGATGTATATTGTGGGGAGCCGCGAGGCCACGCGCCTAGTGGCCACCACGTTGCTGCGCCAGCAGGAAGCCCGATCCACCTCGCAAGCGTCCACGTCCGTAGCGGCTGCGGCATGTATGGCTAAGTCCGCGCGGGGGATTTCCACCTCCGCCAGATCGCCAACCACCACAGAGAGCCGGGGGTGCTGCACCTCGACCACCTGCCTGTGGAAAACAGCCACCACGTCGAACCCCCTCTCCAGCAGGAGAAAAAGAAGTCTTCTCCCCAGGAACCCCGCGGCGCCTGTGAGGAGGATCTTCACCACGGCTCGTCCTTAAGGACGTATTCGTCCACAAGAGGCTCCCACCACCATCTATTTGCTAAATACCACTCCACAGTCCGCCTGAGACCGACCTCCCACGGCGTGTTCGGCCGCCAGCCCAGCTCGGCGACGCGCCGGCCCTCCATGGCGTACGCCCTATCCCCGCCGGGCCTAGACCTGCCCCACTTCACCTCGCCGCGGCCGAGGATCCTTAACACAGACTCTACCACCTCCCTCACCGTGCGGGGGTTCCCGCCGGGGACGTTGTAGACGACGTGACGCCCCCTCTCTATGATTGCGTCAAGCGCCTCGCAGAAATCCTCCACGTAGAGGTATTCCCGCACGTCGCCGCCGTCGCCGTATATAACCGCCGGCCTGCCCAGGAGGACCCTCACAACTGTGCGGGGGATGAGCTTCTCCGGGTGCTGATACGGGCCGTACATATTGGAGGGCCTTACAATCTTCGCATCGACGCCGTACGTCCTGACGTAGGAGAGGATGAACAAGTCGCCGGAGGCCTTGCTCGCCGAGTAGGGACTGCTCGGCCGGAGGGGCGACTCTTCGTCGGCGGGAGGCAGGCCGTACATATCGCCGTACACCTCGTCCGTGGAGATGTGGACCACAGGCACCTTCCTCCGCCTCGCCACCTCCATGAGGGCGAAGACGCCCAGCACGTTAGTCCTCACAAAACGCGCAGGCTCGTTAATCGAGCGGTCCACGTGGGACTCAGCCGCGAAGTTGACCACGAGGTCAGGCCTGTAGTCTGCCACGGCCCTGTCCAGAGCCGCCTCGTCCGCCACATCGCCCCTAACGATTGCAATTCTCTCCCTCACGTCCAGGAGGTTCTCCAGCCTGCCAGCGTAGGTGAAGAGGTCGTACACAACCACCTCCCGACCCGCCGACACCCAACGCCTAACGCAGTTGCTCCCCACGAACCCAGCCCCGCCGATCACCAAGAGACGCATGGCGGCACCAAGGCCCCGACTTAAAACTCTACCGTCGAGTAGTCCGAGACGTGTAGGCGGAGGGCCCTCCGGCCCCCAGCCGCCACTCTGGCATATCTGCCAAGCATAGACTCCTCAAGCCTCTCCACGCCCTCCACCACAGCCCCCTCCATCAAGACGCTGTACTCCACCGCGCTACCTCTAACCACAGCCCTAGGCCCCACGCTGGTGTAGGGGCCGACGAAGGAGTTCTCAACCACCGCGCCCTCGCCGATAACGGCGGGCCCCCTCACTACGCTGTTCTTAACCACGGCGCTGGGCTCCACCACAACCCGGCCCTCCAGCCGACTGTTCTCAACGACGCCTCTGACGTCAAGGCGGGCATACTCGTCCAGGAGGAGGGCGTTTGCGGCCAGGACGTCGTCTTTCTTGCCGATGTCCAGCCACCAGCCCTCATGCACCGCGTACTCCACCCGCCCGCCGTCTCTCAGCATGAGGGACAGAGCGTCCGTAATCTCGTACTCCCCACGCCAAGAGGGCTTGAGCTGCTTTATGTAGTCAAACACCACAGGCGTGAAGAAGTAGAGACCCACGAGGGCAAAGCGTGAGGGAGGCTCCTTCGGCTTCTCCACGAAACCCACGAGCCTCCCGCCACCGTCGAAGACCGCCACGCCGAACCGCGTCGGGTCCTCAATCTCCTTGAGAACCACTAGGGCGTCCGCCCGCGCCTCTACAAAGCGCTTTAGATACGGCGCCACGCCGCCCTTCAACAGGTTGTCGCCGAGGTACACAAGGAAGGGCCCCGACACATACCGCTCCGCCAGCGAAACAGCGTGGGCGAGGCCAAGAGGCCTCACCTGCAGGAGATATTCGACAGACAAGCCGAACCTCGACCCGTCGCCCACATACTCAGCAATCTGCTCCCTATTATGAGGACCCACTACGAGGAAGAACTCTTTAATTCCGGCCTCCGCGATCTGAGACAAAACCCAGCCCAGCACCGGCCGATTCGCAAGAGGCACAAGGTGTTTAGACATAGAAAGCGAAGTCGGCCGCAGACGCGTCGCGTGGCCGCCGGCGAGGACAACAGCGTGACGTATCATCTGGCAAGTTGTCTGAAGAGTTGTCTATATATGTTAGCTACGTATTGCCAGATGAATATCTTCGGGGGGTTCCACTGGATTGTAACCTCTTTGTTTTCTAGCTCTTCTATTTTTTGTCTCAGTTCTTCTGCGGTTTTAAAGTATATGCCTTTTTCGCGGAGTATCTCGCGGTGAAAGGGAACATCGTAGGCTAGGATGGGGCGGTTGTACTGTAGCTGTTCCAGTAGGGAGGGGTTGGTGCCGCCTACTGTGTAGGCGTGTATATAGGCTTTGCAATTGGCGCGTAATGCGGAGAGAATTACAGTGTTATATATAGGGCCTGTGAAGATTATACGTGGATCATCTTTTTTGAGTTTTTGGATGTATTTTACGTAGGGGTCGTTGGGATTTATGGGGCCTACTATTACGAGTTTTTTATTTGTTTTAGCTTGGATGAGGGCTTGTATTTCCATGTGGATGTTGTTTTCAGCCACTATTCTTCCCACGGTGAGGTAGTAGCCGTGTTTTTCTAGGCCGAGTTTGTGGAGGATCATCTTCTGTTTCTCCTCATCTATCTGTGGGAGTTGCCTTACGCCGTATACGAGGTATACTGCTTTCTTGGGTTTCCACCTCCTCTCTATGTAGTGTTTTATCGCGACGGCGTCTGCGATTGTAGCGTCAGGGATTTTGCATGCAAGGAATTCGGCGAAAAACATCACGAGGGCTGTGAGTAAGTACATCGGCTTGTGGAGCAGAGGGACGTATTTTATGCGTGTGAGTAGTCTATGCCACTCTATGCCGTCTGTGCTAACTACTGTCTTTTTCCGGGCGAGTTTCGCCAGGGTAGCAGCGTAGGCTCCGTCTGGCGCCACGTAAAACAAGATGTCAATATCGGGAACCTTCTTTAGGAGGTACAGTGTTGCGACTATGTCGTAGATGACGGGTATCGTCATAGTGGGGGTATGTCGGGCCCAGATGTGTACTCTCCTTACCCCTTCGTATTCGTCGAGGTAGAAGCCGTCGTCTTCGCAAGTCACATAGACGTCGAAATCCTCTTTGAGCCGCTTGCTGAGCTCGTAAACGAAGGTCTCAGCTCCTCCATACCTCGGTGGTATTCCGCGTGAGCCGATCAGCGCTACCTTAATGCGACGGGGGGCTATGCCCAGTCTAAAGCTATACCCTGAACCAGTAAGTGTCTTAGTCATTTGTTGAGGTAAATAACCGTAACGGTAGGGGCATGGGTGGGTCGGGCTTGATGCGCCAGGGCTTTTTGAGCCACCGCCTGGCGGCGGCGTAGTATGCTAGCGGCGTGCCGAAGTGGGCGACGGCTAGCGCGGCGCCGAGGGCGGTCGGGAGGTCCATGGGGTGAGGAGCTTTAGCCCCAGTTTTTCTATTACGTCTCGTCTCTCGGCGATTTCTCTGTCCAAAGCGGCGAAGGTGTGTGCCGCCTTTCGGCTAGGTGTAGCGCATAGGCGATGTGGAGGAGGTCGAGGGTTTTTAGCCTGAGGATGTGCGCCAGCCGCATCGCCTTTTGCAGGAGGTCGGCTGGCGT
>Ga0080007_1063229_pt1 | contig 19869 bp, 20 predicted proteins | sample OctOCTMetagenome_FD_69210 | JGI IMG/M metagenome (GOLD analysis project Ga0080007, IMG submission 69210) | Hot spring and microbial mat streamer communities from Octopus Spring Streamers, Yellowstone National Park, USA - OCT_B (SPADES... | ecosystem: Environmental > Aquatic > Thermal springs >...
TTAACATTATACCATTTTAGAACTGAACCTGTAGTTGTGTCGTTAAAATCAGGTTGAGGATATGCAGCTGTACTTTCTGTTGTATAATACTGATGTGCTCCTGTGCTTTGGTCTGTTACATTAACCGTTAAATTATAATCTCCATAATTACAAACATAAATTAATCTCCAATCTCTGAAACAATAGTTTGCACCAGCACAAGCAGTTGTAGGACCACTACCACAACTTGTAGGTGGATTTGCACTGTTTTCACAGTTAGCTCCTTGCTTTCTTGGAGTAGCAACAAAAAGAGCAATATCAGATGTAACTCCTGAATCATCAGTGTAAACATCAAAAGATTTTTCATGGGTAATGCTAGAAGATTGTGAAGAAATGTTAACTATAACTTTATAAGTTGCTAGCTGTATATTATCAGGAACTAAAACTGTAAAAGTGACAACAGAAAAATTCCAATTTGGTGGAGATAAAGTTCTAGGAATTGTTACTTGTCTTGTGTCTCCATTGATTACATGCCATTTTTGCTCTTCATTTGTTTGTGTATTAAATATTCTTATTGATACGTTTACAGTTTTATCAAAGCTTGTATTATAATTTGCCAATGGAACAACAATTCTTGCAACATGACCTCTAACAACTCTATCTATTGGTTCCCCAGTAGGAGAGAAAATTTTAATTGGTCTTATCAAGTTTACATCATACGGATAAGCGCAATCAATAAGATAAGTGTAAATTATATTGGTTTCAAACATCGGTCCAGTAGTTCTTGTTTTTGGCAAAAGTCTTATTTTATTCAAACCCAAAGGAGCCGAAGACGTAATGGTGATATTCCAAACAAATCTACCATCCCATTCACATTTATCGCCATTAGCTGTTGTGGGATTTCTGGTGCAAGTATCACCTGTTCCAATACCACTTACAGATGTATGAGGATTTGTTTCTCCCGGATACAGCTTCCATCCATTAGTTCCAGTTGAAGTTATGGGTTGCCAAGCTGGTGTAGCAACTTGTAATTCCCAATCCTGTAACACTCCTGCATCATCATCAGCTTCATCAAACAGAACCCATCTAAGTGTATAATTGAAATTATTTCTACACATGACAATAGCATCTCTGTATACTTCATAAGAGTTATAAACTAAATGATGAACAGCATCTACAGGATACTGCAAAACATCAGTTTTATAATATGGCATAAGTTTGAAGAAGTAATAAACTACGTCAACGACAATAAAAGTCCAATATCTAACTTCATTAAATTCTAAGGAGTTGTTGTAAAATACAGAAATAGGACCTGCCAAGTAAATTGCTGGTTTTACATCAGGAGTTGTAAATTCGTATTTAAGCGTTTTTTCTTCGCCATAACTTAAGTAAGGAATGTTCCAAATTAGCCACGTCTCATTTTCTTTTCTTTCAATTCTACCATTGTAAACTACAACTTCAAGAAACTCGTTAGGTATTTTTTCGATGATGGTAACATTTCTCGCATTAACATTAGATTTAATTTTTATTAAGTTTGTGTTAGGATGACCGACATCTATTAGTGTCTTCATTTTTCTTTCTATGTCAAATTCAACAAACTCTCTAACTTCAAAAAATGTTTCGTAAGTAGTAACGACATCGCTTTCAACAGCAACAACGCTAATATTATATCTACCTATTTCAGAAGTTTCATTGTACAAAACAAAAATACTTCCGTCTAATTCATCTGCAGCAAAATCGCCATTGTAAGAATTGAAAACTTTTGTTTTGCCTGATGGTGATCTTACAATCAAAGTTACATTAGCATCATAAGCTCTTTTTCCTTGACTATTCAGAACTCCAACAATTATTTTGACTTCTTCTCCTGACAAATAAATTGATTTTGGTGTGTTCACATTTACTAAACCAACAGCAAAGCTAATTTCTTCCTCAACTACTTCCTCTCCAGGATTTGGGCTTGTATAACTAAATTTAACTTTAAGCTTGTACAAACCAGGCCTAAATTCTCTTTCTGTATCTAACTCAACAACAAATTTACCAGGAGCAACTTTAGTATAATTAACTTCAGTTATATTTCCATCTGGATCAACAACAAAAGCTTGCAAAGTAGCATTCGGAAATATTTCGCCACTATCTTCATCAATTGCTAAAATCTCAAACCTTATCTTTTCTCCTAACTCATAATTGAACTTCTCTTGCTTAACTCTTGGTTTTACTTTTATGTGTTTCAAAACATTGAAATCAAAAGTTTTGCTTGCATTTCCAAATTCACTTTCAGCAAAAATTTCTGCTGAATATTTACCATAAGCTTTTGGCAAAATTTCAAAAGTGAAATTAAAGCTACCATTAACAAATTGCTCATCTTCAAAAACAACCTCGCCTTTAACATCTTTAACTATAAGATTAACTTTAGAATTAATTAAATTTCCATTGTACTTAACATTTCCATAAATTGAAACGACTTTCCAATCGCCTTTTCCTTTTGTGATGTTTTTAACTGAAGAAAATGCCTCAATATTAATATTTTCACTTACGTTTTCAGAAGGAATTGTAGTAGTTGTTACAGAAGTTGTAATAGTTGTCTCTTCTTTTCTCTCAATTGTTATTTCAGCTTCGCTTGGATTCAAATAGTCTTTTTCACTTCCTTTGAAAACTGCTTTTACTTTTGATGTATTGATAAGATTAAAAGAAAATGTTGAAACTCCAAAATAGTCTGTAAAATTGCTACCAACAAAATTCCCATCAACATAAAATTCTATTTCTTGATTTGGAACAAAAGAACCATTATCGAGTAAAAGCTTAGCAGCTATTAAACCATTCTCAACTTTCAAATCTATTGAAGTATTTGCAAAAACTTCAACTTTAATGCTTTCCTCAACAAAATTAGAAACTCCAATAAATCTTCCCGTAATTTTACTCCAGTTTGTTGCTAAAAGAATTGCAGAAGCTAGAGCAATGAAAAGCAAAGAAGTAATTAGTTGGGTTTGTCCTTTAAAACTTTTTTTCGATTTCAAATTTAGTAATGTAAAAAAGAAAAGAACTGCAAAAGAGATTGCAAATGGTAAGAAAATTAAGAAAGGTAAAGTTAAGTATAGTAAAAATTCTTCAATTAGGCTTTGAGCTTTTAGTTTAAGCTTACTCATAGGTTGATCGCACCTTTATTTCACTTTCTCCAAGTTGCGTTGACAGATCGCTTTTAACAGAAAACTCTAATTCGCAATAAGAGTTTACTTCAATAACATCACAAATTTTTTCTTTTTCATCTGTCGAAAATCCTTTCGGCAAATCGACAGATACTCTAACGTTTGTGGCATTAGCACTCCCTTCATTGCTAACAACAACTCTTAACAAGAAACTCTCTCCCCTTGTTATTCTGCTTTTATCAGTACTCAATCTCAAAGAGATTTTTGGTTTTGCAATAATTTCTGTTGTCTGAGAAATTTGTGTAGCAGGCGTTGAGATGTTTTCGCTTGTTCCATTTTCTTCTGTGCTATTAGATTCATTCATTTGAGTAAGTTCAGAAGAAGTTGTATTCGACGAGTCGACAGACTGTTGTGAAGTTGAGTCTTCCGAAACTAAATTTGTCGAAGCTGACTGTTCACCCGAATTTTCATTTGTTGTCAAATTTTGTGAGCTGTTCATAGCTTCTTGAGCAATCGACATGTAAAAAAAGAAAGAAAAGGCTAAGAAAATTGCTAATAAAGCTAGAAATTGAGCTTTTCCCTTCATTTTTAACTCCTATTGCTTAACACTAATGATAAGCAGAGTTGTTTGTCGACCTATATATAATTTTTTTAACAACCTGTCGAGAGTGAAAATCGACAGTTCGACAGCTCGACAAAAAAGAAAAATAGCTTTTATTTTTGAAATCAAAGAAAAAATATATGCTTAAAGAGATTTTTGGTTTGAAAAAAGAAAGCAAAGATGAAAAAATTGATGAAATTATTAAGTTGATTGATTCTCAGCTTTCTATGATTTCTATGGAAATTGAGAAGCTGAAGAATTTGGGCTCCAAAATTGAGAATATTGAGAAAAAAATAGCAATTTTAGAAGAGCTTATTAAAGAACAAGGTGTCGAAATAAAGCCAAAGCCAGTTAGCGAAAAAACAAAAGAAGCAATAAAAACTTTGTTGAAGAAATATGGAAGTTTGAATGCTTTGCAAGTTGGTAAATTACTTAATATGTCGAGAACAAGATGTGCAGAGTATCTTAAACAAATGGAGGAAGAAGGAATTTTGGTATCTGAATGGAAGGGTCGAAAAAAGTACTATTCACTTCGACAGTAATTTTTTTAGTTTATCCTCAATTCGACAGCTCAACTGAATAAGTTTTTTGAATATTGACTTTAGAAATCTTCGTTTATTTCCAAAAATACGACAGTTTAAGCAAGTTTTATTTTTTAGTTAATTCAATAAAAAGAAAAAGAGACTAGAAGTGTCGACATTTCGACAGATAGAATGGCCTTTAATTTCTCTAAGTTTCTGTCGAATCATCTGTCGATGTTTTGTAAAGGGGAGATGAGGTAAGAAAATACACCATTAAAGTCGCAATTTCTTCTTAGTGAGTCTCCGAAAATCGGCAGTCTTACGAGTCCTTTAGTTTTGAAAAAGGGTGTCAAAAACATGACTGGTAATTTTATCTCTAGTTGTATTTAATCTTCAAAATCAACAAACAAATAAACCCCATCTCTTAAATCCCATTTTTTTAATAACATGCAAACGTCTTATCCGATCTTCTTGGTCCTATAACGGTAATTTTAAGGTCTTTGTTCGATCCTATATTTAGTCCTCTATCAACAAATTCAATTTTTTATATCCTCTTTTTTCTCAATGGATGTTATTTATACAGGTTTGGGCTATAGGGAAAAACTTATGGCAAAACTTTTTTCATTCAAAGATACATTCTTCCATGTATACTTCTCTGAGTTGACATAATGAGTTATCTCTTAACTAGAGATAAATTGCGTACAGTCCCAAGTACTCTCCCCCGAAAAGAAATGGTATATATAGTACTAATAATAAATCGGTGAGAAAGATGATGAAGAGAATCATAAGATGCCCACCAACAAGGGTAATAAGGTTCATTGACGGGTTTGGAAATAGAAGAGTTTTCATAAAAGGAGTTGGAAGCTTTTTGGAAGATGAGGTAATAATAGATACTTCTAGGTTTTGTGGATTTCAGAAAAAGCTTCCCGATTTCATGAATTTTGGGTACTATAAGGAGGTCTAAAAATGAAGGTATTGAGAGAAATAAAGATTGCGTTGGTTGAAGATAGAAATGTACTAAAGTGGAACATACAAGTTGTAAAAGATGGAAGGATGTTTGGTGTTATAAAACCCTTATAACTTTTGAAGAACAACAAACAAATGATATTTTTCGTAGGGATCTAGCTCAACCTTATCCAAAATCTTGAAATGTTTCTCAAGCTCTTCTAAACATCTTTGATAAATGACTTTGGGATCTTCGACGGAACTTATGCTTTGCGATTTTATTGCTATAGCTGCATAACCATTTGGTTTCAAAAACTTTTCGCAATTTTTAATCAATATAGGTATTTGATCTTCTGAAGCAACATCTTCATAGACAAAATCAACTTTACCAAAAACAAACTTTTCATAAGTTTCTGGTTTCCTTGCATCAGCAAGCAAGGGAACAATATTTTTGTATTTTTCTGAAACTAGAAGAGCATCTTTCAAAACTCTTTCAGCTATATCAACTCCTATAATCAAACCTTTAGGTCCAATGATGTTGCTAAAATATGTAGCTGTTTTACCAGCAGCTATTCCTAAATATAAAACTTTCATGTCTTTCTTGAGAGGAAAAACCTTTAATCCTTTAACAATTGCCGCAGCAGGTTTAGAAGTATGGGGATTCCAAATTCTATATTCAACATCTCCAACCTTAACTATTTCTTCGCCAAAAGGCCTATAGCCAGGAACAGTATTAACGGTAGCTAATTTTTCATCTACCCAGTAAATTCCTTCAAATGGCGTTTTTTCAACCTTCATACCTTATAATTTCCTTTTTATTATAGAAAAAAACTTTGGTTGAATTTGCTCTTCTTCGATTTCTTTTAGATTTAAAGAATCAACAATCTTATAATATTCTTTCAATTCTTTTCTAGATGCTGCCTCCAAAAACTCAATAGCAATTTTTTTCTTTTCATTCAATTTTTTCAAAGAAATTTTCTTATGTCTGAACCAAATAATTGATTTTTCTTTTTTATCAATCTTAAAATAAACTGGATACATTCTACAAAGATGAGGAGCATTTTTTCCTAACAAACATTTCCCTTTAAAGAAAATGCAAACTCCATTATCTCTTTTTATTGTCAAGAATTTTTTCCTTATTAAATTTTTACTACCAACTCTCTTCCTATCCTTTCTCAAAACTAAAACATCAATTTTTCTACAATAAACTGTTTCTTCCAAAAATCTTCACCTTATTTCTTTCAGCTTTTCTTCCAAATCTTTTTTCAATTCTTCTCTTCTATCCTCTTTAGTATAATAATCAATCCTAACAGCTAAAGATATTTTGTTTGCAAGTATTCTAGCAACTTTGCCTCTATCCTCTTTCTTCGCATTTTGAACGTATGGATGCAAATAAATCAAACCATGTTTTGGCGGTTTTCCTTTTCCATGCAAATATCTAAACAAAGCTTTCTCAGAACCAATTAACTGAATTAAAGAAGACGGAGCTTTAGCTAGTTTTTCTAGGCTTCCTGCCTTTGATAAAATTCTTGCAGCAAGTAAGGGGCCTGCTATTTCAGAAAAGTTTGGAGCTATTTCTTGCATAACACTAACAACATACTTTTCCAACTTTTCCCTTAAATCGAAAAGCCTTTCCAATAGAGAAGCGTATTCTTTCAAAATTTTTTCATCATTTTCATTAATGTCCATACCTATACTTTCTTCCGCCAACTTTTCGTAACCTTCTATATTTTCTCTCTTTCCATATTTTGACACTAACTTAGCGAACTTCTCATGAGAAGCAACAGCTCTATTCAATTCAGGAAAATGCAAACCATACCACTCTCTAAGTCTTTCCGAAAAAATATTCAAAATTTTATCTATTTCATCAAGGGCTCTAACAGCTTGAACAACTAAAGAATCTTTTCTAGCAGAAATTTTTATTTGAACTTTTGTAAGTTCTACGCTAACTTCTCTAAACAAATTGTTAAACTCTTCTTCATCTTTAACAATCTTTCTTTCTAAAGCGATTTGCAAAAGATTTTCTTTAATGTAATTCTCGGCTTTACTATTTTCTTCAACATGCTTTACATCTTGCTTGTTTATAGGATAGATAAATTCTTTAAAACCTTTTTTCCAAAGTTGAGTTTGCAATTTCTTTTCTTCATCTATAACCTTTAGTTCGGATTCTTTCAATTTTCTCGCTATTTCTTTTGCATCCTTCTTAAATGGAACAAAGCCTACAATTTTATCGTTTTCATCAACTCCAAAAACTCCTAGAAATGTAGTTATAATATAAGCTTTCATAAAATTTTTAATGAAGCATAAGCTTAAAAGGAATATGGAGCTTTTTGGAATGGCATTAATTTTGATAGGAATATTCGCAATAGTAATTGGTTTATTGATCTTGGCTTTCTCAAAATCAGCGAAAATAGAAGGCGGTGGAGTATTTTTTGTCGGCCCATTTCCAATAATTTTTGGGAGCAGCGAAAGAATTGTTTATGTTGTTTTAGCTGTAACTTTGATAATAATGCTTATATACTTATTCATAATATTATTTTCATGGCGTTGAAATTAGTATTTTCAATGTTTTTAACAATAGCGCTACTTTTTGGTTTGCTATTTGGAATTCTGGCTGCATTAGGATATTACTTTGGAATTAGCGGATATATAGTAGTTTTGATAGCAGTGTTCATAGTATTTTTGCAATGGTACATAAGCCCTCACATAATAATGTGGACGACAAACATGCACGAAGCTGATAGAGAAAAATACAGATGGATTTATGAGATTGTAGAAAAAATTTGCAAAAAAACAAAAACTCCAATGCCGAAGAAAATATTTATCGTAAATATGGGAGCTCCAAACGCTTTTGTTTTTGGAAGAACTCCAAAATCAGCTTACCTTGCAATAACAAGAGGATTGATTAACACGCTTGATAGGGGAGAGATAGAAGCTGTAATAGGACATGAGATTGGCCACGTAAACCATAAAGATATGGTAGTAATGACTGTTGTTGCAGCAATTCCCGTTTTAGCTTATTTTATTGCTAGATTTTTGATATTTGCACCGAAAGATAGCGAAAGAAGAAATGCTGGCGCTGCTATTATTATTGGTATAGTTGCATACATTATTTACTTTGTATCTAATCTTCTTGTTCTCTATTTTTCAAGATTAAGAGAATTTTATGCTGATAGATTTGCTGGAGAACATACAAGCCCTCGAACACTAGCAAGAGCTTTAGCAAAAATAACGTATGGATTATCAACAAGTGAAGATAAGGTAGAAAATGCTGCAGTTAGATCATTCTTTATTGCTGACCCGATATCAGCAGCAAAGGAGATTTCAACATTCAGTAAAGAATACGAAGACTTAGAGATTGATGAAGCCGAATTGAAAAAAGCAATGGAATGGGAAAAAAAGAATATATTTGCAAGAATTTCTGAAATATTCTCCACCCATCCTCTAACATTTAAAAGAATTAAAGCTCTTAGGGAACTGGAAGAAGAATTAAAGTTGAAGGGTAAATAATTCTTATGAAATATATATTGCTTTCAAAAGATTTCAAGATTTTAGTAGAGGAGGGTAAAAAAAGAATATCTACACATTTAGGAATTATAGATTTGAAAGGATTAAAAGAAGGAAAGAAAATAAAGTCGCATTTAGGAAAAGAATTTTTTGTAGTTAAACCAAACATTATTGATTTAATAGAAAAAATGAAGAGAGGCGCTCAAGTTATATTGCCTAAAGATGTTGCTTTGATAATTGCTTATACTGGCCTTATGCCAGATTGGAAAGTTTTAGATGTTGGAACCGGAAGTGCATTTTCTTCTATTTTCCTTGCAAATTATTTGACGAAAGGAAAGGTTGTTACTTATGAAAAAGATGAAAGGTTCTACAAAATAGCAAAAGAAAATATCGAGTTTTCTGGATTAAAAAACATCAAGCTTGTAAAGAGAGATTTTCTTAAAGGAATTAAAGAAAAGGATTTTGACCTGATACTTCTCGATTTAGAGGATGCAAACAAAGCGATAAAGATTGCTTATAAATCTCTTAAAGTTGGTGGATATCTTGTCGTTTATTCACCAACTGTAGATCATCTTCTAAAAGTTTGTAAAGAGATGAAAAAGTTTGATTTTACAGAAATGGAAATAGCTGAGAATATTGTTAGAGAATGGCAATTTGAAAAAACTCTTAGACCAAAAACAAAAGGAATAATGCACACCGGCCTCATAACAATAGCAAGGAAGATTCTGTCATAATTGGAATGTGATCTTTGCCAATGATCTTTATTCAATTTATTTTGTTTTTCAAAAGCGTAACTCTTGTTAAATATCCTCGTAAGAAATTAAAAATTGAAAGGGGCCGTGGTGTAGCTTGGCTAGCACGCGAGCCTCGGGCGCTCGAGGTCCTGGGTTCAAATCCCAGCGGCCCCAAGTAATTAGACTTCTCTTTAAAGGCAAAGATCCAAAATAAATTGGATTTTTCTAAGTTTACTAGAAGAGGCAACGTCCGAAAAAACTTAGTGGGGTTTATTTTTCTACTATAGTAAGAAAAGTATGATGAGGCTTCTAAGAAAGTATAAACTTCTTTATTTTGGAGATGCTAACTTTTTATATATTTTCATTCCGTAGAAACAAAATGACAAAGCAGTAATTGCTGCACCGAAAATTTGCGCGTATTCTGCGGAAATATGAGGCAGGTTAAAATAGAATAGTAAATTGTTTATTGAGACATAAAAACTTCCAACAGAAAGGCTGTAAAGTTGAGCATTATAAAGCTCCTTCCAAATTTTTACATTTTTCCTCGCTAACCTATGGGCTATTTTCTCTAGTATTTTCGAAAAGGTATAAAAAGCAGGAATGGATAACGCCGAGAGAGCGAACAGCCAACAAGCGAATTTTCTACTCCTAGTTCATAAAAAAGTTCTCTTAATTCTGCATTTAGCTCAACTTGAGGCGAGTATTTTTTTACATTTACATAGGTGGATATCATGTCAGCTGCTCTTCCAAGTAGGTAAGCAGCAATAGGTTTAGGCTGATACATTTCCTTTGTCATCTCTTTAAGTCTGGCTTTAACATTCATTTCTTCACCTTTGTTATTTCCTTTAGGTAACCGATGGTTGTTGGTATAGCTAAATTATACAACGAGTATAGTGGATAAATTAGCAGATATTTTCTACATAACTTCTTCTCTTCTCCCGAGGCTGAAGAGGAAAAAAGACTATAAGCTAAAAGACAATAGCCAGCATAGAACAAAGGAAAAGAAATCGTGTCATAATAAAGTAAAAAAGGTAGCGAAATAAGCTTAAGAGGATGAAGACCTATGTTTAAAATCCAATTATACCAAAGTGTTAATCCGACTTCATCTTTCCTATTTAACATCTTGTAAAACTTTTTGTGAACCCGAAGATATCCTTCTTGCCATTTTATTCTTTGAACTGTTAAATCTTTCAAATTTTTGGGGACAACTGTTCTAACTATGAAGTCAGGAAAGTAACCAACATTCCCCCTTTGAAGTAGATACAACGTTCTTTCGAAATCTTCTCCTTCAAACTGAGGATTTTTTAACTGAATTTCAGTAATGTCTCTAAGTTCTTTAGTTCTGTATGCTCCAAAAGCACCGGAGATGCAAATATTTTTTCTATTTCTTGCCATGCTTCTTCTTCCGACTTCCATCGCAATTTTATATTCAATGTATTGGAGTTTTTCAATAATGTTTCTTGTATTTTCGGGCAGGACTTGCGCGCCCCCCGCTATTAAATTTTCCTCATATAAAGCTTGAATGAGATTTGGCAACAATTCGGGTCTTTCTGGAAAAGAATCTGCATCAAGCAAGACTGTATACGTACTGCTTATTTTCTCAAGACCACTTTTAATAGCCCCAATTTTTCTTCCATTTGTTTCATCTCTTACAACCTCAAATCCAAAACTTTTTGCTATTTTTGCTGTTTCGTCTTTGCTTCCATCATCAACAACTATTGTTCTTTCTTTGTATTTTTCTATGCATTTCAAAGTTCTTTCTATAGTTTTTTCAGCATTGTAAGCTGGTATTATTATTGAAAAATCGTAGTTTTCTTCATAGGCCTCAAGAGGTTTAAGTTGATAACTTGCTCTTTTCTTTCTTATACCGCTTTCTACTCCGTCTATTATTAAAGAGGGAAGTATTGATGTTATCATAGAAGAGAATATAAAGAAAAAAATTTAAGGTTTGGGGCTGCTGGGATTTGAACCCAGATCAGCTGGTTTCCTCATTTTATCGGAGCTCCACAGCTGGAGCCAGCCGTCCTAACCTGGTTAGACGACAGCCCCTTATAAATCATTTCTAATTTTAGTTTTTATTAAATTTTGGGTCCGCTGGGAGTCGAACCCAGCTCTCCGCCGTGTGAGGGCGGCGTCCTAACCGCTAGACTACGGACCCAATAAATATTTTGAAACAAAAAATTAGTTTATGATTTTGAGCAGCGAGGAAATAAAAGAAAGAATTTTAAAAGAAAAACTTATAGAGAATTTTGTTGATTTAGATACTCAATTGCAACCAGCAAGCTTTGATTTAACTTTAGATGAAATTTTTTTGTTGACATCTTCTGCTTCAATAGATTTTACGAACAAAGAAAGAAAACTACCTAACTACAAAAAGATAGAATTCAATGAAGATTGGATTGAATTGAATGAAGGAATTTACCTAGTTAGCTTTAATGAAATTGTTAACATTCCAAACGATTTAATTGCTTTCGTAAGACCGAGGTCTTCTCTGATAAGAAGCGGTGCTACAATTTTTTCTTCTTTATGGGATCCAGGCTATTCTGGAAAGAGCAATTGTTTATTGGTTATCTTAAATGAAAATGGCATTAGACTTAAGAAAAATGCAAGAATCGCTCAAATAGTTTTCTTCAAACTTTCTTCTCCAGCTAGCAAAACTTATTCTGGAATTTACCAAAATGAGGGAATAAACAATTTAAAGAAATAACTCAAGTAAGAGTTATGATTGAAGTTTTTTCTTTCGATAAAAAAGAGATTTTAGAAATAAGCATTGCAGTTATTGTTCTAACAATTATTTTTTCTTTTGAAGGATTGCATTTTAATTCAAACCTTTTAGGTATAAGCTTCTTAGCTGTTATTACAGCCTTTTTTCTTCATGAACTTTCTCACAAGTTTGTTGCTATAAGGTTTGGATATAATGCAAAATTTAGATTGTATTTGCCTTCTACATTGTTAAGTTTAATACTTGTTTTTACTGGAGTAAAAGTTGCAGCGTTAGGTTGGGTTGAAGTTAAAGCTTATAAGTTCAAGGACTGGCTCTACAGAAGGTTAAAATTTTCAGTGGAAGAAGAAGGGATTATAGCTTTAGCCGGCCCTTTAGTAAACATAATTTTGGCCTATATTTTTTTATTGTTAGGTTTAGAATTTCTAAAAAATGTTAATGCATGGGTAGCTTTTTTTAATTTAATACCAATTCCACCTTTAGATGGTTCTAAAGTACTAAACTGGAAGTTTGGAGGATGGGCCTTTTTCATCCTTATTTCAATAATATTGCTGATAGTATGATGAGTAAAATAAGGAAAGAGTTGGATGAAAAGAGGTATTTAGATACGGTTATTCATGTTTTTATAGCAATACTTTTATCAATACTATTTTCCTCTTTTTTTGCAAACATAAAAAAAGAGATTATCATAACTGTAACTTTTTTAGGGTCTTTTTTACCCGATGTGGATCATCTTTTACTCTATAAAAAGAGTAGATTTTACAATTTCAAGACTTTTTTAAGATGGATAGTACATAGTAGTAGATATAGAAAATATTTTGAGTTATTTCACAATTTTCCATCAATGATTACAATACTCATTCTCTTACCATTTATATACATAAAAAACAAGCTTATGTTTATGCTTTTTACCGCCTTTCTATTCCACTTGTTAACTGATTTAATAATTGATAAAATAGTTTTAAGAAACGTTAAACATTGGAGGTTTGGTGTTTGATTATAAACCAAAATATTTCATAGCTTCTTTTATATTACTAACCTCAACAACTTCAATTCCCACACTTTTACCAACGTTTTCAACTTTTTTCTTGTATGTTGTTGTGCAAAATGTAAAATAGCCTATTTTTTCGCATCTTTCTTCAGGAATGTAAGTTACTTGAGTCCCTTGTCCGAAAGGAACTAAAAATATATTTGCCCCCACTTCTTTGGCTGCTTGAGCTTTTGGAATTATTCCACCAACAGCTCCAATAGATCCGTCGGGGTTTATTCTTCCAGTAATCATTACATTATTATTTAAATATTTTCCTTCAATAGCTGCAATTGTAGCTATAGTTATTGCTGCTCCAGCGGATGGTCCTTCTACAACAGAAGCATTAATATCTAATGAATAAATCAAATCAAATTTCGATAAATCAGCTTTAGTTATTTCCTGAGCTACCCTTTTAGCGGTTTGGATTGATTGTTGAGTATCTAGCCAGAATAGAATGTTGTTAATATCAACCAAAACTTTCCCACTTCCTGGCTTTATTCCAACTTTTAAAACTGTGGCAACGCCTTTACCTTCGCTATCAACTGCAGGCACGTAAATTTTAACAAACCTCTCTTGAGTGATATTTGTGAAGTTTAAAGGTAGAGTGATAGTTTTAGTTTCGGTTTTTTCTATATGGATATATCTGCTACCAACAAAAGCAAAGGTAATTATTAGAATGACCCCAAAAATAATTATCTTTTTATTTGTTTTAGTAGGGTTCATCCTTTTCATAATAACTAGTAACATTATAAAAAATAAAAAATTGCGGGTGGCACGCTCTCGGTGGATATGCGTTACTAAACTGCTTATCCAGGCATTCTTCTTACCCCCGTATCTCCACAGCGCCCAACAATCTCTTTACCCTTGCTGCATTCCTGCCCTGGGGGATTAGGAGATTGTTGGACCCATGGAGGCGAGGTTTCATAGTCGAATGCCCGGGGCAGTTTAGTAACGCATACCGCCCTCGAGCTTCGGCCCAGCCATTATGGACCGTTTGCTGTGACAGGCGAGGTCCAGCCGCCCGGCCTAGCCACCCGCAGTTAATAATTTGCATGCGAACAAAAATATTTAAATACCTTTTTTACTATAAGTATAGTAACAAAAGGTGAAAGAATGGCCGAAGAGGAATGGGAGGAAGAAGAGGGAGAAGAGGAAGAGGAATGGGAAGAAGAGGAAGAAGAATGGGATGAAGAAATGGAGGAAGAGTTCTAACCAGTAACTTCAAAAACTTCCTTGTCTTTATATTCTTTTTTGATTTTTTATTTTTACTAAATAGTAGTTAATTAGACATATTTAAAGCTTTTTATAGTGTTTTTCTAAATTTTATTTGGTGAGAAAAATGGCAATCTTTGGAGGCTTAATAGACTTGGGAATAGCATTCCTATTAGCTGCAGTGTTTGCGGAATATCTTAAATTCAGGAATGTGGCAAAAAAAGGCTTTAATTGGGTAATTCTAGCAGGAGTCTTCTTTTTGTTTGCAGGAACTTTTACAGTGGCGACTAGCTTGGGAAGTTACTTAGGAACTTCAGTATGGAACGGTTTAGCCCAACTATTTGAGATTCTAGGATGGCTATTTGCTTTGGTAGGAACTTTGTTTGTAGTATATGAAGCTTTCATAGAGAAATAAAACCTTTTCTTTCCCTTTTATTTTCTTATTTTTTTATTTAAATTTCTATATAATCTACCCTCTTCCACCAAGCTAACGGTGTTAGTTATTATTAAAAAAATAAAAATAGAAGAAGTCCAATGGTATATAGAATAAGTATTATCACTATTCCAATTACTCCTGCCTTCTTGAAAGATGTTTCTTTGTCCTTAGAGTAATAATATATCCCATAACCAAAAACACCACCCGATTCCTTAAGGATTTAGATATTGAAAAACGGCAAACGGTAGAGCTATTGAGAAGCCCATTAACCACAATCCGACTTCACGAAGTTTTGTATGCTCAATATTGATAGCTCCAGAGCCTAATGAAGTAATTAGTAACAAAAGTGATAAAAAAGGTATAAAGGACAAAATGAGTATTGATATTTTATTAGTTTTATTCAAAATTTCCTCTGCAACCTCTCTATTAATATCAATCGCTTCTTACTTATCTGCCATTACATGTTTTTGACTCCGCAAGTTATGTTTCAAAAGAATCCAAAAAATATAATAAATATAACAGCTGATTGCTACGAAGCTTTCCAAGGAGAAACCAATACTACTATTTGCTTCGATAAAGAAACAAATGTACTACTAGAATTACGAACTAAAACGAAATTTGGTGAAACCTATACAACTGCTACATCTTTAAATTTAACTTCTCCATCAGAAAATGAATTTATACCTCTTCTTCAACCTATAGACTGTATATCTAAATCTGACTGCCCGTTGTGAGTATGACCTACATATCGCTAATCTTAGAGCTTTTAAATATTTTTTAGAATTATGAAAAATCTTGGTTTCTTTCAGTCTTAAGTCTTTTTTATGGATAGCCTAAGATTACATTGTTTTTATAAGGTGGCGCATGTTTAACTTAAGCATACATAGAAAAATTCAGATCAATTATAATACAAAAATGCTTCTATTCAAACATGAACTTCTATCTTAAGCTAAGAAAGAACTTTATTGAACGATTATTTTTTATTGGTTTAATGATGCAGGGGGTGAACAATAAATTCTATTCCTATGCACTAAACTATTAGAAATAATACTTTCCGTATTCTTCCCCACTTTTATTGGCCAAAGCCTGTCTTTGGCCACTCAAGGAATAATTCATCCATAACCTTCCTATCTCCCAATTTTACTTCTTTCTAATTTTAGAATGAACCCAAACTAATGTACAAGATAATATATACCAGTATAAGAGTAAAATTGGGATTTTAAAAGTTTCATATATGATTAACTGAGTAGTTAATTCTCCAATTGCAGGTGATAAGATAACAAGTATCGGGGTAAATGAACGGCGAAATCCCTCTAATGCAGCGCGCATCATCTCCACATCTTCTTTAAATTTAGTAAGCGTCTCATTAGATATGGGTTCATTAGTTACAACGCTAGATGACATCAAAAAAACACATCCTCCAAGATTAGCAAAAGCACCTGCACAATAGGGGAGTAGTATCCAATAACTTAATGATAAGTAAATTGTTGAAATAATAAAGAAAATAGCGATTTTTTCCCAATTTGGTTTCAAAAAATCTTTCCAATTCATTGATTTAATTTCTTTTCAGTATTTTTAAAATGTTTGTCATATTGGAATATCTACTTTCATATTTTTATCAGTCGTTATTAGCCGACAAGACTAGTGCGTAGGAATAGAACTTATTGCAGGGGGTGGGATTTGAACCCACGAAGGGACTAACCCAGCAGGTTTCTTCTTAGCACCTAAGCCTCGGCTAATTCTGAGCTTCAGCTTTTTATCTGCCGCCATCGACCAGGCTAGGCGACCCCTGCACTAATAGAAGTTAGTAACAAAATTAAAAAAAGCTTGATTAAAAAATAGGTTAGGTTGTAATCAAACTTTGATGCTCCCGGCGGGATTTGAACCCGCGTCTGAGCCTTTCTCCATTATCGAGAGGGCTCTATCCTTGACCGGGCTAGACGACGGGAGCTCCAAATTTAGAATTATCAGAAAAATTAAAAAATGTGAAAATCGGAAAAGTTAGTTTCTGATTGTAGTTTCTCTATTTTTATATCTTTTACTTCAGCTAACGGATGATTTTTCTTCATTATTTCTATCATTCTTTCGATATCATCTTTCTCTCCGCATAGAATAGCTTCTACTTTGTTGTTTGGCAGATTTCTTACATATCCTCTTAAACCAAGCATTTTTGCATACCTTCTAACAAAGCTTCTATAACCAATTCCTTGAACTCTCCCATAAACTATAACTCTGACTTTTTCTTCCATATTTTTATTTTCGTTAATCAATACTATAAAATTTTTTAAGAAGATAATTAGTTAAACATTAATTTAACTTTTAATTCACTATGATACGTCTATTTCATTTTTGGTTGGATCATAAACAAAGTTAATTTGATGTTCTCCACTACTAAATTCTTTCATTTTTATTGGAACGTTACATTCTATTATTTTACAGGAATCTAACATACAAATTTTATTGTCAATCATTCTGACCGGGTATGATAAGATGAATGTCTTTGAGAGTTTAATTTCTTTTTCTGGATATAATTTTGCGTTTAGACATAAATTATCTATTATTCCATAGAATTCTTCTAACTCCCCTCTAACTGCATAAACTTGCATTATTCCCTCTGTTGCAAAAGTATCATTATATCTTATGTTTATAGGAATAGATATTTTAACCTCCATCTTTTTTGCTTTTTCCGGAGAAAAACTTTTTTGACCAAATGTCTTTTCTGACCCAACCGAAAAGCTCCAGGTTTTCTCTTCAACTTGAATTTCTTTACTAGGCTTGACTTTACTTATTCCTAGTTTAGCTCCTGTTTGAAAACCAGTAAAATCAGAATAACCATAATGAGAACCTCTAATTACAAACTCGCTAATAACATTCAAGTCTTTATCATAAATTCTTACACCACCATCATTCCTACAAATAACCCATATGTTTCCTTCCGAATCCATGGAAATCCCTGTTGGAGTATTACAAGTTGGCATAGCCTTTATAAATTTACCATCTTTATCAACTTTTACTACTTGCGATGACCCACTTCCAACAGCATAAACATTATCATCTTGATCTACAAAAACACCTCTTGCTCCAGAAAGACTATAACTAGAATATTCCCATATCTTCTTCATGTCTTTAGAAATTTTAACAATACTACTATAACTGTAAGTTGTGAAAACAATAGAGTCTTTCCCTCTCCAAATTCCATAAATAGTTTTACCGGCATTATAAGTAGAAATGGAATTATCTTTTGGATTTAACTTTGCTATTATGTGCGTGTTAGCCCCAGAAACCCAGACATTTCCATCATTATCAACAACACAACCGTATGGCGTATTTGGAAGATTCCATTCTTTTAAAATTTGACCATCAGAAGAAACATAAAACAATTTCATATCACTCCAATGACCTGCATAAACATTATCATTTTTATCTATACAAACTGCTCTTATTTTAGTTCCAGAAGAACTACCAAGTCTAACGTTATAAACAATACATTCATCTTCATCAAAAGGAAGCATTTCACTTTCATCAACAACCCCATCCTCATTTTTATCATAAGAAGTTTCTATTTTTCCATCCCCATTTTTATCTATACAATCTTTTTCATCAAAAGCAATTTTTACAAGAGTGTTAGTACCTCTATTCCCGACCCATGCATTTCCCTTCGAATCGACAGCAGTTCTTGAAGGATCACCAACTATACCTTTTGGCGAGGTCCAATGCCTTCTTATTTCTCTTCCATCGCTTGCTACAAGTGAAACAGAATTTCCAGAACCACTATTAACAACCCAAGCTAAAGTACCACTAGAACCTTTTCTAACTGGAAATACAGAAATTTTTTTAGGTTGTTGGATTACAGTTATAGTATAATCGAAGTTAATTTCTTTGGCACATTCTGGTTCAACTTCTTTATACCTAGAAGAAAAATACTCAAGCTTATTTATGTCAATAGAACCTTTCTCATTTTTATAAGAAAGACAATCTTCACTAGAAATTAACTTTTGGGCAAGATTTGTTACTTCATTTTTAAATTCAGACATTGCCTTTTCTTCCCCAACGCTTTTTTGATAGCCAAAAAAGTAGTAAACTATGAAAACAAATATTAGGGAAGCTACTAATATGGAAACTGTTCTTACAAAAAAGCTTATTTGACCTTTCTTTCTTTTCAAAAAGAAGAAGAAAAGAATGAAGAAAAGAATAACAGCTAAAATTATAAAGGCAATCAAATAAACAAACTTAGAAAATTCTTTTGGTTTTTCAGCTTTCCAATGCATTATAACAGAGAAGTTCAATGAATAATTTTTTTCATTAGAAAAGGCAACAACTTGATAACTCCCTCTTTTCAAATTTTCTAAACAGGTTGGAATTTTCAATTCACTCTCATTATTCTCGTAAAAGATTTTAAAGTATTTTAAGGGAGTCCTATTTACAATAGAGAGGCAAACCTTTTCCCCAACATAAAATATTTGGGTTTGGTTTTTACATTCTAAATCCAAGCATGAAAGTATTTCAACTTCCTTTTCTCTTATTTCAAAACTTTTATTAATGCTAACTGTTTCGTTTCCACTTACTACGGTAGCAATAATAAAATACTCTTTGTATGCGGGCAACAAATCCGATTCCCAATCTACTTTTATTGTTTTTTCTTCCAATCCTTTAAGCTTAATGAAAAACTCTTTAGCACCAGGAGGAATATAAAACGGTGCAAATAGTTCTGCTCTACCCAAAACATCTTTTTCGAATTCTTCCAAATTTTTTATTTTTAAATTAGCTTCTATTTTTTCTCCAACTGTATAAACATCTTTTTTTGTTTCTATAACTAAATTAATTCCCTCAGCTAATACATTTTGTGCAGGAATTGCAATGGAAAAAATTAAAAGAAAGACAATAAATAAAATAATCTTTTCTTTGTTCATAAATAAATTTTTACCGTTGCTCAATTTAAATTACCCTACGTTAAAGCATTTAGTGCAAGCTGGTCCAACAGGTTTGCATTCATCACAACTAGAAGCTTGACTACCATCGGGCAATGTACAATCACACTC
>Ga0080007_1059307_pt1 | contig 19813 bp, 17 predicted proteins | sample OctOCTMetagenome_FD_69210 | JGI IMG/M metagenome (GOLD analysis project Ga0080007, IMG submission 69210) | Hot spring and microbial mat streamer communities from Octopus Spring Streamers, Yellowstone National Park, USA - OCT_B (SPADES... | ecosystem: Environmental > Aquatic > Thermal springs >...
TTATCTTCCCCTCGTCGAGCATGTAGAGGCGGGTCTGCATGGAGACCACGGCGACCCCCCTTATGGCCTTGACGCCCTCCACCAGCTCCACCAGTTGGGGGTAGGCGCCGGGGTCCCCCATGCCGTCTATGTGCACCTCCACGTCGTCGGTCTTCTTGAACCTCACCACCTCCTTACTTTTATAGGACTGTGAAGTACCCCTTCATTAAGGAAAAGAGAGGATTGCCATTAGGACAGTTCACTATGTTCAATTGATCACAGCGCTTCATGGATAAGGTTGAAAAGATTCTGGAGAGATACAGAGTTTACCTAGGCGTAAAAGACGTCAAGTTGGTGGTGAGGCCGTACAAGACTAGGACTGCCTTCACCAACTTGTCGAGTTCTCCGCCTACCATCTGCCTCAACAAACACCTAATCGACAATGAGGAGGTTGTTGAATATTTAATAATTCGGGAGTTGATACACATAAGTCTCCACATGTACCCTCCGATGAGGTACACCGGAGGCTTGTCCTATGCCGAGAAGTTTGAAAACGCCCTTTACTTCTTCATACCAAAGGAGAAGGTCGAGGAGATTAGGGAAAAGATGGTGAAAAAACTGATAGAGGTGAACCGGAGGCTTCAGCAACCTCTTTTTTCCTCCTTTTTATGGGGCCTTCCGGCGCCGCCTCGTGCTCCGCGGCTAGGGCGGAGAGCTCCTCCGGAGGGATGCCTCTGTGGCGAGCAAGAGGAAGAGGAAAAAAGAGGCTTATCTGCCTGCAGGTACAGACTTACAGGTCTAATTATTCCTGTAAGGAAAGACCTGTAAAGAAATTCCTGTAAGGATAGTTGAAAGAAAAAACCTGTTATTTTCTCCTTTTCTTCAGCGCGAGGGCGGCCGCAGTTGCCACCGCGGCGGCTCCGGCGGCTGTGTAGGGGCTGATGGGAAACGCCTCGACGGCTGGCTGGCAGAGCTCTCTGGTGTAGGCCGCAACCACGGCGGAGCCGTCCAGCCCGGCCTGCGCCGCGGCGCCGCAGAGCCTCACAGTGGCGAGCGGGTTCGGCACCCCCAACACGTCCCTAACCGCCGTTCTGTACGCGGCGTAGAAGAGCGGTCTGTAGACGCCGGGGCTGGTCACGGTTACGACCTCAGCCGGCGTGTGCTCCACCCCGCCTACGACGGTGGCGTTCAGCCTAACCACGGCACCCGCGTCGGCCCACCCCTCCCACTCCACCACCCCCTCAATCTTCATGTAGTACTGTCTCTTGGCGTACTCCACCTTAAGCAAAACCGGCCCCTCGACGACTACCTCTCTTACTGACGGCTTAATCAGCCGGGTGCCGTTGCCGAAGTTGATAATGTCTGGGAACTTCAGCACGGCGCCTTTCGGCATCCAGCTGGCCGTCTCGTTCACAGGCGTCTGGACCACGGCCCAGTAGTAAACCTCGGCGTACTGCGCCCTCAGCGTTATTGGCTTATCCACGCGGAACTCCCTAGCCGAGGTGCCGTTGACCAGCAACTTCCTGAATAGCGTCTCGTTGCCAGGCTCCCACGGATCCGCCAACCCCACCTTGAAGACGGAGCCCTCGTCGGCCCAGACCGCTGTCGAGTTGACAGGCGCCTCCAGCTTCACCAAGTACTGTCTCCCGTAGCGGAGGGTTATGTTGAGTGGCTCCTCCACCTTTATCCTCGCCGCGGCTGGTCTGCCGTTTGCCACCGCCTCGCGGATCACCAGCCTCGTCCCGTTGCCTAAAACCGCCGCAGGGAGCTCAAGCTCGCCGCCTCTGGGCGCCCACAGCTCCCAAGTCCCGTTGAACCCCGCCACCCGCACCAAGTAGTAGACCCGCGTGTAGTTCACCCGCACCGCCTTCGGCCCATCTACAAACACACTGACCGGCTCCGCCTCCAGCTTGGTGCCGTTGGGGTAGACTATGGGGGGAGGTTGCCACGTCAGCGTCGTGTTGGCGTCTGCAACCACCGCCGCGCTTCCCGCTGGCGTTGTGAAGGTGACAGGGTACTTGGTGCAGTATATCGAGGCGGGCCCCCTCACCTCCACCAGATCCCCCCTCCGCAGGACTGCGCCCTCGGCCACGAGCCCCCCGGCCGGGCACAGCCGGGAGCCGTTCAGCAGAGCGCCGTACGGAAGCCAGACAGCGCGGCCGTGGAGCCGCGCAGACACGTCGCCCGGCCTGACGTAGACCTGGAAGTCCTCGCTGGCGTGCACATGTACGTTGATGGATCCGAGGAGGATGCGGGTGCTGTTGTACGTGAGCCTCCCCTCCGGCCTCCCGGGCCCCACGTAGGTGCCGGAGTCCCAGGAGAACTTCACGGCCGCCTCGAAGCCGCCCCAGATAGAGTCCGGGCTGAAGTCTAGGGCGTACTGCGGCGGTGCCGTGATGGTTTCGTTGCCTATGTACAGCTTGACCGTTCCGAGCGGCTTGAGGAGCTTCTGCTCAATTCGGCCAGTTGTAAAAGCCGAAGTTGCTGTGAACCAATCAAACAGTTTATACGGCGCCGTGAAGAGCTTCAGCCCGCCCCGCCGGATGACGTAGTGGAGGCGGCCGTCTACGTAGATGTAGAGGCCGTCCTCCCTGGCCACAGCCATGAAGGTCTTGGGCGGGTCGCCAGCCCACGGGTCGCAGTGCTTCTTCAACACCATCTCTTTTACGCGGGGGTTCGCCGGGTTCAGCTTCTGCCACCAGCTGACCAGGGTGAAGTTCATCCAGCTGACGCAGAGCTTGGCCTCCGAACCTCTTATGCTACCCTGGGGGCGCGTCTTTGCGTAGTACACGTCCACCACGTAGACGTCGGCCAGCTCGACGCCAGGACACGTGGCGTTGATGAACACCGGAGTCGTCTCGCCGAAGGCCGTGAGGTAGCGCACCCTCTCGGGGACGAGCGACACGTTGTACACCGCGATCCAGCCCCACGAGGGGAAGGTGGCGGTGACGTATTGGATATCTGTCGACCTGCTCCAGTCCACCTTCACCGGCCTATGGCACGCGACGACTGCGCCGTCTGTCTTCGCCGCCACGTGGAGACCGTAGGCGAAGGCGCCCTCTGCCAGCCTCTCCTTAAGCCAGTACCTATACGCCAACCCGTTTGCGCCCCACTGGAAGTCTCTGTCCAGATCCACATCGCTTATGTTGAAGACCGCCAAAGCCGCCTGGTACTCGTACAAGACCTGCGTCCCGTCGGGAAGCCAAGGAGACGTTGAAAAGCCGGGGGCGATTCTGTAGTAGGGGCCCAGCGTCCACCTCCCAGTTACGTTCCACCATACGCCGAAATCCACCTCCCACCTCACCTGAACACGCTCCTCTATGGCGTGAAACGGGTATGTGAATGGGTTGGTCAGATAGCCCCTCAGACCTGGCACCTTAAAGTACGTGAACTTGTCTACGAAGCCGTCTAGCGTCGTTGCGGCGGCGGCAGACGCCGCCAGCAGAGCCGCCAGAATCAACAACCGGTTCGTCATGTCGAAAAAAGCAGGGAGGTTAAAAAAGAACTGTCTTACCGTTGCCGTTTAACGCAACTTATCGACGTCGCGTTTATCTCCCTGCCGATGCAGATGTTTCCTTGGTCGTCGGTGATTCCGAGTCCTTGGGTCTGCGTCCAGAACGTGTGTATGGGTTTGGTTATGTTGTACTGCCTGGCTTGTCCGCATCCGTATTCCCGCACCGGTATTATGGCGGAGAAGGTGCCTATTGCCGTGTCTCCGTTTATGGAGAGGCTGGTGACTTTTGCCTCTACGGGGTTGCCGTATTCCTTCCTGGGGATGCAGTAGCTGTCGGGCTGGGAGGCGGAGCCTCCTCCGGGGACGTCGCTCAGGGGCTCGTGGTACGTGACTGCGTATATGGCGTCGTAGGCGGTGAGCCTGTCGCGGGTCAGCCTCTCTCTGAGGAACTGGTCAAACCGCTGGCCGTGGTACTGCCCCAGGTAGTATACTTGGAGGGTCTGCGCCCAGCTGGCTCTGACGTACTGCCTGTTGTTGCTGGCGGTAACGTACCTACTTCTGTAGTCGGCTGTGGCGTTGACGAAGTAGACGAGGCTTCCGCGGAGGTCGGCGCGTATTGCGTACGGCACCGAGACCTTGTCCCCGCCGCCGCGGTATGCCGTCCGCACGCCCCGCGCGGCGTTGTGCTGGTTGAGCGGGTTGAAGCCGTCGCGGTCGATCACATAGGCGGCGGCGGACGGCTCCGGCAGCTCTTTGGGCATCTTCCACTGAACCAGTACGCTCCGCACGGCGGGGACGCTCCTCCAGTCGGAAATTACAGCCGCCTCCCTCCCGTCGCGGTAGATGTATAGCTTGTCGTTATTCAGCTCCGCCTTAAGCGTGAAGGCGGTTCCCTGTCTCGTGCACGACCACTGCGGCTTGTTGTTCCCCACCCAGAAGCAGCAGTGGCCGTAGCCGCCGTCCTTCAGGCTGAAGGTGAGCCTGCCGTAGGAGCAGGCGTAGTCCACGTCGTCTGGCGCCCAGACCTGCCCCAAGTGCCTCAAGCCGCTCAAGGTATACATGGACACGTTGAGGAGCCAGTAGTTTAAGTACCTTTTCTTCGCAAAATCGTATTCCCTCCTCCTCTGCCCAGTGTCCTCTGCCGCCACGTTGCCCAGCGGCGCACTGTAGTCGCACCTCGCGCTCCAGGAGCGGAGGTTATCAGTAATTTCGCTGTATCCGCTTTGCGTGCACGCCAGCACGCCGCCGGGCTCCACGGGTTCTGGGTAGGAACAACCAATGTCGCTACACACCTGTATCGAACCTATCGGTAGCCTGCTACCGAAGGTGAGCTTGATGCCGTATAGCGTCTTCATAGAGGCGATCCAGACGTCGCCGTCTGCGTAGAGGATCCTGGCGCCGCCGCCGGGCGTGGTAATGACGTAGGTCTGCCCCGGGGCCAGGGTGGCGTTTCTCACGTATTTAGGATCCGCCGCAGGCGCCGACGTGAGGAGCCACTGCAGTAGGAGCGTGCCGTCGCTCTGCGGCCAGAGGACGGCTGAGTACAAGACGTAGGGGAGGGCTACGCCCAGCCCCACCGTCTGCGTCCCGTTCTTCACCACCGTGGTGATGTTGACGCGGTCGCCAGAGACTTTGGTGGTTCTGTTGAACTGGCCTCCGAAGAGCTTGAGCTCAGACGCCGGAAGCGCGAAGATGTAGAGGCGGCGGTTGGGCGCGTGGCTCCCGCTCAGAGGCACCTTCATCACGTATATCGTTGTGTGCCCCTCACTGCCGTCCTCATAACGCCTGATTCTTAGCCAGCTGCAGTCCAGCCTCACCCATCCCTCCCAGTGGTTGTAGCCGGGGCTGAACTGCGGCAGTTGCTGAGCTGGCCTGCAGTTGGGGTCGGCCGTGATGGTGTGCGTCGTGAGGTTTATGTAGTAGCCCTGCGGGGTCTTCACATACGCTGGCATGTCGGTGTTGTTGTAGGCTGGCACCCCGTTTGTCCACAGCTCCAGGCTGCGGACAAAGGCGTCGAGGTAGATCCAGCGGTGCCACCCGGCGTCTGAAAAGCCAGGCGCGTTGACCACTGGCAGATGCAACGGGTCGCTGCTCAGCCTTATCACTTCGTTGGGCTCAAGCAGTACGGGGTGGGGGAGGCCCCTGCCCGGGGCGTACTCGGGGTAGGGGAGCAACGCTCCGGAGAGCAGATTGTTGACTGTGTTTAAGTCCGACGTCATGATCAGTACAAGCGGCTCTCTCCATATGTTTTTAAGCTCCAGGTAGAGCCAGTCCGGACTTGTGCCGCCTGGCTCCACTCTGTAGTACGCGGTGAGGACGGGGGTGTTGGCCATGGCGTAGTACTCGGCGAGGAAGCGGGCGTACGCCTCCATCGCCAGCTTAATCCCGGTCAGATCCACCCAAACGCCCTCCTCCCGCTGGATGCACACCGGCGTAAACGACAAAGACCTTGCGGCTGTGCCGTACCGCGTGGCGACGGTGACGTTGGCGAAGCAAGGCACCGCCACCGGCCTCCCGTCGGTTGCGTTGAGCCACACCGCCCTGTCTGCGGTGAGCCTCGCCACGGGGACGTCCACCCACCTCCCCCCGTACTGGTACTTCAGCTCCACCACCTCCAACCTGTCTGCGGAGGGCTTCACGCCGAGCCAGACGTGGGTTTTGTTCAAGGGCTTCACCAGGGGGTAGAAGGCGGCTTTTGAGTGGTCAACTGGTTGCTGAGGGCTGAAGTAGTACAGCACGACGGCCGCTACGCCGAGGAGCGCAACCGCCAGCGCCAGCGCTACCACGAACGTCCCCAGCTCCTCCAGTATCTGCATGAGAGGGAGGGGGTTGGAAAAAACGATGAATTATCTATCGGCGCAGACGGTATTTGACAAAGTTCTAGGGAAGAAAAAAGTTTACGTTTTTGTAATTGCCAACAAATCCCCTACTCCATATGTGCACTGCGCAGGCCTGTTATCAATTATGCATTGTACTGATGTAGTTCCAGTAGACGCTTCAGTGGGGAGCGTCCCGGTCTGGTTGTTGTTTAGAGAAAGCGGAGTTTTTGCTGTCGGTATCTTTATTGGCAGTATGGGGGACGTGTAGAAGTAGAGACCTAAAGAGGTGGGGTCAGGCACGCCGAGGAATCCCACCGTTGAATAGCCGACCGATGTAGACATTCTAACGCTGTAAGAAGTGGCAAGCAGTGAATAAGTGTATGCCGCATACGGTATCTTCCCGAATACAAGCTGTTGAATAGGGCGATCCGGTATGCCGAGGAGGTCATTTAGATAGAAGTCGACTGCACAACTAAGGTCTGCATGATTGCCTCGGCCACATTGGTTCATAACATATGCCGTAAACGTGTCAGCAATTTCTTTGCTTCGAAAAATGAATCCGTAGAGGTTTGTTAGTTGGCTTGCAGTCATAGTCTGCGTTATAACAACCTCGCCTGTCTTCTCATTAGTTCGTACATCGTACAATTCAATCCGCATTGACTCCCAGGGTTCCTTGAGGTTGATGTTCTCCCCGGGTAGCCTAACCTTCGAAATCTTTGCGCCGACTGTGTCGCCATATGCCCAAACCTCCGCGGTGCCAGCTAAACCTATCTTCCTCTCTGTCCCGTCTGTGTACCGAATTGTTAATACGGCCTTGTAGTTTACGGTTGCGTTTGACGGGAGCGCTTTCAGGCCAGTGGCATTTACTTCGACGGTTTTTATTTCTTCTACTACGCGGCAATACGCTAGAAGTTGCCGCTCTATGCCAGTTCCGCCTGCGTAGACGTAGTATTTTTTCTCTACGACTGCGCCGTCAGGATATATTCTGTAGAGGACTCTTTCTTCATATATGCCTTGAGCCCATGCTTCGTAATACCCCTTAGTGAAAGCGGCGAAGCTTGTGAATGGCGAAGTTCCTACCTTGCCAAGTCTGAAGGCAAGCGACTTCGTTTGCTCGCCAGATAACTGGAAAGTGTAATCTTGGAGCCATACTTTCTCGTTTGCAGGTGCAAGGAAAACATCGGTTCTTGTAACGCGTAGGTAAACCTTCCCGGCGAAACCGCCACCACCGTATGTGCATTGGCCGCTAAGAGCTATGGGAACTCCGGTCTGTTTAGCCACTGGTTCATAGGAGTCAAGCGCCGTTTCTATCGCCTCGTTTGTGGTGATAATCTCTGCCATCTGATCCCCAGGCGGCTTTATTGGCTTGGTGCAGAGTATGCGCCCCTCCAGCTTCTTGGTGCCGCTGTGGTACTTAACCACGGCGGCTACCTCGTCGCCGCACCTCGCCGCGGCGTCTGTGCCAGGGCCTCCGGACGACGCAAGCCGGCCGTTGACGTAGAGCCAGACCCGCTCGTAGGGAATGCCGCCGAAGTCCTCCACCCAGAACCTCACCGCGTTTGCAGACCTGTCAAATTTGACCTTGAGGTACGGCAGGGGGTTGCCGTAGGCCAGCTGGCCTGCGTCGGGCCACAGCTGTAGCGCTACGCCCAGGAGCCACACTGCCGCCGCGGTGGATAGCACGATCACCAGCACCGCCTTCACAAGCTCGTTCATGAGGAGGAGGGGGAGGAGGAAAAACGATGAATCAGATGAGGAGCTGGCAGATGTTGATTCAAGCCAGCGCGCCGCGGGCGTCTGAAGCCGCCCGGGGAGCGGCGGCGCGCAGAAGGCGGCGGAAAACAAGCCAGCCGCCGCATTCAAGAGGCGACTAAACAAGCCAACGCCTGCAGGTACTTCCTTACAGGTACAGACTTACAGGACTAATTAGTCCTGTAAGGAAATCCCTGTGAAGAAAAACCTGCAAGAAGAGCGGCCCAAGCCGATGAGAGAAAAAGAGGGATTAAACATGTTTTAACCTCTCCTGGAGGACGTTGAGGAGCGGCTCGTCGTCTTTCTCGTCCTTTGGGTACACGAAGACCTCCTCCTCCGGCGTCACAGCGCCGTCTCTCTCCACGAAATATACAAGGCGGAGGGGGTAGCCGTTTCCTGCCCTTCTGTACAGCATCCGCATCACCTTGGCGGCGAGCGCCCACTCGGCCTTGGTCTTCCACTCCTCCTTTCTGAGGATGTGGCTCTTCAGCTCCACCGATAAATGAACTTAGGCGCATCAAAGGCGGCCCCAGCGGCTGGGACGTGGTCTACACGGTGAATAAGTTCCAGGGCAGGGAGGCCGACGTGGTCATCTACAGCGCGGTGCACAACGAAGTTCACGACGCGCTTAAGGACTATAGGAGGTTCAACGTCGCGATAAGCCGCGCCAGGGTGAAGGCCGTAGTGCTGTCGTCGCTTGGCGACAACGCGGACAATCTGCCGTGGATGCTGGCGTATAAGAAAACCGCGTTTAAAGTAGACGCGAACGCCCTCCGCGTGCCGCGGGAGGTGCGGCAAGCAATCCGCGCGGCGAAAAGCAGTCTGGAAAAAAGGGGCTAGACAGATTTGATCTTTTTGGCTTTGTACTTCTCGTAAAGATGCCACAGCCTTTTTATCACATCATCTGGCGACCTTAACATTAATGCTTTGCACCCAAACTCGCTACACCGCCATGATGGTACTATAATATGCTTACATTTTACGCCGTTGTAAATAAATCCGTCCTCGATAATAAGCCTGCTTAACCCGTCCTCTATTTCCGCCCCGCCGTCCTTAAAAAACCACGCGTATTGTAGGTATTTTTCCTCCCAAACCTCGTCTAGCGCTATCCAAACGAGCTCAATAAGCGCTACATCGAGCTTTGACCATCGCCTACGCCGCCACCCTTGGCGGAGATCAGTGACGCGCCACGGTACTTTGGTGAAAATGTTCCACATGCTTTCCTCCACGACGCACGTCTCGCTTTCTTTGATGGCGTCGTTCTTTTTAAATATCCCCATGGAATGTCTACACTGTTCTCACAAAACGAATCGTTTCTCCAAGATGTGGGCCGGTTCTTTCCTCTGCCTGCCGGATTGACGCCCGCCGTCGGCTGGGGCCGTCTTGAGGCCCTGAATGGGGAGGCGGCCGAGCGCTCTTCCGTTAAGTGTGCGTAGGCAGGATATCCTCAGTAGGGGAGCCCCCACCTGCGGGGCCCCTCCTCCGGGTCGGAGAAGGCGCGCCTAACCATGCGCTGGCTTACGTACTCGTCGTCTTCAACGGCCTCTTCGACCTCTCCCACCGGCTCTAGGCCGTCTTCTGCAACCGCCTCCTCAACCTCGCCTACGGCCTCCTCCCGCTCCTCCACTGCCTCGAACCTGCCCTTCGACACGTAGTAGATGTCCAGCGACCCCTCCCTCTCCGCCAGCTTGACCAGCTCCGGGAGCACCTCCGCCACCCTGCCCTCCCTAAGCGCCCTCCTTATCCGCTCCGCCTCCGCCGGGGATGCGTTTCTAAGCGCCCTCCGGATTAGGAGGTCGAGCCTCACGCCGCCTCCACCAGCCGGGTGGGAAATTGAATCGAAAAACTACCGCTACACATAGCGGCATATTATCACACTACCTAACGTGGCGCTTTGTAGAGACGCCCTACGTCGGCTCTGGGAGCCCCAGGTATCTGCGGCAGTATGCTAGGAACTTCTGCACCGCCAGCTCTGTAAGCGCCTCGACTTCCCTTCGCATCAGCCCGGCGGCGGCTCCGGCGGCCGCGACAGCCGCGGCGGCGTCTAGGGCGGCCCCAAGCTTCTGCCTCAGCTCCTCCTCTTCTTTGTCATCCGGCGGCGCCCTCTCCATCATCGTCTTCAGGTCGCGCTCCGCGGTCTTTGAGAAGCTCCGGAAGTACTCCCCCGCGCCGTAGAGGGCGTTGGGGAGGCCCGCGTCTCTCGCCTTCGCCAGAATCCTCCTTACGATTTGGTCGAATGTATCCAGCCTGGCGCGCACAGAGGCGTAGAACCCGGCGCGGTCGAAGGGAGGCGGCGGGGGCGGCGGAGGCCTCTCGCCCCTCTCCACCGCCTTCAGCAGCTTAAAGGCGGCCTCCGGATCCTTCTCCACGTACATGTCCACCGCCTTCACGATCTCTTTCTCTGCCTTGCTCTCGGCGGCGCGGAGGAGGAGGCCGCGCTTGACCCACCACAGCCGCCTCAGCCCCTCTGCGTCTCTCGCCTCCTTAAGGACGAGGGAGGCCGCCTCGGCGAATCTGTCGGACGTCCTCACCCGCGGCACCTCGCCGCCCTCCACATACCGCCTCAGAACCGCCTCGGGGTCGCCGGCGGCCGCCTCCTCCATTATGGACTCCCACCACTTGTCCGCTGGCAAGCCCAGCGACTTGGCCAGCTCCTTCGCCGTGCCGAGGCGAAGCTTCAGCTCGTTCAGCGCAACGGCCTTCTTCTCGCTCCTCGGCGCAGACTTAGCCTTAGCGTAGACCTGCATCAACATCCCCAGCACCGGCTCCGGCAGGCCGGCGGGCTTCTGCCTCAACACTTGGATGTACGTCGCCAGGGCCCACTCCAGAGCCACGCCCATGGAGGCTTTGGAGGCGCCTAGCCGCTCCGCCAGCCACTTCTGCACGCGCTTAAGCGGTATCGGGGACACCAGCCTCACCGCCACCTCCCTCAGCCTCCCCAGCTGGGGCCGAAACGGCGCTTTTCTCTCCACCTCCACCGACGCAGGCGGTACAAGGCCGGCGCCCCGTGCCACCTCCACCACTGCCGTGTTTACAGCCGCCCTCACCACCTCCGCATACCTCCTAAAGCCGGAGAGGCGCGCAGCCTCCTCAAGAAGAGCCCACCCCACCTCCGAGAGCCAGGCAGTCGAGACGTAAATCACGCAGAGCTACAGAGAAGAGGAGAAATTGAATTAAAAACAGAGAGCAGGCGCATCTGCAGACAGACGCAACCCCTCCCCCCTCCCGCACCTCCACCGCACCTCCGCGCCACCCGCACGGCGGACCCAGCCACCTACGCTTTCGGCTCCCTTGGCGAAAGAGATTCCGCCTCCCTTCTTTACATCTGTAGAAACTAGACTAGACATATTCTTTAATATGCCTAAGAGTAGGTAGAAGAAAGAAGAGGGATCTGAAGGGGAGAGGCCTCCCCAGCCTGGCGCGGCGTTCTGTCGCCGGGCCAGGCGCCCAAACGACTCGTTGCAGTTACTTCTTCACAGGTCCAGGCTTACAGGTCTAATTATCCCTGTGAGGAAGTACCTGCAGGGGCTCAGTTAAAATGCGGCGTGTATTAAATTCCCTTTCTCGACTTCTTCAAAGGCTTGGGTTGGGTCTAAAAAGGGGGGTTACCCTGGCGGGTCCGGCAGATCTACGACGTAGCCGAGGGGGCGCTGTGACCCTTCACCACGAATCTTTTGAACGGAGGCAAGCCCTCCTCATGTACTATCTTTTCTACACGCCGAGAGGCAAGCGGTTTAAGGCACTATATTTCAGTCTTGACGTAAGTTAGGAAAAATTGGGGATCTGTTTTAAGGGGCAATTGGCTCGCTTGTGTCCTCCGTTACCACCTTTACGCCGTAGTACTCGGCGACGCGGCGCGGACTTTCGAAGAGATACGTGCCTCCGGTAGCCTCCGTAACTACCACGCGTCCGTCCGGGAGAAGAACGGCGTGCACCACATCGGGAAACACGCCGTCCTCGTCGAGTAGTAGCAACCTTCTTAGTGCGATCGGCTTATAATCCATAAGTCGAAGCTGAACCCCGATATTTATTTATTCGTGTTTCAATCCTTAAAACCCGAACGGATTACCGTCGGCATGAAGTTTTTCGACCTTTTCTGCGGCGCCGGGGGTCTTTCGTACGGATTCCTCCGAGCCGGTTTTAACCCTCTAGGCGGATTCGACAAAGATGAAGATGCCGCGGAAACGTATAGACGAGTATTTTGCATAGTATTCAAACGCGACGCCTTTTCCACCGACATAAAAGAGCTCAGAAGGATAGTCGACGGGGCGGATGTGTTGCTGTCGTGTCCGCCGTGTCAGGGCTTTACTCAGATAAGAGCCGCCGCGGGTCTTAAAGAAGACAGACGAAACTCGTTAGTAGATTATCTGGCGGAGCTCGTAAGGGTCACCAAACCTAAGGCGCTTGTTTTCGAAAACGTGCCGCCCGTGAGGCGCTACAAGGGGTTTAGCAGGTTGCTGAGGATACTCGCGGGGGGCGGCTACGCCTACGCCTACGGCGTATTAGACGCCGCAGATTACGGAGTGCCGCAGAGGCGTCGGAGACTGATCCTCATAGCGGTGCGGGGGGCGGGTAAGATAACTCTGCCCGAGCCTGACCACGGACCGCCGACGCATCCCGAGGTGATCCTCGGTAAACGTCTCCCGTGGAGAACCGTCAGAGACGCCATAGGAGATCTCCCGCCGGTAGAGGCTGGCGGATGCCACCCCCGCGATCCTCTGCACTGCGCCAGAGCCCTCCCGCCGAACCACCTGGAGCTGATCAGAAGGATCCCGAAAGACGGCGGCACCAGATTCGACGTACCTCCCGAGTACTGGCTTCCGGTACACCGACGTAGACCCAACTCCTTCAAGACCACCTTCAGCAGACTTAGGTGGGACGAACCCTCTAATACGATAACCACAAAGTTCTTCGACCCCTCCACCGGTCCCTTCGTGCACCCCGAGCAAGACCGCGGTCTCACCCTACGCGAGGGGGCGCGTCTCCAGACTTTCCCCGACGACTATCCTTTCTTCGGAAGTTTTCGCAAAATCGCAAAGCAGATCGGCGAAGCGTTCCCGCCGCTTTTCGCTGAAAAGATAGCCCGCCACCTAAGACAAGTAGTATGAAAATCGTTGCCTATGAAGAAGGCTGAGCTGTGTAGAAAGTTTAAGAAAACATTACTAGAATGGTGGCGCTCAAATAACGTTGCAACATATCCCTGGCGCACAGACCGCGACCCCTACCGGACGCTAATTGCAGAAATACTCCTGGTAAGAACCAGAAGAGACGTCGTTCTACGCGTCTACGAGGATTACCTAAAAAGGTTCCCAGATCCGTGTACGCTGAAGGTTGCAGAGCTAAAACAGATAGAGGAGGTAATCAGGCCCCTCGGCCTTATAAAACGCGCTAAGTACCTAAAGCAGTTGGCGGAGGTTATGTGCGGCGTCGACTTCACGCCCGACCTGCTGAAAAAGATTAAGGGCGTGGGCCCCTACATAAGGACGCTACTGTTGACGAAACTCGGCGTTTCTAACGAGGTCGCCCTCGACAGGAACGGCGCCAGACTAATATACCGTTTCATAACCGGTAAGGATCCCACCGTAGAGAAGATAGAACTCGATCCGTCGGTTCTCGCGTTTAAACGCAAGTGCCTAGACGGAGACCCAGAGGCCTTAGAGTTAACCTACGCAGTTATCGATATCGGGGCGCAAATATGTGCCGCTCAGCCGCGGTGCCTCCTCTGCCCCCTTCAAAGCTATTGTTCGTACCGATCTTCTTCCTCCCAAAAGAATTAAGCGTTTTTACCTATTTTTCCGCATATTCTCATAATATCATTTAAGTCGTCGATATTAACTACGTAAAATTTTATATTTTTATTTTTGTCAAATAGGTGAAACTCCATCAGAAGAAATCGCATCTGTATTAAACTTTGTATTATCCTCCACGCAACTTGGCGAGACGTAGTCCGCGCATATGCGGCGCCGTCAAAGGCGGTACCTGTGTAGGATTTTTTAGCTTGATAAGAGGACAAGTATCGGATTAAGTCGGCAACGCGCGGACAACACCCTTTGTAGTTCCATGTTTTTCTACCTTTAAGTACAACAAAAGCTAACGAATCGCCGACGCCTAGGTACTTTTGACATATATTATATTGATTTTTTACACACTCTCTCAGATCCTTCCTTGTCTTCACTTTTTGTGTTCTTTCGCTTAGTTTATTAAATTTATTACATTTTTTACACGGAACAGATTCTAAAAAATTATCCAGATTATTTATCAGATCGCTTAACATTTCTGCAAATGCACAGAAATTTTCGAGACACTTTTTCATCGGCTTCGCTTCATATTAAGAATCAGGATTTCCGCAACGCGCAATACGTCCTCTGTGATCTTCTCTTTCGCCCTGCTGATCAGTGCCGCGATCTCTTCAGGTCTCTCTTTTAGTTCTCTCAGTAGAGCCTCCGACCGTGCGATTTTGCTCTTTAGCGCCACCGCGTATCTGGATTTCAGTTCTTCGGTCCTTTTTGTGACGACTTCATGAGCAAACCATACTGGCTTCGGAAGGAGGAGGTGCAGTCCGAACGTTTCCGGGTATTTCGATAGATGGGTGTAGGATTCGTATAAGCTCGTAAAACCAGACGGGTGTCTGAGTGCACGTCTTATGTACTGCCATACGGCTTTGGGGTCGCTACCGGGCGGTATCATGATCTCCCATCGCGCCAAACCTATATGTTCCGTTAAGTCTCTGGGTAGCGACTCAATTTTGTTAATAAGTAGCTCCAGAGGGGCTACGTAGAACGTTGCAACTCTGCTTGCCGTCACATCTGCAAGCGTATAAATTACGCGGTTCGCGTTGCCCTCCTCTTCCAAGTCGGCCAGATTTTCGATATTATTCCTAAAGCTCTCGTCTTTGTCAAAGACGTACCGAAATACCGCGCGCCAAAACTCGGGGTCGTGTTCTCTTTCAAGAAACTTGTACCAACGTTCACGTCCCTCCTCAGTCTTGAGGTATTCGTCGGCAAACTGAAGAAATTTCGGCTCGAGTACCCAGTAGGGTCTTATAACCGCGAAAGTGGTGACCAGTTCCTGGCCCTTACATTTTCCTTTGGCGGACATCAACATGCGCAACGCGAGTACGCCGTCGTGGATATAAGGCGACTTAAGCTCTGTGAGCAGTAGCGCGGTTTCGTCTATTCCCAACTCGTTTGACAGACTACTTAGAATTACGTACCGTGCGAAGTGCCACAGAACCGATATGCCGGGTCTCTTCACTATTCCGATGATCGGATGTTGCGAAGCTCTTGCTGTCACGTTGCGGTATTCTTTCAGCGCCCGGTACACGTATCTGCCGTGAAAGTAGAAGAGGTCGTCGAGTCTGTGTTCGTAAGGAAAGAGCCTACCGTCTAAGTACAGCGGCTCTGCGGAGGAGATTCTGTCCGTCGTCGTAATTATCGACTTATACTCCAGCGCGTTCATGGCGGCCTCCAGCAACCTTTTTTCCGCATACTCTGTTTTCGCCGCATCGGATGTCGTGACTAGAAACGGGAACGCGTCGTCGCGCGGCCGCAGGTACGCATCGATGTTATCCGGATTCGGAAAGACTATTAGGTTGGGCTCTTTCTTCTCGCGCCACTCCATCCTTACCGTAAAGAAGACGTAGGCCTCTTCGTAACCGCCAGAATGAGGATAGATTATTTGACCTCTGGCAGAATCGATACCGTGCGCGACGAAATCGTCGTCAACCTCGACCTCCAAACAACCCGCGTTCTCGCCGTCGTCGGGCAGGATTGTTCTCGAGAACAGGTAGTGTCTGAGTTTTTCTTCAAATATCTGAGGCGCGGAGGATGTACATGTTGCAAATATCGAGTCTCTATCGCACTCTTTCTTGTCGGCGTAGGGAATTCCATACACTCTCAACGCGGTTTCGAAGAGCTCACGAAGGTCGCCTATTCTGCCTCTGATGCTAGACTGCTCGGATGCGCGCGTCTCCCTTGTCAGCTTTTCGGAAAGCCCGCGAATCGACTCGTTGTAGGCCTTGAAATATTGCAACAACGTGTCGTGCGCGCCTACTTTCCCCGTCAATACGCCCTCGTCGATTAAACTCGCTATCGTATTTCTCAACAACTGGCTTTTTATCGACTTTACGATCAGGCGTAACTGCACTACGTCCTCCAACTCGTAACTATGAGGTTCGTCGCTTTTAGCCTTGATCGACTCCCAGAATTTCTCCTTCACCAGATCTGATGTATATGTTTTGTCGACCCCCTCTGTTTGATAGAGCCAGCTATCGAGCGTTGCGTTAGATCGCCTGGACGACGCGTCCCCGCCGCCCGTTCTCTTTCCTCTTTTTCGACTCATATTACCGGGAGGGTCAACGCCTTATGCGTCGTCTTTCTTTCGGACCTCACGGCAACCACAAGCGGAAACGGGAACCTATCACGGGTGCCGCCTATAACGCATATGCCCGTCGGGAGCCGCGCGACGTCGACATCCTCTACGCCGGGAACCTTTTCGCGGAGGACGCCGAGTTGCGAATGAGGCAGGCTGAAAACGTGGACCGTCGAGACCAACGCAAGGACTTCGGGCTCCAGCGATGCGGGGAACTGCGTAATGAGGAGGAGGTATACGCCTTCGTGGCGACCGTAGCGCAACGCCCGGAGGACAGCCCCCTTGGCTGGGGTGTCCTCGTCGTGCGGCACAACCTGGTGCGCCTCGTCAAGCACCACGATCACGCCGCGAGAATCCAACTTGCCATCCTGCCTCATCTGGCGGAGCGCCGCGTAGACCCAGTTCGCCATTATGTTTAACTGGGCGGTCCCCTCCACCTCCACCGCTACTAGGCCGTGGTCTTTCAGCATCTTGGCGACTACGTCGACGTCGGTAGGTGCCCTTTTAAGAGTTCCGTAGAGGTTCGTCAGGAAGTTCGACAAGCGCATCTTCAGGTTATCTACGGTTTCCTTTCTGGCGCTGAAGCGCCTGGCGGCGCTATGCACCGAGTCCAGAAGATCTTGCGGCATGGTGCCCAGAGATCTCCTGAACTCCTCGAATCCCGCCTCCACGATCTCCTCCTGTAGCTCGCTCGTGAGGACGCGGCCGACCAATTGGGTGAACTCGAATGAACTTAATACCTTTAGATCTGGCACCACGTCTTTAAAGGCCTTGAGGCAGACCCCGCCGAGTTGTTCAACCACGTCGCAGTACTCCTGGCTGATGTCCAGCACTACGACGTACGGCCTGGGGTTCAGCTCTGCGAGGTTCTCCAACATAACCGCTACCTCCCACGACTTACCCGAGCCCGTGGAGCCCACGACGAGCTGATGAAGCTTGAAGAGCGCGTTGACGTCGAGCCTCACCTCCACGTCGGGGTTGTAGGCCAGACGGCCTAAGCTGACGCAGTGGACGCACTCGCCATAGAGTTTTTCAAACGTCGACTGATCCAACAGTCTGACGGGAGTCCGCGGCGGTATGGCCACCGGAGGGATCTGCCTCCAGCTGGATCCCGACACGTCGTAGGTGGCCAACACGCGCACGTCCGCGACAACGTACCTCCCGGGGAGGTACGGCACCTCCTGGTCTATACTAAGACCGATCTTTCTCTCGATGTCTACGTTCTCTCCGGTCGAGTAGGGATCAAAGTAACGCAGACCTGTGATCTGGAAAACGGCCAGAAACCTAGTCCTTTCGCCCCACTCGGCAACCGTCAGAGTGCCAACACTTACGCTCTCGGGGTCATACACGTAGACACCCAACTTCCCCGAGGTTCCATCTGATATTACCTCCCCGACTCTCCCGGAAGACCTGCCCCCGGAGTCGGGAGCTGACCGCTTCACGCGTCTCAGTTTTCATTATGCCGATATAAATTTTTGTCAACAAAATTGAGACAAATCCGCAGTGTATTAACTAAGCCTTCAACAAGGAGAAGATAAACGACAAGCTTCAAAAAGGTTAATCAGCGGCGAGGAGAAGCCCTTCGTTAGGATTACGATCATGACTACGAATTATTAACTTTTGACCGTTTGAAAAAGCGAAGGGAGCCGCCAGGAGGGCCCTCCTCGGGAAGTGGGGAAACAGACGAAGTGTTCGGCGAATTCCTACCTAAGAGATACGGCATTATTCTACGACCGGGAAGACGCCGTAAGGGACGCCGTGGTCAGAATCAGAGGGAACAAGGAGAACTTCAGATTCGTCCTTTTCTGACCGCGGTTCTATGAGCCTCCCCATCCGGAGGCGACCGAGCATCCAAGAAACTCTCTGCAGGTACTTCCTTACAGGTACAGACTCACAGGTCTAATTAGCCCTGTGAGCAAATACCTGCGAGCCAACACCTGCAGGCGCGTTCCACCTCTTCAGAGGCTTTTAAACTGGCTTATATGATGTGGGGCGGGGAGGCCGGACGTTCTGTGTCTACCTCCTCGAGGCGGGCGGGAGGGTAGCCTACGCCGGCTCCTCCGGGCGGGTGGAGGAGAGGTTGCGTAAACACTTTAGGGGCTACTCCTCTGCGGCTGGCAGAGGTCTCAGGCCCGACGCCGCCTACGTACTGGCGTGCACAAGGAGCAGGTCGCTGGCGCTCGCATGGGAGGCGTGGTTGCACAGAGCCTACCGGCCGCCCTACGCCGCGAAGACCCCCGCCACGAGGCCGAGGAAGCCTCCCCACCCGCCACCCGGGTGGTACACCCCCCACGCCGCGGTCTACAAGCCAGCCCGCCCGCCGCCTTGCGGGCATGAACGCCACGCCAACCCGCCACCAAAGCTCAAGCCCAGAGCCAAGACGAGGGACGGAGTAAGAGACGGAGGCCCCAACTCCGCAGATTCTGTCCAAGGGATCTAGATCTAAGTCGTATACGCAGTTCGCCTCTCTAAACTCCGCCCCGCCGCCATAATTCATCTTGTCAATCTCCGTCTACGCGTCTATGGATGAATATCAACAGGGCCAGAGCTCTGCTGAGCTCTTCGAGTTTGCTCAGGCTGTAGCTGAGTTGGGTGGCCCCGTGAGGGGTAGGCGGCGCGTCAAGGTGCTTAGACGCGGTAAGTATTGGGCCATGTACAAAGTCGTGAGGGATAATAGCATAGAGGTGGGGTATGTGAGTTGGCGCGATTTTGGCGATCTTGCGTTTGTTAAGATCAACCTGGCGAGGGGTTGCGTCATCTACTTTTACTATCCCGTCTTTGAGATGTACAAGTTGACCGGGTACGACATTGCAGGCCTCATGGAGCTCGACAGCGTAGCCGATCTCCTGCGCTTTATCGAGTCGCATGTACGCGACAATAGCGGCAGGACGCCGTGTAATGTACCAATCACTGAATGGTGATGCGAACGGTCAGCGACATGTCTGGATGCATGCGGCGGCGCTCGGCCAAAATCCAAAAGAAGACTCTTTTTCAATTCCTTTTTTTCCCCGCCTTAAATTCCATTATTCGGCCGCCGACGCGCCTTCTCCCCACCTCTTTCAACTCTCCCTGCAGGTGTTTCCTTGCAGGTCTAATTACACCTGTAAGTCTGTACCTGTGAGTCTGTACCTGCAGGCGCACGGCTCAGCGCAGTCGGCAAGTTGGTACCCCCGGCCCGTCCGCCGTGCCTGACGCCACTCCCACAATTCGCCCCCTCTAAACTCCGCCCCGCCGCCTGGCCACATAATTCATCTTATCGATCTCCGTCTACGCGTCTATGGTAGCGCCGCAGTACGTCCGCTACACACCAGTGGGCGAATACCTGCGTCTGGTGATCCTGCAGAGGTTGGCCAGTGGGCCGGCCCCCATAGAGGAGGTGGACGAGCTGGCGAAGAGGGCTGTGGAGAAATTAGGCATAAGGTACGACTGGAGGGTGTGG
>Ga0080007_1039811_pt1 | contig 19751 bp, 17 predicted proteins | sample OctOCTMetagenome_FD_69210 | JGI IMG/M metagenome (GOLD analysis project Ga0080007, IMG submission 69210) | Hot spring and microbial mat streamer communities from Octopus Spring Streamers, Yellowstone National Park, USA - OCT_B (SPADES... | ecosystem: Environmental > Aquatic > Thermal springs >...
TTGTAAGTATTTGACATCTTTATTTCTCATTCCTTCTTTTAAGACTTTCTTGAATCTAAAGTTTTTAAGTTCATTTTTTAATGGATGTTGTTGTAATTTTTCTTTAAGATGTTGGTATTTTGATATCTGAACTGTTTGTTGTTTTTGTTCTTGTTGTTGAGAAACTTGAGAAAGTAAAGGTATTATTTTTTCTATTTTATATTCTCCTAAAACTGATGAGATAAAGTTAAGTTCTTCTTGGGTAAAGAGATTAGGATATTCTCTTAAAAGATAGTCTCGTTTAAAAAGATGAGGATATTCTAAGATTATTTTTCTTGCTAAGTCATATTGTTTATTTTGAAGAAGATATTTAACTTGGGAAGCTGCTGTACCACCAGTCATTGAAATAATTTGCCTTGGGGCTTCTTGAGAAATTATTGTTTCTACAACATTGTAAGTTAAAGCTAAATTATCAAATATTGGAGTATTTAATTCATCTGATAACATTTCAATTTTGTATTGAATATATCTTCCAGGAGGTAAAGGATTGGTTAAATCACAAGTGACAGTATTTCCAGACTTATGACATTTTGGATTTGAAGAAGAATAAGAATGCCATTCAGCTGAATTTAGATCTGAAAGATTATTGGCTGTTCTTAAAGAGACAATAATTTGTGTTCCTGTTGGAGTTATTTCGTCATATTGTAAAGTAAGAAATTGGGTATTTTCTTTATTAGTGTCAATTGGATTTGAAATTAAGAAGGATGAAGATGGGAAATATTGATAGTTAATGGTGATATCATTTAATGATGGAGTTGAGGTATTGTTTGTTGTTTCTAAGATTGCTTTATATCTTATATATCTATGGCCTGTATGAATTGGATTAATTGTTTGTCCTGAAGTTGTATAAAATGTTGAAGTTGTGCCATCTGGACCTAAAAAGTCTGTCCAGGTTGTACCATCTTGTGATGATGAAAGTTGGAATTTGATATCTGTTGATGTTGGTTTTTGAATATTGAATTGAAGGGTGGAAAAGTTGGGAGAAACAGTTAAATCAATTATTGAGGAAATGTATAAACCTTGATTTTCGTAAAATGGATAAATATACCAAATATCGTTTCTCAGATTATCTGAGCTATCGTTACCTCCTAAAATCCATATTTTATTATGAAAAGTAGTAAAACCAAAAAATGATCTTCCAGAAAGCAATTCAGTAGTAGTAGCCAATATCCAATCAACACCATTTTGAGAATACCATAAATTATTTTTTAAAGAAGATGAACCAGGCCCTAAAGCCCATATTTTATTATCGAAAACAGTAAAGTTAAGAGCTGGAAGTGTATCAGTGGCTAATGTCCAATTAATACCATCTGAAGAATACCAGACGTCATTAATGCCCCATCCTCCTGTTATCCATATTTTATTATCAAAAACAAAAGCAGAGTGAAAAAATCTTTCTGACCAAGGAGCAGTATTAGTTGCTAATATCCAATTTATACCATCTGAAGAATACCAGACGTCATTTTTAAGGACAAATGGATCGTCTAAATTTCCTGTAAATTCATATCCACCTAGTAAATAAATTTTATTACCAAATGTAGTAACAGATGTAAATCTTTTGCCCCAAGGAGCATTTTCTAAAACTTTTGTCCAATTAATTCCATCTTCAGAAACCCATACATCATCATAAAAATTACCACTAAAATCCCCACCTCCAAATATCCAAATTTTATCTTGGAAAACAGTAAAGGCTGTAATTCTAGGACCCCATGGAGTTGAACTAGTTACCAATTCCCAATTAATACCATCCGAAGAAGCCCAAATATCATTTTTAAGTTCATCTCCAACTCCTCCTATTAACCAAATCTTATCTCTAAAAACAAAAGGCGATATCCAACCCCTTGGTCCCCAAGGAGCTCCGGGTATAAATTCTCCTCTACCAGTAACCATTATATTGTAATATGAAATAGTATTTTTATAAACATTGTCATCATAACCACCTATAGACCAAATTTTATCATCATGAAAAATTGAAGTATGAAAATATTTTCGAAAATCACTACTTTTTCCTTGTGAAAACCAATCAATACCGTTAGATGAAACCCACAACTCATCACTTACTCCTGTACTTGTTTTCCCTCCTATAAGCCAAATAGCATTATTAGCTACAATTGCAGTATGTCCATATCTTGGATCCCATATAGCATTTCCCCTAAATGTCCAATTAATACCATCTGTTGAAAACCATATATCATTAAAATAATTATTATCATTATAGCCTCCAAATAGCCACAATTCTTCTTGGCCATCATTATCTGAATCAAAAGCAATCATTGTATGGCCATAACGAGGAGACCAATTAGCAAATGAAGTAGCTTCAACCCAATTAATTAAATCTTCACTATAATGAACATCATTTGCTGGCCATTCAAATCCCGCTGTATAAAGCTTACCTCCAGAAACCCAAATTTCCTTTTTGCCATTATTATTTGAATCAAAAAATGTAAGAGAAAAGAAATACCTTCCAAACGGAGTTGATTCTAAAATTTTTACCCAGTTTAGTCCATCTTTAGTACACCAAATATCTGCTCCATCAAAATCTGACCCATCAAAATTTTTTATTTTACCTCCTCCCATACAAAGTTCATCTTCGTTATCATTATCCACATCAAAAGTGAAAGCTGCATGACCATATCTTGGCAACCAAGGAGCAGATGATGTTACTAAAGTTGCAGAGTTAGTTGTAGTTGAATAGTACCAAACATCATTTTTAGGGCCTTCGGCAGTTAATCCTCCTAAAATCCAAATTTTATCTTTCCAAAAAGCTGAAGCGTGTCCATATCTACCAGAAAAACTTAAAGGTGCTAATACCAAATTTTCTCCTATTTCACTTATTTCTAATTCCACTCTCGCATTATTTCCACTTCCCTTTTCTCTTATCGTTGTAGTATTAAAGGTTCCATTTTGAAAATCTATATATGAAGAATGAGTTGTTGAAGAAGAAATTGAAGTTATTTTTAAATCTGGACCAAAATTGATATTTGAAAAAGTAGCAAAATCTGAAGGATTGGACCAATCATTTTTAGTAAAAGTTTGAGTTGTTTGAGATAGTGTTAAATTTTGAGGAAAGATTAAGGAGAAAAGAATGATAAAAATAATTGTTTTGATTAGTGATTTATTGGTTTTGTTAACCATTTTTAATTATTATTATTATATTATATCTAAAGAAAAATTAAAAATAAAGTTTAAAGAAATATTATTGATGTTCACTTATTATTTTTCCTCCTAATGTTCTTAATTCTTCTAATGCTTTCTTTGCTTCTTCTTTGTTTGGAGGTTTGCCGTGCCATTCAAATTTCTTTTCCATAAAACTTACTCCCTTTCCTGGAATTGTATAAGCAATAATAACTGAAGTTCTTCTCCATTCGGATTGCGCTTCCCTTATTGCATCAACAAAAGCTCGAATATTATGACCATCAACTTCTAAAACATGAAGTTTAAACGCTTCTAATTTTTGTTTTAACGGTTCAAGCGGCATTACATCTTCAGTAAATCCATCAATTTGAATATAGTTTCTATCAATAATAATTGTTAAATTTGGTAAAGGATTATTGCCAAGCCACATAAAAGCTTCCCAAGTATTTCCTTCTTGAATTTCACCATCAGAAGTTATACAATAGACATGGTAATCTTTTTTATCTAAAATTCCTGCATAAGCAATGCCGATTGCTTGAGAAATTCCTTCACCAAGCGGACCTGAGGTTGTTTCTACTCCAGGAAGCGCTGTTCGATGAGGATGACCTTGAAGACGAGAATTAATTTTTCTTAAAGTTTTAAGTTCTTCGATTGGGAAATAACCAGAAAGTGCCATAGCAGCATAACGAACAGGACAGATATGACCATTAGACAAAATTAACCTATCTCTATCAGGCCAATTAGGATTTTTAGGATCATGACGCAAAATGTGAAAATAAAAGGCTGAAAAAATGTCTGCCATTCCAAGTGGTCCAGCAGAGTGACCTGAACCAGCTTCAAGTAGCATTTCAATTATTAATTGTCTTATTTGGTTAGCTTTCTCTTCTAAAAATTTTACTTTTTCCTCATGAAGTTCTTCAATCATTTTTGTTCTTCAATCATTTTTATTATTATATCACAAAAGGATTTTTGATTTTTAAAACGCCAATTTCTTCATCGCTTAAACCACAATAAAGCAAATAATAATCTTTCTCCCTCCAAAAACCTCCGGGAAAAACAACATCTTCTAATCTTTTCTCTTTAGATGGACCCTGAGGGAAATCTTTTCTCCTAGCAATAATTTTTAAATTTTTTACTTTAAAATTTTTTCGATTAAAAACAAAAGTTATGACTTGGTAATGTAAATTGCCATCTTTATCTTGAAAGGCAAAATGAGCTAAAATCCCCAAATGCTCATCATCCAATAAATAAACATCATTAGTACCAACCCATTCTTCATCTTCTAAAGGTAAATCTATCAATCTTCCCCGAGAAAAGACTTCTCTATTTTTTAAATCTTCAATTTTTTCTATTTCTAAATAACAAATTCTACCTCTTAAAAACTCTTTTCCTTGTGGTCTAGTAAAAACTCCCAAACCATTTTTTAATTGAACTATTCTTATATCTTTCATATTTAATGGTCCTTGAGCAAAGGGTTTTTGTGGATCAAGAGCAAAAATATCTTTCCCATAATAAAAATTTGTTCTCAAAAATTTTACCTTCCCATTTTCCCATTTAACATCAACTCCTCCAAATAAAATACCATCATTTAAAAAAGTTATAAATGGATCTTCTAAATTAAAAGTTGGATAATTTTTTACTAATATCCACTCATTTCCTTTTTGCTGAAAAAGTCTTGCTTCTGAAGTTCCATTCATTCTATCTTCAACTCGACAAAATAAATAAAAATTCTCTTCAATCTTAAACGGCGCTGATGGATTATAAATTCTTTTATTAGGTAAACTTTCAATAACTAATTTTTCTCCTCTATCTAATTTTTCTCCTTCTTCAAACCTATTTTCTATGTTTCCCATGCTAAAATCAAATCAGCACATTGATTGGCAGTCTTCCAGTAATATTAAATTATATTAAAATATTTTTATTTTTTAATTTCAAAATTTCTGAAAATTTCTAAAGGTTTTCTAAAAATTATATCTATTTTTTCAACTTTTGCTAAATATGGCCCTTTTTTTAATTCTTCAATCAATTTTTGTAAATTTTCTTCCCTGCCCTGTGCTAAAACTTCAACAGTGCCGTCTTCCAAATTTTTGACATAACCAGAAATATCTAAACTTTGTGCTTTTTCTTTTACAAAATAACGATAGCCAACTCCTTGAACCCTTCCATAAACTTTAGCATAAAATTCTAAAAAATTATTTTCAATATCTTCAAAAGTTAATGCCTGTTCTACTTTAAATTCATTAATTCTTGTCCTTTTAAGATCATTTAAATAACCTCCACACCCTAATTTTTCTCCTATATCATTTGCTAAAGATCTAATGTAAGTTCCAGAAGAACAAGTTACTTCAATTCTTAACACAACGAATTCACGCGGATTTAAACACGAATCAACGCGGATGTTATTATTTATAAATGTTTCGTGTTGTTTTGTTTCTAAGTTCGCGTTGTTTAGTGTAATTTCCAAAATTTTTATATCATAAATTTTCACTTTTCTTGGTTTTAACTCAACTTTCTCTCCTTTTCTTGCTAAAAGATAAGCCGGCTTTCCTTTAATTTTTACTGCTGAAAAAGGTGGTGGTATTTGTTCAATTTCACCAATAAAAGAGTTTATTACTTCTTTTATTCGGTCGATATTCGGGTAATTTATTAATTCATCATTCGGGTAAATCTTACCCTCTCTATCATAAGTTGTTGATCTTGCTCCTAAAACAATTTCCGCAATATAAGTTTTAATGCTTTCCTTTAAAAATTTATTTAATTCTTTTGTATATTCACCAATACCTAAAATTAAAAGCCCTTCAGCCAAAGGATCCAGTGTTCCTCCATGCCCAACTTTTTTCTTAGTTCTCTTTTTAAAAAATTCAACAACTTGATAAGAAGTATAATTTTTAGGTTTATTAAAAAGAACTATGCCTTCCATTTTTAAAATTTATCAATATCTTCTTTTACCACCTTTCCTTTAATAGCACAAACTAATTTTATATTATTCTTTTCATCAAAAATAAAATCTATTAAATCGCAAGTTTTATAAATCTTATCATTTATTTGTAAATGTTCTTTGCCTTCTTTTTTGAAAACCCAAGCTATTTTTGAGCCATCAGAAGAAATTTTAAAATCTGAAATGTACCCATAATCTCCGTACGTTTTTTCATTAGTTTGAATAAAATATTTGCCATCATTTTCAAACCAAAAAACAAATTTTAAACCGTCATCAGAAAAGATTGGGAGGCTAAAAAAATCATAAGGGCCAAATTTTTTTCCATTAATTACAAGATGACCCTTACTATTTCCTTCCATAATTGAATATGCATAACTTAAACCGTTAGGAGAAAAAACTATCATATACGGTCTTTGAATTAGAGATGTTCTTGGGTCTTTATATGGTCCATAAATTTTATCATTGATTCTAAAGCACACATAAAATTCGTCTTTGCCACATGAAAAAACAAAACCAAAACTTAAACCATTTTTTGAAACAAAAGGACCAGCAGCATAATAAAAGTAAGGGCCATAAATTTTTCCGCTAAAATATATGTAATAACGATTATTAAAATCCTTAAAGCTCCAACCATAAATTTTATCATTTTCTAAAGAGGCTATTTCATAAAGAGTGTTATAAGGGCCATAAGTTTTATTTCCACTTTTAACATATCTACCATCTTCTTTCTCAATAATTAAAAAATATTTAGAACTTTTAGGAGGAAAATAAATACTTACCCAACTAAAGGGCCCATAAATTTCACCCCCTATGTTTGCATAAGATTCTGTATGAAATCCATTAGAATCTTTCCAAACCTCATAAGCAAAACCAAACAGAGAACCATCATCTGAAAATTCTGCTTCATAAATATATCTATAAGGTCCGAATTTTGATCCATTGAATTGAAAAAAATAATAATCCTCTAATTTATATACCCAGCCATATTTAGAATCATTTTTAGAAAAAATTACATCAAGAATTTCATCATAAGGACCATAAATTTCTTCGTTTAATTTAAGATAATGCTTCCCTCCTTTTGTAAAAATATAATATATATATTTTCCTTTAGGTGAAATTCCAAGTTTGATTATATTTATAGTTTCACTCGAATCTATCCCCTCTATTTTTTGAGATACAGTCTGATTTTTAAAAAAATTAAATTTTTCTTTATTCTGAAAAACAAAAAAACTTAAAAGAACTAAAATCAAAACTAAAAATGATAATTTCAAATTTTTTGACATCTCGGGCAATAAAAAGTTCCTCTACCCCCAATTTTAATATATTTAATTTTACTTTTGCATCTTAAACATTTTTCATTTTTTCTTTGATAAACTAAAAATTCTTCTTGATAACTTCCTTTGCTTTCATCTGGTTTAACATAAAATCTAAAGCTTGTTCCTTGAAGTTTGATAGCTTTTTTGATCACTTTTTTTATAGCTAAAAGAAGATTTTTTATTTCACTATCTTTAAGTTTATTTGCTGGTTTTAAAGGATGAATTTTAGCTAAAAATAAAGCTTCATTAGCATAAATATTTCCAAGACCAGCAATTTTTTCCTGATCCATCAAAACAATTTTTATTGGCCTTTTTGTTTTTGAAAAAATTTCTTTTAAATATTTAAAATTCAAATCAAAAGGCTCTTTGCCAATTTTGGATAATTCTTTATTTAAATCTTTATCATCTAAAACCTTTACCCAACCAAATTTTCTCGCATCATTAAAAATCAAAAGTCCTTTATCCAAAATAAAAATAACTCTTGTGTATTTTTTAATTTCTGAATTTCTTAAGAAATTGAGAAATATAAGTTGTCCTGTCAACTTCAAATGAAATACCAGCCAACGGATAGATGCGGATCTTAAAACGGATTTATGTTGACCTACGGATATGTGCGGATCAGGAACGGATTTTTGCGGATTCTTATTCATTTTATATCCGTTTTTATCAGTTCCGAATCCGTATTTATCCGCGTGTAGTTTAATAATCAGCATCTTTCCCCTCCTTTCAATTTTTAAAATTTTAGAATTTAAAATTTTCTTTTTATCTCCAATAAAACTTTTCTTATTTAAAATTTTCACATCACTAATTTTTCTTCCAATTAAATATTTTTCTAAATATCTTTTTATTGTTTCTACTTCAGGAAGCTCTGGCATTTATATTTCCGTAATATCTCTTGGATAGAAAAAGTCTAAAAGCCAATCGATGAAAGTTTTAATTTTGTCTTTATTAGAAATCAATTTAGATAGATAAACTCCTCGCCATAAAAGCCAAGCAAAAAATCCTGAAAAAGTGAAATTTTTAATTTCACCAATAGCAAAAAATCTTCCTAAAGAAATCAAATCTCCTTGATGCCTGTAAATAAATTTTTCTAAGGGTTTATTTTGAATCAAATTGAAAATATTTTTAGCTACAGCTTTTGCTTGCCTTACTGCTACTTGAGCAAGTTGAGGAAGTGGTTTTTGATTTTTAATAAAAGAGCAAACATCACCAACTGCAAAAACATTATCATAATTTTTAACTTGCAAATATTCATTAACAATTAATCTCCCTTTATTATCTTTTTCTACATTTCCTATAATTTCTGGTAAATTTGGTTCAACTCCAGCTGTCCAAACAACTGTTTTTGTTTTTATGATAGTTTCATCGTCTAATTTGATAAAATCTTTACCAACTTCTTTTACTCCTTTCCCTAAAATAATTTCAACATTTTTCTTTCTTAAAACTTCAAAAGCTATTTTTCTTAATTTTGGCGAAAATTGTGGTATCAGTTCATTTCCTTTTTCAATCAAAATAATTTTTATTTTAGATATAATTTCTTTTGGATAAAATTTAGAAAAAGTTTTATAAAAATAATCTGACATTTCTCCGGCAAGCTCAACTCCAGTAGCTCCACCACCAACAATAACAAAAGTTAACTCCGCTGATGAATTGTCTGATATCTTACCCGGATTTCTCTCGGATAGACTACCCGGATAACTACCGGATTTATCCGGTTTATATCCAGGCGACATATCCGGTTGATATCCGGGTAAATTGTTTGCGTATTTCTCGAACATATGAATAAAATGATTTCTAAGTCTTATAGCATCATCTAAAGATTTTAAAGTAAAACTATTTTCTTCTGCTCCGGGAATATTATAAAAATTTGTTTTTGAACCAAGAGCAATAACTAAGTAATCATAATCTATTTTATTTTCATTTAATTCAACAATTTTGTTTTCTAAATCAATTCTTTTTACTTCTCCATGAATAAATTCATAATCACAACACTTTATAATTTCTCTTATTGGCTCAACTAAATTTTCTAAAGAGACGTTGCCGGTAGCAAATTCATGCAAAAGTGGAGTAAACAAAAAATAATTTTTCTTATTAACTAAAATCAATTTAACATCTGCGTTTATCCGTGTTGAAATCCGCTTTAATCCGTAGGTATGAAAAAGCTTATGTAAATATTTTAAAGTATAAAAACCGCCAAAACCACCGCCTAAAATAACTATTTTCATTAATTTAGTATCCTAAACTAAATGGCCAGGGTTGTGGAACAAAAAGTAAAACTAAAATTGCTGCCCATAAAGCTAAATTTTTCATAAAATTAATCATGTGCATCATTTTCATTTGAGGATCAGTTTCTCTCCAAAAATCATGCATCAAAAATGTCACCGGCAAGAAGAATAAAGTTAATGCTAAAACACCTATTTCGACGTAAATGCCAAGCAAGATAGTTACTCCTCCAACTAAAAGGAAAAAACCAGATAAAATTACAAGTAATTTGGGTGCTGGAAGGTTTTTACTTTGAACCCAACCTGCTAAAGAATTTAAATTACGAAAATGATTGAAAGCATTAAAAATAAAATAAAAACCTAAAATTAATCTTGAAAGAAGTAAAATGTAGATGTTAGTCATTTTAATTTTGTTAATTTAATAATTGACCTTTGTTGCGCGGGCAGGAATTGCACCTGCTTCTTCCCGAGTTTATGAAACTCGGGACGTGGTACTATTCCACTTTTATAACTATTTTATCATTATTTTATCAGAAATTAATTTTTCTATATAGTTCCTTGATTTTTTGCGTTTGATTTCTTTTTCCCTTTTAATCTCTTTAGTTTTGTTTTCAAAAATCTCAAAATAAACTAATTTCCAGTCAGAAGTTCTTTTGGTAAATTTTCTAAATCCAGATCGATGTGTATTATGACGTTTCAATGTGTCTTTTAAGTTTTTAGTGTGCCCTATATAAAATTTATCCAAAGATGGTGAATAAAGTATATAAACGTAAAACATTTTTTGTTGCGGGGGCCGGATTTGCACCGGCGTCTCGGGCTTATGAGACCCGCGTGGTACTACTCCACCACCCCGCAATTTTTCATCAGGATTTGCACCTGCGTCTTCCCGAGTTTATGAAACTCGGGACGTGGTATTACTCCACCACCTCGCAATATAGTTATATAATTTCTGTAATTTATATAAATTATTATAACACATTTTAGATTCTCCAGCAGATTATTCCAAATCTAATCTAAACTCATATCCCCATTTTTTAAATCCTAAATTTTCATATAATCGATGAACATTTTCTCTTTCAAATCTACTTGTAGCGATTAATTTATAACAACCAATTTCTTTTGCTTTCTTAATAACCTGCTTTACTAACTCTTTACCAATACCTCTGCCTCGATATTCTTCTTCAACAAAAACATCTTCCAAAAGTCCGTATGGTTTTTGATGAAGATCATTATAAATTATAAAAAGAAAGGTTCTGCCTACTCTTTTGCCATCTATCATATATTCGAATTTATAGAAATTTGATTGCAATAGTTTTTCTTCAATCATTTATCTTAAAAAATTCTTTCAACTTTGAAAGAGAAATATTAAAAACTTCTTCAATGCTTAAATTTGAACTATCTATAATTAAATTCGCTATCTTTTTCATTTCTCTTTCATAATCTTCTATTTTGTAAATCTTTTTGTATCTATCTAAATCATACGAATCTCTTTCTTCTAATCTTTTCAAAGCTTCCTCAAAATTTAAATTTTCTCTTAATGCTAATCTTTTCGCTCTTATTTCTTTATCAGCATAAATGTAAATTTTAAAGGCGTTTTCACAAAAATAAATTGTTAATCTGCCTTCAATGACAAAATTATCTTCAAAACTGCATATCCTTTTTGTCTCTTCATCTGCAATTTTATCAAGCTTTTCTTCAGCTTCTAAGCTCAATTTTTCTATATCTAAACCTCTTTCTCTTGCGTAATTTCTAAAAATTTCTCCTGCAGAATATCTTTTTATATTAAAATAATCCGCTAAATTTTTAGCTAACGTTGATTTTCCTGAAGCAGTCAAACCAGAAATAGCTATTTTTATTCCTTTGTTTTCTCCCATTTTTCTGCATTTTCTAAAATATCTCCTTCTTTAAACAAAATAGCTTTTAAGACTTCTCTCCATTTTGGTAATTTCCTTGTAAGCCATTCTAGATCTATAGCAAAATGTTCAAACTCTTCTTCTTGAGCATGTTCCATTATTTTTCTAACTTCAGGATCTTTGGTAACAGAAATTCTTTGCTGATACCAATTAATTGCTTCTGCTTCTTCAATTAAAGAAGCGATTATTCTTGCAAAATCTCTAATTTCTTTTCTTAATTCTTCTGGTGGTTCGTGGTATTGATCAAATCCTGCCATTTTTGAAAATAATAATTTAATTTCGACGCCTTTTTCAAGATATATCTATATCTAATTATAAATTATCTCTAAAAGAAAAACTTAAAATAAATAGAGAACAAAAAATTAATAAACTTCCTATAAGAAAGGCAAAAGTAAAACCGAATTTGGACCAAATTAAACCTCCGAAAATACCGCCAAAAAGTTGACCAAAACCATAATTAAATAAAAAACATTCTTATTCACTACTAAAATTTTTTTCATTTTTCAATTTTCAAAAATGGTACAAAAATTAAAATCATAAGAGAGGCTAAACCAGAAAGAGCAATAAGTGGACCCAAACCAATTTTTGAATATAAATAACCTCCTAAAAAGCCTGAGCCCATTGTACCCAAATTAATTATTGAAGTCAAAAAAGCGAACATACTACCAGCAACTAATGATTCTGTTTTTTGAGCAGCAAAAGTAAGCATTGTTAGAAAAGCTATCATTCCTAAAGCGCCAAAAACTATTCTATCAAAAATAGATAAAGCAATAGCTAAAGGCTGATTGTTTTTAACAAAATCCAAAAGATAAATTAAACTAAAAAATGTTCCTATGCCTCCAATTAAAATACTAAAAATCAAAAGTTTTTTAAAATTGACCCCTCTTAAAAAAATTCCAAAAATCATTGCTCCTAAAGCTGAACCAATAGCAGAAATTGAATTTAATGTACCTATTAAAATTTTTGAAAATTTAAGTTCATCAACCATGTAATAGAAAAATGGCGTTCCATAAGAAGGAGAAAAATTCCATAAAAACAAAAAGAAAGTAACTAATAAAAATTCTTTATTTAAAATTGCTGATTTAAAAACTTGCTTTAATTCTTGAAATTTTAAAATTGCTTCTGGCTCATCTCTTAAAAGAAGATAAGTAATTAAAGCAACAGTAAATGGAAAGAAAAAGGCAATACCAAAAGTTGTTTGATAAGCTAATTTTTGTGCTGCTAATCCTCCTGCAAAACCAGTAATAATTTGTGCAATTGAAACTGACATCCATTGAACTGATTGAAATTCTCTTAATTTATTTTCTTTTTTACCAATCTCAACCATATAAGCATCAGTAACCACATCTTGAAAGGCATAAGCAAAAGATGAAAAAGTTAAAATTAAAAGTAAAAGCCAAACATTATAATTTGAAGTTAAAGCTAAGATAAGCCAACAAAAAGAAGCAATAAGACTTGTTAAAATAAGATAATTTCTTCTCCTTGAACCTTTAATTGGAAACAAATCAGAAATTAATCCCCATAAAGGCTTTATTGCCCAACCCAAAATAGAAATAGCACTAAAATAAGCAGCTTGTGTTGCTGTTAATTTAAAAACATCTTTTAAAAGATAACTAATAGGCAAATTTGGCAAAGAAGAAAGTCCATTCGGCGAGAAAAAATAAACCAAAGCAAAAATAATAATATATTTAAATTTACTCATACCAATTAACCAAAATTACTTCAATATCTTTATTTTCTTTTTCGACAAGTTCTTTAAATTTACTTATATCACTAAAACCTTTTTCACCTCGATAATGATAAGGATAAACTTTTTTAGGTTTAAATTCTAAAACTGCTGAAGCTGCTTGTTCAACTGACATTGTCCAAGGAAGGTTCATTGGCAAAAAAGCAATATCAATATTTTTTAAATTTCTCATTTCAGGAATATCTTCAGTATCTCCAGCTATATAAACTTTGAAATTTTCTTTTTCAATTAGATAGCCGTTACCTCTTCCTTTAGGATGAAACTCTAGTCTTTCAGGGGTAAGATTATACATTGGCAAAGTTGAAATCTTAAAATTTTCAAAATTTGTTTCCTCAAAGTTATTTAAAATTTTTGTTTTTTGTTTTAAGTCATAAGAAAGTTCATCATAAACAGCTTTGGGAGCAATAATTAAAAATTCTCCTTTTAAATTTTTCAAAACATCAACATTTAAATGATCAAAATGAATATCAGTAATTAAAACTAAATCAGGAGAAGGTTTATCTTTATATAAATCAATATTCCAAGCAGGATCAACATAAATAATCTTTCCCCAATCTAAAACTAAAGAAGCATGATAAACAGGAATTATTTTTGGTTCCATAAATTAATTATAATTAAAAAATGAAAAATTTGTTAAAAATAGAAAATTGTGAGAAAGGAATAATTATTGAAAGGTTAAATAGATTCGTTGTAAAAGGGAAAATTAAAAATAAACCTGTTTTAGCTCATTTAAATAATACAGGAAGATTAGAAGATTTTTTAAAGAAAGGGAAGTTTGGTTTGTTTTTGCCAATTGAAAATAAGTTGAAATTTAGACTTTCAATGGTTAAGGAAAGTAAAAATATTTATTCAATTATTGATACACAACTTCAAATGAAATGTTTTGAAATCGCTTTAGAAAAAGGATATATCTCTTGGCTTAAAGGAGCAAAAATTTTAAAAAGAAATTTCAAGATAAATCATTCTTTAATTGATTATTTAATTGAACACAAAAACAAAAAATATCTTCTTGAAATAAAAAGTGCGGTGATGAAATATAAAAGTTTTGCTATGTATCCAGACTGTCCATCGGTTAGGGGTCAAAATCATATTAAGGAATTGATTAATATACAGTCTACCCGAATAACCGACAGAATAAATTACCTGAATAATATTATCTACCCGAATGAAGGACCGAATAATATACCCGAATATAGACCGAATAATTATAATATCTACCCAAATAACAACCGAATGATATACCCGAATAATAGACCGAATAAAAATAAAATATTCGATAAACATTCGGGTAATCCATTCGGTCCACATTCGGGTAGTGACATAAAATTCGGTCATAATTCTGGTAATGAATTCGGTATAGATTCGGGCAAGGTATTCGGTCAAGATTCGGGTAGAAACATAAATCCGCGTTTATCCGCGTTGTATCCGTATAAATCCGTGGTGCTTTTTATCGCAGGAATGAAAAATATCTCCGCTTTCTCTCCAAACAAAAATGCTGATCCAAAAATTTATGAACTTTTAAAAACTGCCAAAGAAAAAGGAGTAAAAATTAAAACCATTCAAATTTATTTCGATGAAAAAAGAAAAAGTGTCATTTTAAAAAATGATAATTTACCAGTGGTCCTATAAATTTATTATTTGTATGAAAAAACTTAATAAAATATCACTAATCTTTTCCCAAATATCAATAAACCAACTTCTTTAGATTTACATTACTAAACTCGCATTCTTCTTATGAGTTCTGGGAACTTCTCAGAGCCCCCTAAATTGAAAGCGGGATTTTGAGGATCAACTTGATATTTTAGACATGCTCTACGGAAAGATTCTTCAAAATCAAAATCCGGATCAAAAACGTAATGTCCAGAATATTGAGCGTCAAGATAGACCTCGGCGAGAATTTTAGCGCGAACGGTCCCGAATGATTCATTCTCCAATAGCGGTTCTTGACCAAAGCCTATCCCTATCATTTTTTCGCCCCTCTGATTTTTGACTTCGGCGGTAAAACGGGGGATGCCTTCATCAAACGCTTCGAGATTTTTCTGATAAAGATTCTCCAAAACTTGTAAAGCCTCTTTTTCTTCTTCGGCGTCAAAATAGATAATCATTTTGTCAAAGCGATTAAATGTCATCGTATCTCCAAATGTAGGAATTTTCATCGCGATATGCAATCCCGCATCGCGAAACGCCATCGCTGCTTGCGAAAAGACTTTCCCAACGTACTCTGGTTTTAGGTTCAAATAAAATCTTCCAAGTGCAGTATTTTCTTTGTAACCTCCATTAGTTACAAGAACAAACCAATACTCACTTTGATGCCATCCTTTTAGACCACTCCCTAATTGTGCTTCTAGTAATAAATCTACTATGACTTTGTTTATTTGGGCGGAGTATTCTCTTAACAATCTTTGTACTGTTGGGTCATCTTTTCTATATTTGGGTTGGTCAATGTTGCTATTGTAAAAGTCGCGATAAAAGATTTTCTCCAAATCCCAGCCTTGCTGTAGCTTTCTTTCAATTTCGAGTTGATGTTTTTTAACGTACTCTTTAAATTCAGCAATAGCTCGTTCTCTTTCAGGACTCGCTGGTTGAGACTCAATTTGTTTTTTGCTCTGCCACCTCGGTATTTCCACCTGTACTACTGTCCCGTTAGTAGAATTCAAATCTTCAATGATTAGCTTTCCGTTTTTTAACTCTATTCTGATATGAGTGTGGGAAACTGTATCGGGCAACTCAAACCTCCATTGATAGTCTCTTCCAAGAAGAAAAGGTTCATTTTCTCTGATCCCTTTAAATCCTCTCGTTGGGTTCATCGGATCAAATGTTTCGGGGTCAATAAGAAGATAATCGGCATTCCATTGTGGGTCATTCCGAACATCAATAATTTGTAATCGTTTACCTCCAAGATAAATCTCAATGGGCCTCCCAGGATATTCAATTACTATTTTCGAGCCCCTTAACTCATACCGTTCTGGTAGAGTTTCTTTTTCAGGAATTCCTAATTCGCCCAACTCTTCCAAGGCCAAGCCGGATTTTTCTGCAATTCTTTTAATAATGTCTTTAATTTCGAGATCTTGTTCTCCTGAAAAGGATTGTTGCCAAATCTCAAAAAATACTTGTACTGCCTGTATTATTCTTCTTGCTTCATCGGAGGTTAGCTGTTGATTTGAGGCGGCAAGGAGATTTTTCTTTAAATAAGCTATTTGATATGACGATATATTGCCAGACTTAGCTTCATCTATAGCAGTAGTAAGATTTTTAAGAATTCGCGCCTTATTTTCTTCAGATGGCATGGCACCAAATCTCTCGTATACTGGAGTCAACGCACTTACTATACCCTGGACCGCTTCTCTTTTGTATTGTAATTTTTTCTTTTCAACAGCCCGTTTGTATTCTTCTTGTGTCCAACCTTCTTGAAAAACAACACTGATTTGTTTATCAACGACTTCTGATAAATCTTTTTGAATATCCTCAATTGTTGGGTATCTCTTCCGCAATTCATCTACGAGACGTCTGACATCTATAGAAGACAATTCCTCCTGACTTGGCCAATAACCATCTATCACCAAAACCAAAAGTTTTATTGCTCTATAATTTTTTTTTATAAGCTCAACTGCTTTATCAAGGGTTCCTCTCTCGGTCCCTCTCTCCGGTGACGGTTGTGGATTATTAAATTGTGCCATTAACTATATTTTAATTTTTAATTAGTAAAGACCTTCATTAAGAAAATTATAACACATAGCAATATAGGGTAAAATAACTAATGTGAGCTAATTCATTCAAATTTATTTTGATGAAAAAAGAAAAAGTGTTATCTTGGAAAACGATGATCTGCCGATAATTTTATAAACTTATTCAAACAACTTGTATGCTTTTCTTGCGTCTTCAATTATTGATTTATCAAAATTAAAAATAATTATTCCTTCTTTATTTTGCTTTAAATTTTTTATGCAACCATAAAAAGGTAAACAAACTTGTGTTCTACCAGCTAAAACATCAAATTCATTCTTATCTTTCAATCTACCGCTTGCATTACAAAAACAAATTGTTGCTTCATTTTCAAAAGCACGTGCTTGACATAAAGCATCAATTACTTTCATTTCTGACAATACTTTAATTTTATTTTTTAGATTATGTCTTAAATAATCGCTTGAGCGTTTTGACCAAAATGAGGGAATAAGAATAATTTCTGCTCCTTTTTCTCTAAGCTCTTTAAAAAGATAGGAATAAAAAAGTTCTCTACAAATTAAAACACCGATCTTAATTCCATCAATTTTTACAACCTTCAAATCGTCATTCCCCGGCGTAACATTTTCTCCTTCAAAACCAAAAGGAACTAATTTTTGCTTTTTATGAGTCAAGATAATTTTGCCTTTTTTATTAATAATCAATGTTTGATTGAAATAAAAATTATTTTCCTTAACTATAAAACTTCCAGGAATAATATTAATTGAATATTTTTTTGCTTGCTCCTGAAAAAAATTGATGATACGTGGCGTTATCTTACTTACAATTTCTTCTATTTTTGTATTTGAATAATAATCTAAAGGACCAAACCAAAACTCTTCTGGAAAACAAATAAGGCTACAATTTTTCTTCTTAGCTCTTTTAATAAAATTAATAACTCTCTTCGAGATTTCAAAAAATTCTTGTCCAATTTTTGTTTCAAATTGAACTAAAGCAATTTTCATAAATAGATTATAGCAAATTAAAATTCTTATAAAAAATTTATAAGGTATATTTTTACTGGAATTTTAGCGGTAGAAATAATGTTTCGCGTTTTATTAAAAGGAAAATGAATGTAGACAAGAGACCAGCCAAAACAAAAACAATAATTAAAACAATAATAAAAAGTATTTTTATCAAGGATCTTTTCTTTTTTCGCCTAATTAGTGACAGAAATAAAAGAAAAGCAATTAAATAAGCTAATGCCGCTCCACCTCCAAATAAAAGTAAACCAACTTCTTTGGGATAATTCACGATATTATTTTACTTAATCACATTAAAATTTTTATGGAAGTTTAAAATTCCAACTTTTTAGAACCCTTAGATTTTCAAATGTACTTTCTCCATCAATAATTTCTAAGACGTATTCACCTGGACGTTTAAATCCTCCAAGAATGCTTTCTTTTGCATCTAATTTTACTTTCCTTTCAAATGGATTCATACTAAAAATTTTCCACCTATTTAATTCACCGGGGACTTCTTCAACTTTTCTTAGCCAAACTTCCAAAGAATAGCCATAATTTTCTATCTCTAAAGTCCAATTTTCTTTAGAAAAATTTGCTTTTAGTTCGCGAACCTCATTTTTATCTATTAGCTTACAATCTTTAAGTCCTAATTCAAAAAATTTAAAATACTGAGAAGGGCCAAATGCTATTGGCGGAAAACCTGATGCTGTTGATCCTTCAAAAATTCCCATTTTATCAATTGTGCCTGATATAGCCACAAAATTATCTCTATATCTTATTTTTTCAAATAAATTTTTATCTTTCCAAGGACAAGAAGCTAAAATTCCGATATCACGTACAACATAAAAAGAAGGATGAATGACTAATTCATTTTTATCAGGTCGCATTGAAGCAAATCCTATGATTACAACTTTCTGCCCTATCCACTTTTGTGTAGTACTTTCAGGATTTTTCTTGTATTCTTCATAAATCTCGTGAATATGAACTTTTATTACATTTTTCAATTCAGCAGAAGTAATTTTTTCCAAAGACTTTTCCGATATTTGTTTTTGAGGAAAAATTAAAAACGTCGCAGCAAAAATAAAACTGATTAAAAGAATGCTAATAAATAAAATAATTTTTACATTAAACATTAACTCTTTAATGTAATTTTATAAAATGACATTTCTATTTCCAAATCTGAGATTTTTAATTTTGTTTTTATTATGCTTATTTTTCTTGTTTATTAAGCTTTTTTAAGAAATTCGAAAGTTTCTTATCTAAATATTTAATAGCTTCTATTTTATTTTCTCTAAAACTTTCTATAACTGTCTTAAGCAAATTTTTTATACTTGGCATTATTTCTGTAATCCTTGGTTCAAAAATAGTACCATAATCAAATTCATCAGAAGAATTTAAAGAGTATTTTACTTGTGAGGGAACTCCTAAAATTTTTAAATAGGGCATTTCTTTCCAAAAGTAAGATTCTGCTAAAACAATAGCTCTTGCTATATGATCAGGACTTGTAACTAGAAAAACTGTTTCAACATTATGTTCTTTTAATATATTGGCTATATTTATTATTTCTTCTTCAGTACTTTTTGAATTTTCTTCTAATAGTAAACTAATAAAAAGTCTTTCTTTCTCTTTTTTATCAAATTTCGGTATATAATTATGAATTTCTTCTATTTTTTCTTCCAAAATCTTTTTCATCACTCTTGAAGAATAACCAGGTAAAATAAAAAGATCAGTTTTATATTCTACAAAAATTTGAATA
>Ga0080007_1064726_pt1 | contig 19713 bp, 17 predicted proteins | sample OctOCTMetagenome_FD_69210 | JGI IMG/M metagenome (GOLD analysis project Ga0080007, IMG submission 69210) | Hot spring and microbial mat streamer communities from Octopus Spring Streamers, Yellowstone National Park, USA - OCT_B (SPADES... | ecosystem: Environmental > Aquatic > Thermal springs >...
AAGTTTCTCAGCCAACATCGCTTCCCTTTTCAACATGGCTTGAAGCGCCCTTTGGGTTCTCAGGTTCTTTCGTCCTTAGGAATTTTGCCGCTTCTGCCCGTAATAAGCCGTCGGTCCGTGTTTGCGGAAGAGATATTTGCTGGGAAGGGACAAGGGACATGGGGCAAGGGGTATGGGACTTTTGATGGCAAATTTCTCCAGCACCGAATTCATTCAGCGGCAATTCAGACAGCACAATACTTGCCGCACCGAAATTTTTCGGTCAGTCAGAATGCGAACCTCAAAACTACTACTCGCCATTTGCTATTCGTTGCCTCCCCGACATGCCCATTTGCCGACCTCACGATTTCACCCTTGTTCTATGGGGACTGTTGAGCCCCCGGACCAGGGATAACTGTGGCGGGTGGCTTCGCAACTGTGCCGCCTTCCTGTCTTCTGGGGCTACCAAGCCATGCGTAAATGCCAGCAATTACAACCAACACCACGACAATAATGACTACCGCCAACCACACTGGCACTTCGCGCCGCATTTCTATCGCCTCCCAGACAAGAATTCAAGGCGCAATTTCTCATGGAGAATCGTTGTGGACGGGAGCGCCATCGTCCATTCTATATGGGCAATCGCCACGATCCCATGCAAAAGCCAAAGTGCCACCACGATGTTTAGAGCGAATGTTCATGGAACGGAACCACTTGGCATGTCCGTCAGCAAAGACCAAAATTGCCCCGCCCAAGTGGCGCGGCCAGTTGTTCTTCTGCGTTTCATTTGCCCTTGATGTCACATTTGCAGGACAACCGCACATCCCGAAATCCCATGGGTTGCCATTAGCATAAGCGATTCGGACATTGATGCCATCCATGTCGCGCGCCCAAGGTGTCAAGAAGGTGTTCCAGTTGTCAGCCAAAACAACAAGATTTGCCGGTTCTTGCATAACAGCGATGCGAGTGTAACCGCGAACATCATTGAAGACCGTTTCGTTGAAGCCATAGTTAACTCTGCGGTTAGGTCGTCGGAAAAGGGTGTGGTTTGAATGATTCGGGTAACAATTCGCCTTCCATTGCCACTCCGCGTTTGCGGATGGGCAACGAAAGACTTCAAGGTTGCGCAAATAAGGGTCATACTGCTCATACCAGTCAAGGGAGTTGGGGCTAAGGCGTGACCAACCGTCTCCCCAACACGGGGTGCGGTGGAACCCAAACCGCTCGTCATAGTCCTGAACATATTGCTGAGTCGCCATGCCGATGTTCTTCATGTTGTTGAGACACTGAGTTTGCCGAGCCTTCTCGCGAGCCTGGCTGAAGACGGGGAACAGAATTGCAGCCAAAATCGCGATGATAGCGATTACGACCAGCAACTCAATCAGCGTAAATCCGACACGCTTCATCTTCGTTCCCTCCTTTTTCTGCCGAGGTGTGCCTCGGCGGTTTTTAACTGCCGTGCGTCATTATGGCACAAAAAAAAGCGATGTAAAGAGTTGAGTTGCGGCAGACTTAGTTGCGGCGAATTTTGAGAGAAGGAGGGTAAGGGCGATGGATGAGATTGCAAGGTTGTTTGAGGGATTGAGGGTCGCTGATGTGTCGGATGGGATGGACGCAGTTGGGCTCAGGGATGTCGGGCTCGTTGACCGAGCCATTCGCCCCATCTGGCGCGGGGTGAGGATTTTCGGGCGGGCAATTACGGCAAGGTATGTCCCGACAAACGAAGTCGTCCCAACGATGTCGCCTGAAGAGTATGCCGAATACTCTCGCCGTTGGTATGCCGAAAAGTGCCCATATCCTTTCCTGCAAATCGCTCAGCCCGGTGATGTCCTCGTCCTTGACCTAAGTGGCTTGGAAGTTGGCTTCTGGGGCTCAAATGTGGCGCTGGCAGCAAAGAAAGCAGGAATAGTCGGCGTTATCATTGATGGTGGCTGCCGGGACACATTTGAGATTGAGAAGCAACGATGTCCCGTTTGGGCTCGGCACATTGCACGGACAACGGTCATCGGTCGGTTAGAGTTTGCCGGCATGAATGAGACCATAAATTGCGGCGGTGTTAAGGTTCGTCCCGGCGACATTGTTGTCGCTGATGACGACGGCGTTATCGTCGTCCCGAGAGAAGTCGCTCCCGAAGTGGCAAAATGGGCTCGCAAGGAACTTGAAGCCGATAAGCAAGCGAGGCGAAAACTTTACGAGGAACTGGGCATGCCGTTGGATGAGACCGTCTGAAGTTCGCAACAACAGGCTTCATCTCGCGTTGATGATGCAACACAAAACCATAAGCGCAAGATAGGCGCGGTGAATAACGATGCGTTTGCGGGAACTGATTGCGAATTTGCCGACGGCTAAATTGATTGGTGGCGATGTTGAAATCACCGACATAACTCACGACTCTCGGAAAGTCGTTCATGGGTCGCTTTTCGTTTGCTTGAAAGGCTTGAAAGTTGATGGGCACGATTTCGTTCCCGATGCGATTGAGCGTGGAGCGGCGGCAGTGGTTGCGGAGCGGGAAGTTCCGACGAACGGAAAACCGCTGGTCATCGTCCCCGACACGAGGGAGGCATTGGCTTGGCTTTGCCATCGCTTTTACGGTGAGCCGACAAAATCGCTGACGCTGATCGGTGTAACGGGAACGAATGGGAAGACAACGACGACCCACCTGATCGCTCATTTGCTCAACGCCCATAATCCCGATAGCGCTGCTGTGCTTGGAACGGTTGGCGTCAAGTGGCGAGGAGAGTGGCACGAACTGAGTCAAACGACGCCGGATGCACCGGAATTGGTCAAGTGGCTTGCACGGCTTAGGGACGAAGGCGCTCGCTTTGTGGTCATGGAGGTTTCATCGCACGCATTGGCTCAGAAGCGAAGCGATGGATGCTTGTTTGACGCTGCAGTTTTCACCAACCTCTCTCGCGACCATCTGGACTTTCACGGCGATTTTGAAAGTTACTTCGCAGCGAAAGCGAGGTTGTTCACTGACTACGCCGAAATTGCCCTCAGCAACGGCAAACCCTTCCACGCTTTCATCAATACCGACGACCCATACGGGCAACGGTTGTTAACGATGTGCCCTGCTCCCAAAACGACATACGGTTTTGGCGAGGACGCAGATTTTCGCGCCGTTGAATTAAGCCTGTCTCCTTCCGGAACTCAGTTTTCCCTCGCCGTGAAAAATGACGCGACCCAAGTTTATCGTCTTTCCCTTCGCTTGCTCGGTCGTTTCAATGTAGCCAATGCGCTCGCCGCTATAGCAGTTGCTCGGCATTTCGGTGTCCCGTGGGAAGCGATTGAATCGTCGCTTCCAGAATTCAAGGCACCTCCGGGAAGGCTTGAGATCGTGGATGCGGGGAAACCTTTCACCGTTGCCGTTGATTACGCTCACACCCCTGACGCCCTTGAGAAAGTCCTCTTGACCGTTCGGGAGTTGACGAAAGGGCGGGTCATTGTTGTCTTCGGGTGCGGTGGCGACCGAGACCCGACGAAACGACCCGAGATGGGCAGAATTGCGACTCAGTTGGCGGATTACACCGTCATCACTTCCGATAACCCACGAACGGAAGACCCGCTGCAAATCATCGAGCAAATCCTTAAGGGCGTCGTCCCTAATTCCGCTTACCATGTCGAACCCGACAGGAGGAAGGCAATCTTCCACGCAATCTCTGTGGCTCAACCCGGCGATTTCGTTCTGATCGCAGGCAAAGGGCACGAGACCTACCAGATAATCGGCACCGAGAAAATCCCGTTTGATGACAGGGAAGTCGCAAAGGAAGCAATGCAAAAAGTTTAGTGCAAGCGTGCAGGCGTGCATAAGTGCATTCGTGAGCATGTGCCTTTCTGCCGTGAACGATTACACGCTTGCGTTCATGGGTTCTAAATCGGGCTAAATTTTGTTGGGTGAACGAAAATGGGAGAATCGCTTTGGCAGTTTTTGAAGCGAGCGCTTTCAAAGTTGGGGCGAGTTGAATTGACGGCTCGCAGGGCGGTTGAAGGGACGCTGACGGGTCGGCACAAGAGCCCCTTTCGCGGCTTCTCCGTTGAATTCGCCGAGCACCGACCTTATTTCCCCGGCGACGACCTGCGATACTTGGACTGGAAGGCTCTCGCCAAACTTGACAAACTTTTCGTCCGCCAATTTGAGCAGGAGACAAACATGCGTTGCTATTTGCTGGTTGACGCCAGCGGTTCAATGGGCTACGGGAGCACAAACGGCAGCAAATTTGATTACGCTGCCAGATTGGCTGCGTTGCTTGCCTATCTTGTTTTGCGGCAAGGTGACGCAGTTGGTTTGGCAATTTTCAGCGAGCGGCTCAAAAAGTTCGTTCCTGCCCGAAGGTCATCGTCGCATTTGAGGGTCATCTTGGAAGCCCTTGAACAAGTCACCCCGGAAGGACGAACCCATCTTCGTCGGGTCATTGAGGAGTTGTCTGCTTTGCTGAAGCGGCGCTCGTTGCTGGTCATGATTTCCGATTTGCTGGACGAAGACGAAGCGCTCTCAAAGGCTTTACACTACCTCCAGCGGCGGGGTCATGATGTCCTTGTGCTCCATGTCCTTGACCCTGACGAGTTGCAGTTTTCGTTTTCGCTGCCTTCAACTTTCATGGACATGGAAGAGGCTTTTCGGTTGATGGCGGACCCTGAAGTTTTGCGTTCGGCATACAGGAAACGAGTTGAGCGGTTCTTGGAAGATTGCAGGCAAATTTGCGGTCAAGCAGGCGCTCACTATTTCCGCCTCACTACGGAAACCGATGTGCCCACTGCTTTGGGTCTTTATTTGGCTTGGCGTTCGCGAAGAGGGTCTCGGTTCAGCGGATTTCAACTCGGAACGAGCGTGGGTTGACAACTGCCCGATAGCCCCCGCACAAGACTTCCACAGTCAAATCGTAAGCCCTTCTTTGTGCCCCCAAAGGTGTCAAGTAAATCCAAGCCGTCATGGATTGCTGCGGTGCCAAGCCGGGAAACACCAATTGAACGCTTCTCGGAGTTCGTTGTGGTGGGTAAATTGGCGCGGGTTGACTCCTCACCTCCGAGTGCTCAACTATTTCGCCCCTCAAAATGACGGTGCATGGGTCTAAGGCTATCCGCTCTGCGTTGGTGACGACCAAAAGCAACTGAATTGGTTCGCCGATAGTGTATCGGTTTCTCGTCATAATAGCCTGAGCAGTCACCAAAGCAGACTCTGGCATTTCTGGTGGCGCAATTGCTGGGACGATGAAGAGTCGGAAGACAACAAGGAGAAAGACAGCAATCGCTGCTCCCCAAGTCAGCCCTCTGAGCAGGGGATTTGACAAAGCGACTTGCCACGCTGGCGGTTGGAGGTTAGGGAGGTTTTCTGGGCAAGCCCAAACATGGTCAGGTTCAGGAATGTGGAAGCGACCAGTTTCGTCGCCGAAAGTGAAGCGGATGCGGTTGTTAGTGCACTCCCAAGTGACGGTATCGGCAAACTTGCAATAACGGCATTTTCTCAAGTTCTCACCGCACCTCGGACAACGAATGGTTGTCGGCTGCGGTGTGAAGACAAGCCCACACTGTGGGCACCGCCACAAGATTGTTGCTTGCCGCTGCGCTGTTCCCGCCGGTTGCTGCATTGAACCCACCTCCACAGGTGGGGACATTGGACTGAACCGTTGACATTATGACATGTCAGAAGACAAACTGCACCACTCCGACACCGTAAGCGGGGAGCCGAACCCTGACCAAAGAAGTCGGCGGCAATTCAGTGTAACTTGGAGTGTCCCGTCCCTGCAGAACCCGAACCCTAACTGTTCTCATCCGCTCCAAACCAATCGCTTCAAGCAAAATGTCAACGACATTGGGGCTCGTGTTGACGAGAAGGACATTGTTGGCGGTCTTGGTTTTGCCTCCGAGAATGAGCAAGGGCGCGAAGTTGGTTGCTGCCGTAACCAAAGTCGTCCCTGTCGGGAAGTATGTGTTGCAAGCCCAAACTGACCAGTAAATTGGCTGAGGCACGCCAGATTCATCCAAAAGCCCCCAACCGTCACCGGCGAGTTTATAGTGAACCAAAGTCTCGCATTTGCCAGCCATTTGCGTGAAAAGTGCAGCGAGCCACGCAGCACCGAAAGAGTTAGCAACTCGTTCGTCAACGGGTCTCCCGTCTTTCGTCCTGATAGCGTTAGGCGCGCATTCGGTCACTTGGAACGGGATACCCGAAGGAGGGTAAATTTGCCTCAGCCACTCGTCTAATCGGTTGAGCGGAACTTGGTCGGGCAAATCGGCGCTCACAGTTTCACGGGCAGCCCTCATCAATTCCTCATCGCTGACGCTGGCGTTATAAGCGCCGTAGAAATGGAGTGTGAAAAAGTCAGGACGAGGCGCCTTCGCAAATAGGAGTTGCAGCCTTCCCCTCCACGCACCTCGTTCGCCCCAACCGCCGACTTGAACTGTCGGCGAAACCTGCTTCAACGCCTCTTGCAGGGCGGAGAAGTGAATCGCTAACGCTTCTGGACGAATTTGAAGGGGCGGTTCGGAAGGTCTCTGGAACAACTCGTAAATCTTCACGGTTGGCAACAACCTTTGAACCCAGAAAGTCACCTGCTGCTGGAAAGCGCCGGTGGGAAGGTCTTCTGGTTTGAGAGGCGAAAGGGTGACGACAGGGACCATGTTGAGCCTCTGAACTTGAACAGCCCATGACTGGACCAATTTCGCCGAAGTTTCAAAATCTCGTTTTGCCATCAATTCGTTGACGAAAACCCTCGCCCAGCCGAGCCTCAAATCGGCAATGCGCTTGCGTGCATTTGGGTCTTGAAGGAGTGAAATCGCTTTCTCGTCCCAATGTGCTCCCCACCTAAGCAAATTTGTCTGCTGTTCCTGCTGAAAGTCCACGACGGCGCGAGCGGTGATTGTCGGCAAGGAAGGAGTGGCGACTTCAGCGGACAATTCGTCCATGATGAAAAAGAAGGGAGCGAAAGGTCCGAAGCGCTCAATTCGCAGTTCCTTCAAGTATCGGACGAAAACCGTCACAGGCGTTCCATCCTCATCTCGGAAGGCTTCCCATCCTAAGTGGACTTGCTGCCAAGTGGGCGGTGTCGTGAGTTCGACTTTGAACGACCGCTCAATCCCCTGCCTTTCAGCCACGAGGACGAAACTGACGGTTGATTGATTACCGTCACCGACCCACCAAAATGTCAAGCCTTGAGATTTCTTTGCGGAAAGTTGTGCGCCATCTAACGGCAGAATGAATCTCCCCCATTCGCCCTTGCCGGCGCGCCTCCAAACGAACAACCCTGCCTGTTTGCCACCATCGGGCGGGGTAAGGGAAGTCGTTGTCAAATGGACGAGCGGCAATTCCCCGTTCTCGGTTTGCTTCGCTTGAATGGTCCACTGCTTGGTGCCTTGCTCGAAATTCTCCAACACCCAAAGTTCTTGCGGGAAGGTTGAGTTAGCCCAAGCGAGCGTTTGGAGTGCTAAGCAAAGCCAAAGCCATTTCCGCTTCATCGCTTCATCCTCTCCCTTCTCCTTTTTGCCTCATTTGGAGCGACCTACCGCAATCAACTTTTCCCTCTGCGGCAGCGGTCGCCCCGATAAATCCGATATCGCCACCATCACTTGCCAAGCAAACGCTTCCAATGATTCTCGCTTTCCATCACCTTCAAACCATAGCAATTCGCCGACTTTCACTTTGAGCGAGGCGGGTCGCGGGAAAAATTTGCCTTTAGGCATCAAAAGTTCACTCCCGAAAATCGCGACGGGCAAAACCGGAACTTTCGCCCACGCAGCCAATAATGCCACTCCCAACTCAGGCGGTCGGAGTTGCCAATTCGGGTTTCGCGTCCCTTCAGGGAAGATGACAAGACAACGACCTTGACGCAGGAGACTGACAGCTTTGCGCAAAGCACGCCTATCGGGTTCACCTCGCTTGACAGGAAATGCGCCTAAAGTTCGGATGAGGGCAGCGAAGGGAGGAAAGCGGAAAAGTTCCTCTTTCGCCATAAAGGTCAAAGGTCTCGGGAAAGCGCATCCTAAAATCACGGGGTCCAAAGTCGCAGTGTGGGTGGAGGCGATTATAACGCCCCCCTCCTTGGGCATCCTCTCAGCGCCTTCAACCTTCAGTTTGCAGAACCTGAACGCAAGGAAACGGCAAAGATACCAGCCAAGCCAGTAAAGGGCGTTCATCCGGTCAGACATGACAGATCCCGCTACTAAGTTTGTCGCTGCTGCGCAGAAATTCGCAAAGTCTTGAGAGAATGTTCTGAGAGGTTCGCTCAGCGACGGGCAGACCTATCATCTGACCTTCCAAAGCCTTATCGTTTTGTCGCGGCTACCCGAAGCCAACCATTTGCCGTCAGGCGAAAATGCGACGGAGGAAACATGGTCGGTGTGACCTTGAAAAACCTGCACAAACTTTTGAGCCGAAAACTCGTAAAGGAGAACCTGACCGCTGTGAGTTCCAATCGCCAACATTTCCCCATCGGGCGAAAAGGCAATGCTCGTGGCTGCAGTTTCGGGAACCGTTAAAATTGTTTCCAAATCACCTTCCGGAACCCTCCACAGCCTGACCGTCTCGTTCCAACAACAAGTGGCTAAGGTCTTTCCATCTGGGGAGAGAGCAACGCACCTGACCCAATCGCCATGGTCAGGCAGCGTCAACAACGGTTCCCCTTCCGGCACCTTCCAAACTTTCACGATTCCCTCGTAAGTCCCGGCAACGAAAAAATCCTCATTGGGCGAGAAAGCAACCGAATAGACGAGGCTCATGTGGACAAATGTTTTCACTTGCTCCCAAGTCTGGGCATCCCAAAGTATCGCTGCCTTGTCCGCACTACCCGACAAAAGCCATTTTCCCGAAGGCGAGAAGGTGACCGAGTTCACCCAATCGGTGTGACCGCTTAAAGTGGCAACAAGTGCGCCGTTTTTGGTCGCCCATACCTTGACCGTCTTATCACCGCTCCCCGTAGCGATTAATGAACCGTCGGGCGAGAAAGCGATGGACTTAACCCAGTCGGCGTGCCCTTTAACTGCCCAAATTTGCTGCCCGTTCCATATTCCCCATAACCTGACAGTTCGGTCTTTCCCCCCGGAAGCCAAAAACTTCCCACCCGGCGAGAACGCAATTGCGTTCACCCAGTCATCGTGCCCGACGAACAAGCCCAGCACCCTTTGCTTCCCAAACATCGAGGAAAGCCATCCTGTCACGGACAACCCTAAGAACCCTCCCTCTCGAGAAAATTTCGCCCACCACCCATTATAGCGCAAAATTTGGCTTAAGTATTTGTAAGTCGGCACAAGGCTTTGAGGGGGAAAACCGAAGCCGTTTTGATACTTCACTGCCTTTTCCCCGGGTTCTTATTGCTGCAGTTCATAGAGCCGACGGTAATATGTGTTAGCGGCGACCAATTCGTCATGTCGCCCTTCCTCAACGATTTGACCGTCTTGCAAAACCAAGATGCGGTCAGCGTTCTTGACGGTGCTTAGCCTGTGGGCGATAAGTATGACCGTTCGCCCTTGCATTGCTCGCTCAATTGCTTGTTGGACGGCTGCTTCGCTTTCCGCATCAAGGTGGGAGGTGACCTCGTCCAAAACCAAGATGGCGGGTTTTTTGAGCAAAGCCCTTGCCAAGGCTATCCTTTGTCTTTGCCCGACTGAAAGGAACGCCCCGCCCTCCCCGACCCAAGTGTCGTAACCGTTTGGCAACTTTTCAATGAATTCGTGGGCATTCGCCAATTTCGCTGCTTCCACAATTTCCTCGTCCGTTGCGTCCGGATTCCCCATGGCGATGTTCTCTCGAATTGTCCCATCGATGACGAAACTGTCTTGCAAGACCAACCCGATATGGCGTCGCAGGGATGTAAGCCTGATTTTGCGGATGTCGTGTCCATCAATTAGTATGCGCCCTTCTGTCGGTTCGTAAAAGCGCATCAAGAGCATGACTATGGTGGTTTTGCCCACTCCGCTTGGACCAACGATCGCCACCCTTTCCCCCGGGCGGATTCTGAAACTTACGCCTTTCAACACCTCGTCCCCGTTTGGATATCGGAAGCGGACATTTTCAAAGGTCACTTCACCCTTGACCGTAGGTAAGTCAATCGCATCAGGGGCATCGGTTATTTCCGGCTCTGTGTCGAGAACTTGGAAGACTCGTTCTGCAGCGCCAGCCACTTGTTCTCTGACCGCTTGAATTTGAGTCAGCCTCCTCGTGCTTGATGCGAGGGTGTAGAAGTAAACCATGAAAGCCAATAAACTCTCTGGTCGCAGCCAACCTTGGATGACGAATATCCCTCCGATGAAAACCCCCACAATAACCCCGATCGTCCCAATCAACTCCACTGAAGGCGAGAGCAGTGTCCTTAAGCGGATGGCTCTCAGGGCATGTTGATAGACTTGACGATTGCGTTGGTCAAATTGCAGCAACGCTTGTTCTTCGGCGCCAAAGGCTTGGACGAGTTTGATAGCGCTGAAACTTTCTCGGAGCAACGCAGTCAGTTGTCCCAAAGCGACCTGTGTCTCATATGATGCTCGTCTCAATTTCCTGCCCAAACGCCACATCAGCCAACCAACGAGCGGGAGCAAAACTAAAGCGATGGCTGTCAAGGGAGGGCTGATGACGAGCATCAAGAAAAAGGAACCGAAAATCAAAACGGGCGCAGAAATCAGGTCCTCAATCCCGATTGTGACCAACGATTGGAGCGCAGCGACATCGTTTACAACTCGCGCTAAAAGTTGTCCCGTCCGTTCGTGCTCAAAGTAAGAAGGAGGCATCGTTTGCAAGTGAGTGTAGAGGCGGCGTCGCAAATCTAAGACAACTTTTTGGGCAACATTGTTTGCGAGAAATGTGTGGGCGAAGGAGAGGGCTGCCCGCATAAAAGCAACACCAACTCCAACGAGGCAAACTGACCCAAGCAAAGTGATTCTGTCCGAGGCGTCGGAGAAAAGCCACTGCAACCCTTTCTGGACGGTGCGAATTAGCCAATCACCTTCCCCTGCCCGAACGCCAGACTCAATTAGGGGGCGGAGTAAGTGTTGGGTTAGCCAAATGAAGTAAAAGCGCAACCCTTCTGCAACCCCGATAAGCAGGACGCATGCTGCTACCCGCTCCCAATAGGGGCGGAAGAAGGATAAGAGGCGCCAAAAGGCATCCCCTCTGCTCAGCAGTTCACCTCCATTGGACCGCTGTGGAATTCGAAGTTCTGCCGTTTTTGCTTTCCGAAGGCTCATTAGGAACTTTCACTCCCAACTGCGACTACTTCGGCTTCCGGTGCAGGCAAGAGGGCAAGTTCCAACACTTCGTCCATGTTCTCAACGAAGTGGAACCTCAAAGCGTTCCGGATATGCTCGGGGATTTCGACCAAGTCCTTTTCGTTTTGAGCCGGCAAGATGATCTCGGTTATGCCAGCCTCCTTCGCTGCCAAAACTTTTTCCTTGATCCCACCGACAGGCAAGATCCGTCCTGTCAAGGTGATTTCCCCGGTCATAGCGACATCGTGTCTGACAGGTCTGTTAGTTGCAAGACTCGCCAGAGCCGTTGCCATCGTTATGCCGGCGGAAGGACCGTCTTTCGGGATAGCACCCGCAGGGACATGGATGTGGATGTCATGTTTGCTGAAGAAGTCTTCCGGGATGCCAAGTTGTTCCGAACGAGAGCGGACATAACTTAGAGCAGCCTGAGCGGACTCCTTCATAATCTCGCCCAAGTGACCGGTGATGATAAGTGACCCCTTGCCCGGCATCTTCGTCGTTTCCACGAACAAAACTGAACCGCCGAACGGCGTCCACGCCAAACCTGTAGCCACTCCGACTTGAGGTTTCCTCTCAGCAATCTCCTCCAAGAACTTGGGAGGTCCGAGAAATTCAGCGACATTCTCCGGCGTGACTACGACCTTTTCGGTGTTACCTTCTGCCACCCTGCGGGCAACCTTTCGGCAAATGTTGGCGATTTCTCTGCTCAGGTTTCGAACCCCTGCTTCCCTCGTGTATTGCTTGATGATAACCGACAACGCTTCGTCGGTGAACTCAACATGGTCTTCCGTCAACCCGTGCTCCTTCAGGTTTCGCGGGACGAGGTAGCGTTTTGCTATCTGCAACTTCTCCTCGTGGCTGTAGCCCGGGATGCGTATGACTTCCATCCTATCAAGGAGAGCAGGTGGAATCGTGTCAGTGATGTTGGCGGTGCAAATGAACAGGACTTGGGAGAGGTCGAAGGGGACATCCAAGTAGTGGTCAACAAAACTGTGATTCTGCTCCGGGTCAAGGACTTCAAGCAAAGCTGCAGCGGGATCGCCTCTGAAATCGAAACCGAGTTTGTCAACTTCGTCCAACATGAAGACTGGGTTTTTCGTCCCAGCCTGTCTGAGTCCTTGGATGATTCGCCCAGGAAGTGCACCAACATAAGTTCGCCTGTGACCGCGGATTTCCGCTTCGTCTCTCACTCCGCCTAAACTGATACGAACGAACTTGCGCCCCAAGGCTCGGGCGATACTTTGCCCCAAACTCGTCTTGCCCACTCCCGGCGGACCAACGAAGCACAAAATCGGACCTTTTGTGTCTTGCTTGAGTTTTCGGACTGCCAGAAACTCCAAAAGCCTTTCCTTCACATCGTCAAGGTCGTAATGGTCTTCGTCCAAGACCTTCTTTGCGTGGGCGATGTCCAAGTTATCCTCGGTCACTTTGTTCCAAGGCAAACTTATGAGCCAGTCGATATAAGTCCGGCTGACGGTGTATTCAGCCGCAGCGGGATGCATTTTGGACAACCTGTCCAGTTCACGGAGCGCCACTTCCTTGACCTCTTCTGGCATCCCAGCCTCCTCAATCTTCTGCCTCAACTCCTCAATTTCCGCCTCAGGCGTCTCACCCAATTCCTTCTGGATTTCCCTCAGTTGCTGCCTCAGTATGAACTCACGCTGAGCCTTGTCAAGTTCCTGCCGCGCCTGCTCTTGAATTTTCTGAGTCAACTCCAAGACTTGGATCTCCCGCGAAAGCAGCGGGACAAGTTCCTTCAGCCTCTGGACTGGGTCAGTCATTTCCAAAAAGCGCTGGCGGTCTTGAGGGGTTAAGTTGAGGGCTGATACAACCACATCGGCAATCTGGGCGGGTGAAGTCAATGAGGCTACAAGGTGTATCGCCTCATCGGGCAGGTGAGGTGAAAGTTGAACCATCCTCCTGAATAGGTCCAAAACGCTATTGACGAGCGCCTGAACCTCGATGGTTTGCTCGACAGTTTCGTCTACGATTGAGTATCGCGCCTTAAGGTATGGGTCGGTCTGAGTCCATTCCTCAATGCGGACCCTCGCAAGTCCACGAAGGATCAAGTGAATGTGACCCTCTGGTGACCTCATCATCCTCACGATGTTGACCAGCGTCCCGATTTGGTAAAGGTCATCTGGGGGCTGCGGGTCTTGAATGTCCTTGTCCTTCTGCATCACCGTTATGAACACTCGCAAATCGGCAGCCACAGCGTCAACAGCCCTGATGCTTTTCGGTCGCCCCACATCCAAAGGGGTGATCATCATCGGGAAAATCACATAGTCCCGTAACGCCACGACGGGCAATTCTGGCGGCAATTGTTGCCTCAAATCCTCTGGGACAAGCACATTTTTCCCCCCTTGTCTTCAGTGTCTAAGGGCTTTCTCCAACTTTTCGTAAGCCTTCCGCAATTCATTGAGACGGTCAGCAACTCGGTCGTGTTCGTCAGCCAGTTGCTCACAAATCTCTGCCAACCTTTGCCGCTTCGCTTGGCGATACTGTTTTGCCAGCGCCTTAAATTGGCGCTCCAGCCTTTTAAAGGAATCGGCAAGGTCCTCGCAGTAGTTAGCCATCTGGCTTGCCCAATTGCGGGACGGAGCAGTCAACTTTTGCTCAGCCTTGACAGCGACCCAAATTAGAGCGAGCGCACAGCAAACCGAAAAGAACGCTCCCCTCCTCATGAGTCACCCTCTCCTTCTCAGGGCTTTATCGCCAATAACTTTGTTCGCTCTGATGGCACTTTCTTAGGGATGCGGATTTGCAGGAACCCGGAGCGGTGCTCTGCCGTTATGCCGTCAGCGTTGACTGAGCCTGGCAAGGGAATCCGACGCTCAAACGAACCGTAGGGGATTTCCAACACCAAATACTGGACACTGCTCCCTACAAGTGGTGGGCGACGAACGCCTCGAACAACCAACAAGCCGTTAGGGTGATACTCTACCTCCAAATCGTCTTTGTCCACACCAGCCACATCAACGATGACATAGTAAGCCTCATCGTCCTCGCAGACATCCACCGCAGGCTCCCAGTGGCTTCCGACCTGCAAGTAGACCCGTTGAACCCAAAATCTCATCTCTTCCATGCTTGAACGCCTCCGAAGTTGATTATGGCACTTTTCAACCTGCGGTGAAAAAGCCAAGCAGGTGTGGCTTTACTTGCTCTTTGCCTCAAACCCCGGCTTAGAAGACGGTGCCTTGCCCGCTCATAGCAAATTCTCGAGCCCAAAAACAACACCGGGCGGAAGTGACAGCACTTTCTCTATCGCAAGCAAAACGCCGGGTATGAACGACTCTCGGCTAAGGGAATCGTGGCGGATTGTCAAAACTTGCCCAACCGTCCCGAAGATGACCTCTTGGTGGGCTACCAAACCGGGCAATCGGACGCTGTGAATCCTGATGCCGTCCATTTCGCCCCCGAGGACTCCATCAAGCAGCACTTCTGGCTTCTTGACTTTCGGCTCAGGGAAGGGCTTACCGCGAGCCTTCAAAATCAACTCAGCCGTCCGCAAGGCTGTTCCCGAGGGTGCGTCAGCTTTGCCGTCGTGGTGCAGTTCAATGATTTCCACCTTGTCGAAATACTTCGCCGCTTCCATCGCGAACTTCATCATGAGCACAGCCCCGATAGCGAAGTTAGGTGCGATAATTGCTGGCAGTTTCTTTCGCTTCGCCAGCCTGTCAATGACTTTGACTTTCTCCGGAGTCCAACCCGTCGTTCCCACAACTGGTGCGACACCGCACTCCAACATTGCCTTGACATTCTCAAAGACGACGGATGGATGAGTGAAGTCAACGGCGACTTGAGCGCCACTTTCCTTCAACGCAGCAACCAAATCGTTGCTCACGGGAATTCCTATCGGCTTTCCGTCAACAATCTCACCGATGTCCTTGCCGACCTCACGGACATCAACGGCAGCGACCAGTTGGAGGTTTGGGCGGCTTAGAACCCCTTTTGTGACTTCCCTGCCCATCCGACCACAAGCCCCGACAACAGCGACGCGAATAGTCTCGTTCTTCCGAGCCACTTCCCCTCGCCTCCTTTGAGCGAAGTGTAGGTTGTGCGCTATACATCACCTTCGCACGCCTTTCAGTTGCTCCTCAATCAGCACCTCGTTGGCTTTCTTGCCGTGTTTCTTCCGTATTTGCAATGCCCAAGATTTGAACTCGTCCAGAGTGACTGCCCTTTGCCCTTCCCGTTGTGACAGGTAAGCGGCGCCGACAATGGCTTGTGACTCTGCCCCGATGTTGTGGTCACACAGCGGCTTCGTGTTGTTCAAAATGCAGCGAACCATGTTGATGATTTCGCCGTAGAAACTTGACGGCCAGAATGTCCAAGTCGGTCCAGTCGCTTCAACCCTTCGCCTGTTGCCGAAGGAGTCAGTGATTTCAACGAACTGCCTCCCTTCATCCCACACGGGTCTTAGGCTCCCCGTTGTTCCCAAGATGACCGTTGGTGGCGAATCCGGGTTGCTCCACGAGCCCTCAACATGGGCTGTTGCCCACGCTTTCGTCTCAGGGTGCTCGTATCGGATAAGGATGTGACCGTCATCTTCAACTCGGAATTCTCGGTAGCGGTTGTCAATGATGCGATGCTTCATCCTCTGAGTGATGCCGACAGGTTCGGCAGCCTTCACAATCACTGGCTTTTTGTCAAACCCGGCGAGATACCACGAAGCGGTGACAGCGTGGATGCCGTTGTCAAGCAGGGAACCGCCCCCAGACCGCCACTCGTCCCAGAAGACGAGCCTGTTTTCTGGACCTGCGTGAGATGTGTTGAGATACATCGCCACGACCTCTCCGATGACGCCCGAGTCAATCAACTTGCGCGCGGTGTAGTAGAAGGGGTCAAAGAGCCAGTTTTCGTTGTGCTGGTAAAAGCGCCCGGTTTCTTCCACGACCTCGCAGACATCGATGCACTCAAGCCAAGTGCGAGCCATCGGCTTTTCGCACATGACATGGCAACCCGCTTTAAGGGCAGCGATGGCGACCGGTGCATGGAAATCCGGCGATGTGCAAATCTCAACCAAATCGGGTTTCTCGCGGCGAATCATCTCGTTGTAGTCGGTGTAAAGTTTGACTTCCTTTGCGTCTCGGCGCAGTTGCTCCGCTCGCTCCTTGTCACCTTCTTCCTCAGCCCTTTGTGCCCTCCGTTCGTAGAGTTCAGTGAGCCGCCTCATTGCCCGTTGCAACGCTGCTTGGCTGACATCGCACAAAGCGACAATTTGAGCCTCCGGAATCTCAGGGTAAGCAGGCAAGTGAGCGCCAACGAAAATGCCACCCGTTCCAACAACACCAACCCGAACTCGTTCCATCGCTAAAACCCCCTCTCGCTAAAATGTCAAGTTCGCCAAAACCGCATTAAATGATGCAGCGAACGAAAGCATCAGGCAATGCAGGGGCGGGGAATTGGTCGGGGTGCAAAAGATGCGCCAACAACTCCACTCCATCCACCAAACGCGGTCCCGGACAAGAAAAGAAGTCGCCATCGGCAGCGTAAACTTGACCGTTTTGCACGGCGGGCAACTTCGTCCAATTAGGCAAATCTCGTAGCCTCTCAGCATCCCGCAAAGTTTGCTCAAGCCGATAACCGCACGGGGCGAGAACGATGACCTCAGGTTGCCAAGCCACAACTTCGTCCCATGCGATTCTTCGGGACGGTTGACCCTTTTTGCCCAACCCTTCCACGCCGCCTGCGATTTCCACCATCTCAGGCAACCAATGCCCACAGCAAAAAGGCGGGTCAACCCACTCGGCAACCCAAACGCGAGGACGATGATTGACCTTTTGCGTTTTCACCCGCACCGCTTCCAGACGATTTCGCAGTTCTGCCACCAATTTTTCGCCCCGTTCCCGAACGCCCAACGCTTCAGCGATGCGAAGGATGTCGTTGAGAACATCGTCCAAAGTTGACGGGTTGAGCCAAAGGACTTTTGCGTCAGGGACAGCTTGCAAAGCGACAGCGACTTCGTGATTGGCTGCGGCGCAAACATCGCAGACCGATTGGGCGATGATTAGGTCAGGGCGAAGGTCTTTGAGCAAAGTTGCGTTCACCCGAAACAGCGGCTCACCTCGTTCCAAATGGCTTCGCACCGCTGCATCAATCTCGGCGCTGCTCAAACCTTCGGTAGGCAAAACGGAAGTGACGACAATGGGCTTTCCCTGCGCTTCGGGCGGATAGGTGCACTTATCGGTCACGCCCACCAAACAACTTTCCGCCCCTAACGCAAAAATGATTTCCGTCGCGCTGGGCAAGAACGAAACAACTCGCATCTTTCCCTTCACCTTAAATGCTGGCACCGCAATAGGGGCAGTAGCGCCAGTTTGCGCGAACGCGCCTTTCACAGTTTGGGCAACGCTTCTTCAAAGTCGCACCGCAATATGGGCAGGCAACATAATCGGGCTGAACCGCCCGCCCGCATTCGGGGCAAACCGTTCCGAAGGAAACTCTCACCGCTTCGCCCAATTCCTCCCAAATCTGCTCAAAGGGAGGGATGTGGAAGCGGAAGGTGAACCAAGCGCCACCTGCCCGAACCCGTTCGGCGCATTCGCGGCAAATGACTTGCCCTTGCCTTAAAACTTGACAATCTTCGCAAACGCCTCGCCCGCAACTTTGGCAGACGCCCACTGCTTCCGTTTCTCGGTGTTGGTAGCAGCGCATGCCGAATCACCTGACCTTTTTGACTTCCGAACTTGCCTCCCGAAAAGATTTTGTTGCACTCCACGACACTGAGGCAATCCTTTCGGAAGTTGGCAAACGAAGGGTAGCAAGTGGCAACGCATCCTAAATTTCAGCGACGAGGGCGGCATAAACTTGGGTCGTCCCGCTGACATCGCTGTCGTAAATGACCCACCTTTCGTCGGCGCTCCAAGAAGGGTGCGGGTGCGTCCACTGCGGACCGTAAACGGTGTCCACTTTCGCTTCCATCCACGAAAGCGCCCAATCTTCTTTACCTGCCCGCTCAAAATCTTCCTTCGTCGCATAGCGAGTTTGCAGCCACTGAGTTCCTTGACAAGATGCTTGCGGGTAGCAAAGGGTTCGCCATTGACCCGTTTGAACTTCCACGAGCAAGATGCCGATGTCGGGATGGTTGGTGTCGCAGACAATGAGGCTGCCTGACTTGTTTGGGGCGATGTGCCAAGCGTTGAGTTCGGCGATGGTGACAATGCCTGAAGGTTGCGGGACGGGCTCGGCAGGTCGCAGTGTCATCCGCTTGAGGCTGAAGCGCCAGTGGACGAAAACCAACTCCAACCGCTCGCCCAACCAAGTTTCGTGGACGATGAATTCGTCGTTGCCATGTTCGTAAAGGCAGGTGTTGCCGCTGCCGTCACGGCGGATGAGCCACATGCGGGGGGCAGGGTCTTGGGCGTATTCAATGAGCGTTTCGTCGGCGGGGCAAAACTGTGGGTGAATGAGGGTTCGCTCGCTCTCAAAAATCAAGTCAGCCTTGCTCCCGTCGGTCTTGGCGACGGCGAGGTAATTTCTGCCCTGCCACTTCATCGCCGTCACCAGCCATTCGCCGCTTTTGCTCAAGTTCACTTCGCCCAACGAAGCGCCGTCCCAACGGGCAATCGTCCGCTCTCGCAGCGTCTCCAAGTTCACGGCTCGGATTTCACCGTGAGCAGTGAAAAGCAGTTCCGTCCCGTCGGGCGATATGTGACCTGAGTAACCGTTGACGCCCTGCGGGTCGTCGGTCAGTTGCACGATTTCGCCTTGTGGAAAGCGAGCCTTGTAAAACTGCCAAGTGCCGCTGCGGTTGGACGCAAAAATCACCCAACCCACCTCAGGCGTCGTGGAGCAAGTCAGCGGATAAAGGTGATGGTTGATGCTCTCGTGCGCCGTCAGTTGGACGATGAACGCACCCGTCCGTTCGTCTCGCATCTCCTTCGCTTCGCTGGGAAAGACAGCACCCTTTCTGAACGCCAAAGCCATCACCACCTTTGCTTTCGGCATTTGCGCCTAACGACGCCCCTACCAAGATAGCGAACCCGTAGGAACGGCGTCAGCCGCGAACGGTGGGAGGGGCGTTAGCCCCGAATAGAAGGTCGCCCCTGACGGGGCTCCTACGGAAGTGGCAACGAGACAGGCATGCCCGTTTCGTGGGAACGGACGGCGCCTTCGGCAATTTGGATTGCCCATTCGCCGTCTTCGCCCGTGCACAAAGGTTCTTTGCCTTCCCGAACGCACTCAATGAAGTGCTCAACTTCTCGCCGATAGCCGTTGCCCGTTGCGCCCCAATCGCTTTGCCATTCGTGCGTTTCCACAGGCTCATCGCCCGCACCGTTCAAAAACAGCGCCGCCACTTTGCTTCCGTCGGGAGCGGGAAAATGGATGCTGCCGTGCGGACCGATGATGTCAAGGTGTGGGCGGACGGAGCGGTAACGGATGTAGTTCCAACCGAAACCGGGCGCCGTCCATGCTTCGCCCCAAACGGCGAGGTCGCCACCTGCGTAGTCCACGACGAGGATGGTCGTGTCCCAAGCCGTTGTGTCTTCAGGTTTGAAGCGGCGGATTTTGGGGGAAACGGGGGTCGGGCGCCCGAAAAGC
>Ga0080007_1052270_pt1 | contig 19684 bp, 27 predicted proteins | sample OctOCTMetagenome_FD_69210 | JGI IMG/M metagenome (GOLD analysis project Ga0080007, IMG submission 69210) | Hot spring and microbial mat streamer communities from Octopus Spring Streamers, Yellowstone National Park, USA - OCT_B (SPADES... | ecosystem: Environmental > Aquatic > Thermal springs >...
GCATGGAAAACAACCTTATAAAGCTGGAAAGACCCTCCGATGCACCCTTTCACAGGGCAATTCATGGCACCATGGCTGCGCTCATAAGGAACATGATCAAGGGTGTAACGGAAGGTTATACGGTGGTCCTTGAGGTAGTGGGCTTAGGATACAGGGCGGCGGTGAAAGGGAACAATTTGGAGCTAAACTTGGGCTACTCCCATCCGGTTGTCTATCCTATACCCAACGATGTGAAGATAGAGGTAAAGGAGAACAAGATTTACGTCAGTGGTATTGACAAGCAGAGGGTAGGACAAGTGGCAGCAGAGATAAGAGCCTTCAGAAAGCCCGATGCCTACAAGGGTAAAGGTATAAGGTATGAAGGAGAGCAACTACGACTCAAGGCTGGTAAAACTGCAGGAAAGGGTAAAGGCGGAAAGGGTAAAAAGTAAGGAGGTAAGGGAAAATGGCAAAGCTAAGCAGACATGAAAGAAGAGAAAGAAGGCACAAGAGAATAAGAAAGAAGATCTTTGGTACTCCAGAAAGGCCAAGGCTCTGCGTGTATAGAAGTTTAACCGCCTTTTATGCACAAATCATAGACGATACCACTGGAAGGACGTTGGTCTCTGCTTCCTCCATAGATCGGGACTATGTCCAGCTTACGGGCAAGAGAGGTGGAAAGTCCATACAGGACGTGCAAAAGGTTGCGGAACTTTTGGTTAAAAAGGCTTTGGAAAAGGGTATAAAGAAGGTGGTCTTTGACAGGGGTGGATTTTTATATCACGGCAAAATTAAAGCCTTTGCAGATAAATGCAGGGAGCTTGGTTTAGAGTTCTGAAAAAAGGAGGCTAAGATGGGTGGTGTATCCATTGAAAAGTTGATTGACGAAAGAAGAAAGGAACAGAACATCCTTGAAATCCAAGATCAACTTCAACTAGAGGAACGTCTTATATACGCCAAGAGGACCACGAGGGTTACAAAGGGTGGAAAGAGGTTCTCTTTTAGTGCTTTGGTAATAGTAGGAGACAGAAGAGGCTATGTGGGCTTTGGTCTTGGAAAGGCAAGGGAAGTACCCATAGCCATAGCAAAGGCAATAGAGGATGGCAAAAAGCACATAATAAGGGTACCTATAGTAGAGGGAACGGTTCCCCACGATGTGATAGGACATTACGGTCCCACGATGATAAAGGTCATGCCCGCCAGAAAAGGAACTGGTATAGTGGCGGGTGGTGCTGCAAAGCCCATCTTTGAACTAGCAGGATATACGGATGTGCTGACAAAGATCTTGGGCTCCACAAACCCCAACAACGTGGTAAGGGCGGTCTTTGATGCCCTCTTACAGCTAACCACCCTTGAGGAAGAGGCAAAACTCAGAGGCATAAGCGAGGAGGAACTGAGAAAAAGATACAAACTTTATGCGAGGGTTTAAGGATGGGAAAGTTAAGGGTGCGTTTGGTTAGAGGTTTAGCAGGAAAGCCAGAAAAACACATAAAGGCAGTCAAAAGCTTGGGTCTAAGAAAAGTGGGAGATGAAAGGGTGCTTGAGGACAACCCTATGGTCAGGGGCAACATAAGAGTAGCCCACTACCTTGTAGAAGTGGAGGAGGTGAAAGATGAAACTGCATGAGCTTGCACCAAACCCAGGTGCCACAAAGGAAAGGAAAAGGGTAGGTAGAGGTCCAGGTTCCGGTCTTGGAAAGACTGCGGGCAGAGGACACAAGGGACAAAAGAGCAGGTCTGGAGACAGAAAGCTTCCTTCCTGGTTTGAGGGTGGTCAAACACCCCTTCACAAGAGGATTCCAAAGAGGGGCTTTAGAAGTCCCAACAGGGTTGAGTACTCGGTGGTGAATGTAAAGACCTTAGACAGATACTTCTCCGAAGGCGAGAAAGTCACACCAGAAAAGCTCTTGGAGAAAGGACTTGTGAAAAAGGGAATGCCAGTGAAGATACTGGGTGATGGAGAGATAACCAAGAGGCTTGTGGTAAAAGCCCACGCCTTTTCTAAGAGTGCTAAGGAAAAAATTGAAAAAGCAGGCGGAACCTGCGAGGTGGTCGCTTGATAGAGTATCTAAAACAAGTCTTTGCCATAGAGGACCTAAGAAAGAGATTTATATACACCCTTTTGATGTTTGCCATTTACCGGCTGGGTAGCCATATACCCTTGCCCGGTGTGGATGCATCTGCTTTGCAGGACTTTTTTAAAAGTTTTGAGGGAACCATCTTTTATCTGTATGACATTTTCTCGGGAGGCAACCTCTCCCGTATGACCCTCTTTGCCCTGGGTGTGATGCCCTATATTTCTGCTTCCATAATGATGCAACTTTTGACAGTGGCAATACCGGAGCTTCAGAGGCTGGCAAAGGAAGAGGGAGACTACGGAAGGTATAAGATCAACCAGTACACCAGGTATTTGACCTTGTTCGTAGCCTTTGTGCAGTCTATGGGTATTGCCCTATGGCTCAGGGGTCAGGTGTCTCCAAAGGGTATGCCCCTTGTGCCAGAGGGTGGTGTTTTATTCGTAATAACCACGGTGGTTGCCCTTGTGTCTTCCACCATGTTCTTAATGTGGGTAGGAGATCGGATAACCGAGAAGGGCATAGGCAACGGCATGTCCTTGCTCATCTTTGCGGGCATAGTGGCAGGCTTTCCCAACGCCATCATAAGGGTCTATGAAATGTTAAGGAACGGAGACCTTACACCCTTTGCGGTGGTGGGTACCATCACTTTTGTCTTATTGGTGACCTTTGGCATAGTCTTTATGCAAGAGGCAGAAAGGAGAATTCCTGTGCAACATCCAAGAAGGCAAATAGGCAGGCAAGAGGTAGTGGGCGGTTCCACTTACCTACCCATAAAGATCAACCCAGCGGGCGTTATACCCATCATCTTTGCCCAGTCTTTGCTAATCATTCCCTCCACCGTGCTTGGCTTTATCCAGCATCCCATAGCCAAAGCATTGCACGATGCCTTCAATCCAACTACATTCTTTTACAACTTTCTGTATGTTATGTTTATAGTCTTTTTCACATACTTTTACACCGCGGTTTTGATAAACCCGGCGGAGGTGGCTGAAAACTTAAGAAAGGCGGGTGCCTTTATCCCGGGGGTAAGACCTGGACAAGACACCCAAAAGCTTTTGGAGGGGATAATAAACAGGCTTGCCTTTGTAGGTGCAATCTTTTTAAGCGTAGTGGCTGTTATTCCTGTCTTTGTTAGCTTTTGGTTAAAGGTGCCTTTCTATTATGGAGGAACAACTGCCCTAATCGTGGTAGGCGTAGCCCTTGATACCATAAACAAGATAGAGGCGAGCTTACTTCAGAGAAAATACACCCAATACAGGAGGAAGGTAAGGTGATCTTAGTCTTTTTGGGACCACCCGGTGCGGGCAAGGGCACTCAGGCTAAGCTTTTGTCCCAAAGGATGGGGTTTTTACACCTATCCACCGGAGACCTCCTGAGGGAGGCGGTAAAGAACCAAACACCCTTGGGAAAAAAGGCTAAGGAATACATGGATAGGGGTGAGTTGGTACCCGATGAACTCATAGTCCAGCTCATAGAGGAAACCATGCCAAAAGATGGCAACGTGATCTTGGACGGATTTCCAAGAACTGTCAATCAAGCCTTAGCTTTGGAGGAGATGTTAAAGGGTAAAGGTGAAAAGATTTCAAAGGTTCTATTTTTTGATGTCCCTGATGAGGTAATAATAGACAGGCTATCGGGCAGGAGAGTGTGTTCAAAGTGCGGTGCGGTCTATCATGTGAAGTATAACCCACCCAAGGTTGAAGGAGTATGCGACCTATGCGGTGGAAGCCTTGTGCAAAGGAATGATGATAAAGAGGATGTGGTTAAAAAACGCCTTGAGGTTTATAGGAAGCAAACGCAACCCCTTATTGAATTTTATCAGGATAGGGGTATAATATATAGATTGGATGCGGGAAAAGGAGTGGAAGAGCTCTTTGAAGAGGTTAAGGGTCTCGTAAGGGATGGCTGAAAAGACACAGGTGGAACTTTACTCTTTAAAGGAACTGGATAAGATCAAAAGGGCTTGCGATGTGGTGGTGGAGGTCTTGGAGACGGTGGCAGAGTATGTAAAGCCGGGAGTATCTACAGCGGAGCTTGACCTTATCGCGCGGGAAGAGGTAAAAAAAAGAGGGGCAAGACCAGCTTTTCTCAACTATAGACCTCCCTTTAGTAAGGTTTCTTACCCCGCCGCTTTGTGCGTTTCTGTGAATTCTGCGGTGGTGCATGGTCTGCCAAAAAAAGAGCAGTTCATAAAAGAGGGAGATATAGTTAGCTTAGACTTTGGTGCCATCCTTGATGGATATGCGGGCGATTCTGCCATCACTGTGCCCGTGGGAAAGATAGACCCTGATAAGGAGAGACTGCTAAGAGCCACCAAGGAAGCCCTTGAGGAGGCGGTAAAAGCCTGCGTGCCCGGGAACTTTCTGTCGGACATCACTAAAGCCATAAAGAGGGTTGCAGACAAGTACGGTGTTTATCCTGTAAAGAACCTGGGAGGGCACGGCATAGGAAGGAAGGTGCACGAGCCCCCCTTTGTGCCAAACCACATGGAAGATTTCAAACATGAGAGGGATATGAAATTGCGCGCAGGCATGGTGCTTGCCATAGAACCCATGCTTGCCCTTGGCACCTCCGAGATTACCCACGATGGGGACCAATGGACTGTTTTGACCGCAGACGGAAGCCCTTCCGCCCACTATGAATACGTGGTGGCAATAACGAAGGATGGTCCCATGGTTTTAACCCAATTTACCAAGGGGGTTTTTGATGGCTAAGAAAAAAGACCAAGAGAAATACAAAGAAAAGGGAATTGTCCTTGATGGAACAGTGGAGGAGGCATTACCCAACGCTATGTTTAGGGTAAAGTTAGACACGGGGCACGAAGTCTTAGCCCATGTCTCTGGAAAGATGAGGGTACACTTTATAAGGATCCTACCTGGGGACCGGGTAAAGGTGGAGCTCTCCCCTTATGACCTGACCCGAGGAAGGATCATATACAGAGAATGATGTGTTATAATGTTTCTCCTTTAGGAGGTTTGTGATGAAGGTGAGACCTTCTGTAAAACCCATATGTGCTAAGTGTAGGATCATAAGAAGAAAGGGCAGGGTTATGGTTATATGCGAGAACCCAAAGCACAAACAAAGACAGGGTAACTAAGGAGGAAGGCTATGGCAAGGATAGCGGGCGTAGACCTACCAGACCACAAAAAGTTGGAAGTAGCCCTCACCTACCTTTATGGCATAGGATGGAAGAGGGCAAAGGAGATATGCCAAAAGACGGGCATACCTTGCACAAAGCGTTTGGGTGAGTTAAGCCCGGATGAGCTCAACACCATAAGAAAATTCATAGAACAAAATTACAAGGTGGAAGGAGACCTAAGAAGGGAGGTCCAGCTGAACATAAAAAAACTAATAGACATAGGCTGTTATAGGGGTATGAGACATGTTAAAGGTCTTCCCGTGAGAGGACAGCAGACAAGGACCAACGCAAGGACAAGGAAGGGCAAAAGAAAGACGGTGGGAGGCACTAAGAAGAAGATAGTCAAGTAAGGAGGAAAGCAATGGCAAAGAAAAGGCAGAGCAGGACAGTAAAAAAACAGAAGAGAACCGTATCGCAGGGCATAGTTCATATTCTTAGCACCTTTAACAACACCATAGTAAACATAACGGACACGCAAGGGAACACTTTGGTCTGGGAAAGCGGTGGCACCGTGGGTTTTAAGGGCACCAGAAAGAGCACTCCCTACGCCGCACAGCTTGCAGCCCAAAAGGCGGTGAAGAGGGCTATGCAAGAGTATGGATTGCAGGAGGCGGAAGTGTGGATCAAAGGGGCTGGTGCAGGAAGAGAATCAGCCCTGAAGGCAGTTTATGCAGCAGGATTGAAGATCACCAAGATAAGGGATGTAACTCCTCTGCCCCACAACGGATGCAGACCACCCGCAAGAAGGAGGGTATGAAGCATGGGTAGGTATTTGGGTCCTTTGGTAAGGATAGACAGAAGGCTTGGTGTGGTAGTATCTGGCAAGAAAAGTGCCCCCAAAATTTTAAGCAAGAGAAACTTTCCACCCGGACAGCACGGGAGGGTCAAAGGAAGGAAAAGGAAGCTTACCGAATATGGGCTTCGGCTTATGGAAAAGCAAAAGCTAAAGTTCCTCTACGGTGGCATAAGAGAAAAACAGTTCAAAAAGTATTTTGACATAGCATCCAAATCAAAGGGCAACACGGGGCAAGTTCTTCTCCAGCTTTTGGAGAGAAGGCTAGATAATGTGGTTTATAGGCTTGGCTTTGCGAGCACCAGAAGGCAGGCAAGGCAGTTTGTGGTGCATGGTCATATTTTAGTAAATGGCAAAAAGCTCAACATTCCCTCCTACTTGGTCTCTGCGGGAGACGTAATAGAGGTCAAACCCTCCTCTCGGGATATCCCTCAAATAAAGGAGAACCTGGAGAACATAGACCCAAGAAGTGTGCCCGTGTGGTTGCAACTTGACAAGGAGAACTTTAGAGGAAAGGTTTTAGACCTGCCCAAGGATATTCAGCTTGAGATCCCAATCAATCTGCAATACATAATAGAGTTTTACTCAAGGGTTTAAGGAGGAAAGAGTATGCTAAGGCAGTTTATATACCCTAACAAAATATTTTGGGAAGAAGTGAGCCCCACCTACGGTCGCCTTGTGATAGAGCCCTTGGAGAGGGGCTTTGGCATAACCGTAGGGAATTCCCTAAGAAGGGTGCTTCTTTCTTCCATAGAGGGCTGTGCAATAACGGGAGTAAAGATTTACGGTGTCTATCACGAATTTTCTGCCCTTGACGGAGTGCAGGAAGACGTCATAGAAATTCTGGCAAACCTCAAGGAGATTAAGTTTAGAATGACGAACTCTGATGTGGAGGTGCTATATCTTAAAAAGAAGGGAGAGGGACCCGTCTATGCTAAGGATTTTTCCTTGCCCCCAAGCGTGGAGTTGATCACACCCGATGTTAAGGTGGCAACCATTACAGACCCAAACGTGGAACTAAAGATGGAGGTGAGAGTTGAAAGGGGCGTAGGATATGTGCCCACGGAGGAAATGGAGTCCTTTGGAGAGGTGGGTTGGATCTTGGTGGATGGGGACTTTAATCCGGTAAAGCATGTTGCCTACAGAATAGAAAAAACCAGGGTAGAAAAGAGAAGCGATTACGACAGGCTCATAATGGAGATATACACAGATGGAAGCAAAAGCCCAGAGGAGGCGGTTAAGGAGGCGGTGGCAATACTGATAAAGAATTTCTCCCTGCTGGAGAACATCTCCTACGAGATCCCCCGCGTGGTAGAAGAGCCCATTCCCACAGACGAGTTCATAGAAAAGCTCGCCCTACCCATTGAGGAGCTTGACGTTTCCCAGAGGGCTCTTAACTCCATAAAGAGGATGGGCATAACCACCATAGGGGACCTGGTAAAGCTAACAGAGGAAGAGCTAAAGAGCACTAAAAACATAGGAAGAAAGGCTATAAACGAGCTAAAGGAAGCCCTAAGGCAGATGGGTCTGCACTTAGGCATGGACTTAACGGGCAGGAGGTAAAAGATGAGGCATAGGGTTAAAAAGAAACACTTTGACAGGACAAAAGAGCAGAGGCTTGCCCTTTACAGGTCCTTAGCCAGGGCACTTATTTTGGAAGAGCGAATAGAAACATCCCTGCAGAGGGCAAAGGCGGTCCGCCCCTTCGTAGAAAGGCTCATCACCCTTGCCAAAAAAGGAGACCTCTCATCCAGAAGGAGAGCCCTTCAGCTACTGCCAGACAAAAGGGCGATAAAAAAACTCTTTGAGGAGATAGGTCCCCGCTTTGAAGGAAGAAACGGTGGATACACACGCATTCTCAAACTTCCCTTTAGAAGGATTGGAGACTCCTGCGAGCTTGCCATCTTAGAGCTGGTTGAATGATAAAGGGACTGCTCTCCCTCGTTATAAACCTTTTGATCATTTTGGTTTTTGTGCACGCAATAGGCTCTTGGCTCCCTCAGGTTAGGGAGAGTGGTTTTTACAGGAAGTTGGACGCGCTGATTGAGCCCCTTTTGAGACCCATAAGAAATGTTCTCCCCACCTATTGGAACATTGACTTTTCTCCCCTTGTTCTTTTGCTTATTCTTTACCTTATAAAGCATCTTCTTAGGCTTTGAGGCTTGACCAGTATCTTGTGGAAAAAGGACTTGCCCCTACTCGGGAAAAGGCACAGGCCCTGATCATGTCCGGCTTGGTCCTTGTGGATGGCAAAACAGCAGACAAGCCGGGGCAACGGATCAAAGAAAACGCAAAGGTAGAAATAAAGGAGCCCTTTAGGTATGTTTCAAGGGGAGGCTACAAGCTTGAACACGCCCTCGAAAAGCTTGGACTTTCAGTGGAAGGTTTTACCGTTTTGGACGTGGGTTCATCTACGGGAGGCTTTACAGACTGTCTTTTACAAAAGGGTGCAAAAAGGGTCTATGCAGTGGACGTTGGAAAGGCTCAGATGGACCAAAAGCTAAGGCGGGACCCAAGGGTTGTCCTCTATGAAGAGACAGACGCAAGAGAACTTACAGAGAAGCATATCCCCGAAAAGGTGGATTTAATCACCATGGACGTATCCTTTATATCCTCCAAAAAACTTTTGCCAGTGGTGGTAAAATTTTTAAAGAAGGAGGGTTTTTTGTTGGTTTTGGTCAAGCCTCAGTTTGAGCTTCCTCCAAAGTTTGTCAAAAAGGGTGTGGTGAAGGATGACGAAAAGAAGGCACAGGCAGTGTTGGATGTGGCAAACTTTCTAAAGGATCTTGGTTTTTCCGTGCTAAGGGTTATTAAGGCAAAGCCAAGGGGAACAAAGGGAAACGAAGAGTTCTTTTTGTTTGCAAAGAGGGGGCAAGGAGGCATAGAAGACCTTGAGGGTGAGGTTTGGAATGCTGTCAAAGAGCCTCTTTGAGGGCAAAAAGCTGTATGGGAATCTGGGCGATTATCCCTTTACTGCAGAGAGCCTGTTTAGGATCGGCTTAGCCCTTTGTGCCTACTTAGCCATAAAAGGAGAAGAAAAACCTACCTTGGGGGTTAATGTGCTTGATTTTGCTACCATGTCCTTGGCGGTGGGTTTTATGGCGGGTGGGGGTGATGTGGTGGTGGGAGAGGGTAATATAAGCGTGATCCATCGGGAGGAGGAAAATGCCCTCATTTTTGAAGGCTTGGAGGAGATAGACCTGAAAAAGATAGAATCTATCCTCTTTAGCAGGTATAATATCCCAAAGAAAAGAGGAAAGGAGGTAGGTAGGCTTTGGATACAAGAGAAGAAGCCCTGAAGCTCAGCCAAGAGGTGGTAAAAAAGCTCTTAGAGTGCGGGACCGAACTGGATGAGTATTACAGGAAAATAAGGGAACTCAGGCTCTTGGAAGATTCTTTAGCATTTCAGTCTGCCCTTTTGAATGTGGAGCATGGTTTTTTTATGGTGGTGCATTCCATGAACATCCTCAAAGAACAGCTTAACCTTTTAATGGTGGCATCCCAAAAAGGAGAGGTGGTGTAATGAAGTTTTTGCTCTTTGACAAAGAGAAAAGGTTTTATCCTATTTTTGGTGATATTTTGGACATAACAGGGCACAAGCTTATGGTGGCATTTGATGAGAAAAAGGCTAAGGACCTATTGAAAGAGGCTTCATCAGACTTTTTAATACTCCGATGGAAGGATATAGACCTTTTTTGGGAGCTACTTAAGGAAGGCTACTTTGTTGTTCCTATGTTTTTGGTGGAAGATTATCAGCAGGCGGAAGGGCTTAAAAAAGTTGGCTTTAGTGATTTCAACACACTGATATTACCCTTCAATCCCTTGGAGTTTCTCAACAAGTCTGCTAAGCTCTATCAGACTCTTCAAAGCCTCTATGACAATGTTCCACCGGATTTGGGGATGATGAACCTTTTTATAAACCTTCTGTCAAAGAATACATCCACTGGCATTTTACTTCATGCGGAAGGCCTTCCCTGTGAAGTGTATTTAAAAGCTGGGGCGGTTAAAGGGTTTTCCTGTAGCCCTGAGCATTTTAAGGAAATAATTAAATCGGATAATGTTAGTGTTAAGTTCCTTCCATACACAGAGGACGCAAAACTGATCACATACTTTAAGAACAACGCAGAATTCTTCTCTATGCTACTTGAAGAAGTTCAAGTGCAACCCCCTACTGCTTATCCAGATGTAGTTCAAGAGACAGTCCTGCAGGAGGTTCATAAGGAGGTTCAACCGTCTGCACCCAGTATGTTATCAGTGGGAGAAGGGCTCTTTTTGATAGACTCTTTGGACTCTGAGGGTTTGCTACAGAGGAATATGTACTTGAGAGTTTACGAAAAGGGGGATAGTCATGTCCTCCTACTCTTCAACATGCTACCATACCACAGGTTTTCTACTGCAAGGGATGAGATAGAAAAGGCTGTAGGTAGAATGGAAAACTTGAGGGCTTTGATCTTGATGGACTTACTCCCAGAGGATACCCAAAGCATTCTAAACCTGCTTAATTTAGCCCCCAAGCTTTATGTTATCACGAGCCTTCCCATAGCACTGAGCTTAATGGGTTTGGGTGTTCCGGAAAGGCGGATAAAGCTCGTGGAGAGCTTTCCAGACGGCCTTCTTAACCTTGGGGCGGGCGATGTTCTTCGGTTTATAAAAACTCCCTTTTTACCAGAAAAGGGAAGCTTTGTAGTCTTTGAAGAAAAAACAAAAACACTTTTCTCCTCTAAGCTCTTTAGCTCCTACTGTCTTCCAGAGGAATACTCCGCTGATAAAACCGCTAAAATTGAGAGGGTTGTCCTCTATCACAGGCTTAACTTTTCTAACATTGAAAACGCCATAAGCCTTGCTCAAATTAGGCTTCTAAATCCTTCCGTAATACGTCCAGCCTTTGGAAATCCGATATTGGAGGGCGTGGATGAGGTTATTGAAAGAATTTCTAAACAAAAGAATAACTTTGACTTGTCAAACTTAGAGGATGAAACCCTTATCCTTGGTCTTTTGAGTAGCATACTCTTTGAATTGGAAAAACGAATACCCAAGGAAAAATACGAACTAATATTGGATGGACTAAGTGAGTATGTGGAAGTGAAGGCTAGAACCATTTATGAGAGCTTTGTGGATGTTAAAAAACTTCCAGAACTTTTTATTTACACCCTGCATTCTGCAAAGGTGCCACCGGTAGTGCTTTTGCTTACCTTGGAAAGGTTCTTAGAGGCGGAAATTCCCGTATTTACTATATGAGAGGCTTTCCGATCCTCTCGAACCTTGGATTTAATATTGCAAGTATTAGCTGTTTTATTCCAGTGAAAATGCTAACATCGGTGGTTTGCAAGGGGGGAACATCCCCTGAGAAGTATATTACAAAGGCTTTTCCTACTATGTTTTCCTTTGGCACAAATCCCCAATATCTACTATCTTCGCTGTTGTCTCTGTTGTCTCCCATAACAAAATAGTGGTTGGGTGGGACCACAACAGGTCCAAAGTCTCTTTTTGAGAAGGGAAAGTCTTCATAGAACTGGACTTTGTGCTTTGTGCCCTCGGGCAGGACTTCTTCGTAAATAACTTTTCTTACACCATTTTCTTCTCCCCTTCCTACTTCAATTAAAGGTAAGGGCTTTCCGTTTATGAAAACTTGATTGTTTCTTACTTCAACTTCTTCCCCCGGCAGGGCAATTATCCTTTTTATGAAGTCTATGTTTGGATCTATTGGATACTTAAAGACCACTATGTCGCCCCTTTGGGGTTCCGAAAACCTATACACCAGCTTATTCACCAGTATGAAATCCCCAACCAATAGTGTAGGCTTCATAGAACCCGAGGGAATGTTGTAGGCTTGGGCTACAAATGTCCTAATGAGAAGGACTATCATAACTATCACAATAAGTTCGGTGATCCATCTACCCTTCTTTTCCATAGGACTTTTATCTTAACACAAGTCTTTTTCTTCTTAGCTGACCGCAAGCACCAAATACATCCACCCCCTTGCTCAACCTTATGAAGGTAGATATACCCTCCTCCCAAAGGACTTTCTGAAATCTATAAACCCTCTCCATTGATGGTCTCTTGTAAGGCAAGGATGGGTCTGGGTTAAAGGGTATAAGATTTACCTTGAATTTGTTCCTTTTCTTTTTGAGAAGGTTTGCAAGCTGTCTTGCGTGCACCTCTTCATCATTGACCCCTTCCAAAAGCACGTACTCTATCATGATCCTTCTGTCGGAGGGGTAAGGAAACTGATAGAGGGTTTCCATTAGGTCCTGGAGAGTGTTTGTCTTTGAAAGGGGCATAAGCTTTTCCCTAAGTTCCTGAGTGGGTGCGTTTATGGAAACTGCTAAGTTTAACTCTCTCATTAATGGGTCCTGAGCCATGAGCCTGAGCTGATGGACAAGCCCACTGGTGGATATGCTAACCCTCCTTTTGGACAGGTCAAGCCCCCACGGGCTAACCATAATCTCCACCGCCCTCCTAACATTTTCATAGTTAGCCAAAGGCTCACCCATACCCATAAAGACTACGTTTCTTATCTTTTGTGGTGCATGCTTCTGCACCTGCAAAAATTGGTCTATGATCTCTTCGGTCCTTAAGTTTCTAACAAGCCCATCCTGGGTAGTGGCACAAAAGGTGCATCCCACCGCACAGCCCACTTGGGAAGATACACACAGAGTAAGATGGTCCCGCTCGTATATTAGCACCGTCTCCAAAAGATGCCCATCAACGGTTTTAAACAAGAACTTTGTAGAATCTCCACCTTCTACCTTTTGCACCAATTCTAAGCTGTGGATAGAGTAATTATCCCTTAAAAATCTCCTTTGCTCCTTTGATAGGTTGGTCATCTCTTCAAAGTTGGTGATGAACCTTTTATAAACCCAGTTTAGAATTTGGTCTGCCCGGTAGGGCTCCCACCCGAGGCTTTTAACCAACTCTCTTAGCTGTGCCAAGTTTAAGGAAGTTATGTAAGTTGTTTTAGAAAGGTCCTTCATTGGGATGTTCCTCCAGATTCTAAAGGAGATAAATTGTTCCTCACCCTACTCATTATAAAATAAAGTAATTCCTCATCTTATTCTGGCAAGCACATTATACAACATTCCCTCCAAGTTAGCCCTAAAATTATACCTGAACTCAAACTCCTTCAAATAATACACAAAGTATTCTCTGCTTATCCCGTGAAATTTGTGTTTTTTCTTCTCTTTAATCTAATTTAATCCAAGCATCTATATCTTTTTTGCTTTAATTTCAGTTAGCCCTTTATATTTATTCATCATTTTCATCCTCTTCAACTTCAACCTCTAACCACTGTATCCCGAGATCATCAACTTCTAATTGTTCTGCTTCTTCATCTAATCTTCTCCTTGAAGGTTTAGCGAAATTTATGATTAAGCCTACCGGATAAACAATGTCATTTTCTGATAGTAAGCTTTTCTTTAGAGCTTTAATATATTTTTTTATTTGTATCTTGTGGTCTTCTCTAATACCTGTATCAGTTTTTAACTCAATTACAATATGTACCCTTTTACCACTCCATAAATTAACCAAGACAATTAAGTCAAGTTCCCCACGACCTACTAAATATTTATCTTTATAATAAACTGGTAAAACTCTTTGCTCTTCGTATTTTATGCCTCTTTCCCTAAGTTCAACTTCCATAGCCTTCTGGTAGATTGCCTCAGGCCAACCTTCTCCTAAATCTTGGAAAACAGCTTTAGCAGAATCTAAAATTTTGTTAATAACTTTTCGAATGACTGATATTTCTCGTTGTGTTAGCTCCATTTTTTTCTCCATTTTTTAACAATTAAATTCAAGCTCCTTACCCTTCTTATCTTTTGGTGCCCACAGAAGGGAAAGTGGTCATCTGCTTCCTTTTTGGAAGAAGTAAGTTTAACTATTCCTACTAAACTCATTTTCACACACCAATATTTTATTATAGCATATTATAGCATACGCTGGATGAGAAACTCAGAGGTGCCGGAAATCTCTTAAGAAAAAAGTTTTTGCATGAGGGATTACCTTGCTTACCTATTGCTTACCTACCCTTAGGGCTACGCTGTAGACTCTTAGCTTTTTCAGGAAGTCTCAAATATGGGGGTAAATTTCTCACTCGTCGTATGTGTGTATCCATTGTAAAATAAAATTCTATGAGGGAAATTGCAAGCTTTCAGGAACCGGTAAGGCACAGGAAGCTATCTCTGTGCTTGTTGGACGTGAAAGAGATTGAAGTTCCACACTTTCAGAGGGACCTCTCAGAAACTTTAAAAGAGCGCTTAAAAACCGCCATAGAAAAGTTGGGCTTTTTGGTGCCCATAATTGTGGTGCAGAGGGAGGGTAAGTTCTATGTGATAGATGGTCAGCATAGGTTTTTTGCCCTAAGGGAGCTTGGAGTGGATGAAATTTTAGCTATTGTGGTGGGCGAAGAACTTTATCACTACTTTTTGGAATTGAACACCGAAAAGCCACCCAACGTGAAAGAAAAATCCAAGCAAGCCTACAGGCTTTACATGGAACTTTTTAAAGAGAACGACAGTCAGCTGGAGGAGGACCTTATAGACTACTTTGAAAAACCCGAATACATAACCCTTGGATTTACTATAGAAGAGTTTGAGCCTAAGTTTTCCGCCAGCTTTTACGAGAGCTTTGTTTCAAAGATAGATAAATTCCTACGGCTTCCCCTCAGCTCTGCGGTGGAAGAGAGAAGGAATAGGGCTAAAGCCCTCTTTGAACTGAATAGATTGGTAAATGAGAAGTACGCAGAGTTTGGATGGGACAATGCCCTTATGAAGGGAGAGATCATAAGAAAGGCTGTGCAAAAGGCTTATGGTATGCGTGTCAGGGTTATCCCCGATGACTTCTACACCGCCATAGAGAAGGTGAAATCCGCTTGCGAAAGTTTGAGCCCAGAGGACTTTGGGGACGGTCTTTCGCTGGAATGATTTAAAATAAGTGCCTTATGGAACAATCAAGACTCGCAAAGCTAAACAAACTCAGGGAAAGGGGGTTAGCCTATCCATACAAATATGAAATAAGCCATAACCTTGGAGAGCTAAGAAGACAGTATGAAAGGGAACTACAGGGGGAAAGGGTAAAGATAAAGGGAAAGGTCAAAAGGGTTTCTAAACACGAAGACAGCTTTTTAATTCGGCTTGAGGATCAAAAGGGTGGGGTGGAGATATTGGTAAGGACCACCCAAGGGCTAAAGCAGGGGGAGGATGTTGTTCTTGAGGGGATTCTTACAAGGTGGGAGGGCAAGCTAACCTTAGACCGTGCAGTCGTTTCGGAAGGAGATGCCTTTGATGTTTCAGAGGTAAAGGAAAAATACGACATGAACCCGGAGGATGTGGAGGTTTCTGTGGCGGGTAGGGTGATAACCCTTCGCCCTATGGGGAAAGCCCTGTTTGCACACCTTCAGGATGCTACTGGAAAGCTTCAGATATACCTAAGGCAGGACATTGTGGGAGAGGCTTCCTTTAAAGATTTTGAGGAAATTGTAGACCCAGGGGACCTACTGGGAGTTAGAGGAAGGCTTTTCAGAACCAACACGGGAGAGCTTACTGTTGAGGTAAAGGAGTGGGTCCTTTTGGCAAAGAGTTTGCATCCTCTACCGGAAAAGTGGCATGGATTGAAGGATGTAGAGGTTAGATACAGGCAAAGATACTTGGACCTGATCGCCAACGAGCATGCCAGAAAGGTCTTTTTCCTAAGGAGCAGGCTTATAAGCGAAATAAGGAAGTTTTTAGACTCCAAGGGCTTTTTGGAGGTGGAAACTCCCATCCTCCAACCCATAGCGTCCGGTGCGAACGCCAAGCCCTTCATAACCTACCACAACTACCTTGAGCAAAACCTCTATCTGAGGATTGCTCCGGAGCTTTACCTGAAGAGGCTCATTGTGGGAGGCATAAACAGGGTTTATGAGCTTGGTAAGAACTTCCGCAACGAGGGTGTAGATACCAACCACAACCCGGAATTTACCATGCTTGAGTTTTACTGTGCCTACTGGGACTACAAGGACCTTATGGTCTTCACCGAGGAACTTTTCTCTTACCTGTTAAACCAACTTGTGGGTGGGCTAAAGATAACCTACCAGGGCAAGGAGCTAAACTTTACACCGCCTTTTAAAAGATACCGCTACTTTGAACTTTTGGAGGAAAAGACCGGCAAAGACAAGGATTTCTTTTTGAGGGACGTTGAAGGTCTCAGAAAGTTGGCAAAGGAGATAGGAGTACCCAAGGCGGAAACGCTAACCCATGCTAAGTTAATAGACAAGGTCTTTGACTTGCTGGTGGAGGATGAACTTTGGGGACCTTGCTTTGTGATAGACTTTCCAAAACTGCTCTCACCCTTGGCAAAAACCCACCGAAAGGACCCAGATTTGGTGGAGAGGTTTGAGCTCTTTGTGGCGGGCAAGGAAATAGCCAACGCATACACAGAGTTGAACGACCCTGTGGAGCAGAGGGAGAGGTTCTTGGAACAGCTGAAGGAGAAGGAAATGGGAGACGAAGAAGCCATGGCTATGGATGAGGACTTTATAAGGGCTTTGGAGTATGGTATGCCTCCTACCGCTGGAGAGGGTATAGGTATAGATAGGCTGGTAATGCTTTTGGCGGATGTGGATTCTATAAAGGAGGTTATACTCTTTCCTGCCCTCAGACAAAAGACATGAGGGTGGGTGTTCTGGTATCCGGCAGGGGCTCCAACCTCCAAGCCCTCATAAACGCTTACAACGAGGGAAAGATAAAGGGAGAGATAGCCTTAGTTATTTCCGACAACCCTCAAGCTTACGCCATAGAAAGATGCAAAAGGCATGGGATTGAGTACGCGGTGGTGGAAAGAAGGGAATTTAAAAGCAAGCTGGAGTTTGAAAGGAGGATGGTGGAGCTTTTGAAGGAAAAGGGCGTGGAGCTGGTAGTCCTTGCGGGCTTTATGAGGGTGCTTAGTGGAGAGTTTTTAAAGGCTTTCCCCATGCGCGTTATAAACATCCATCCTTCTCTTATTCCAGCCTTTCAGGGATTGCATGCCCAAAGGCAAGCCTTAGAGTATGGAGCAAAGCTCACCGGTTGCACAGTGCATTTTGTTTCTGAGGAACTTGACAATGGACCCGTGATCGTTCAAGCGTGCGTGCCCGTGCTACCCCAAGATACCGAAGAGAGCCTATCCCAAAGGATCCTTGAGCTTGAGCATAAGATACTTCCTCAGGCGGTAAAGTGGATTTCTGAAGGTCGTGTGGAGGTGGAGGGTAGGAAGGTTGTGGTAAAGGGTGCCACCTACGGAACTCTTCCTGTCAATCCTCAGCTGGAGGATTTTGTATAATACTTTGTGGGAGGTGAAAGATATGTGGAAAAGGTTGAGAAATCCCGCGTTAGCCCTTGCAATAGCTGGTTGGTTTTTCCTTTTTAACTCCGCCCCTGCGATGGCAGGACTTGTAGGCTCCAAGCCCGCCTCTGAAGAGGTGTCAAAGATCAACAGGGAGGATGACATAAGGACCATTCAGAGGGCTTTAGAGAGCAAAATAGTTCAAGAGAAATTGAAAGCCTATGGGCTCAGCAAAGAGGAGATAGAAAAAAAGCTCTCGGAGATGGACGACCAGCAAATACACACCTTAGCCAAGGCATCGGAGAAGGTTCTGGCAGGTGGGGACGCGCTTGGGGTAGCTATAGCCCTTTTGGTGATCGTCATACTGTTGGTAATCCTTCTGAAGCTCCTCAACAAGGAGATCATAATAAGGTAGTCTTAGAAGTTCCCTTTGTAAAACAACGGGACCAGTTTTGCGGTCCCGCCTCCCTTAGCAGTGTTTTTGCCTATTATAACCTATACATAGATCAAGATGAAATAGCCAAGGAAGTTTATATTCCCAGGCTAAAAGGTGCCCTTATCACAGACCTTGAAAACTACGCAAAAAAGAAAGGTTTCCAGACGGAGCTATTTAGAGGTGACCTTGAAAAACTCAGACAATACATAAGCAAAGGGCTACCTGTGATAATCCTTGTAGATCTGGGTGCACTTTTTGTTAGCGTGCCCCACTACTTGGTGGTTGTGGGTTTTGACGGAGAGGGTTTTTATACCCATACGGGCTACGAAGAAATGAAGTTTTACCCCTTCCAAGAGCTGGATAAAATCTGGAGAAAGATGGGAAGGGTGGGTTTGGTGGTTTATCCTCCTTGAATTTTTTCTAAAACCCTTCTGTAGCCCTCCATTAGGTCTCCTAAGTCAAACCTAAAGCGGTCCTTGTCCAGTTTTTCCCCTGTTTTTGCATCCCAGAGCCGGCAAGTGTCGGGGGATATTTCATCAATAATCGCCAAACTTCCATCGGGAAGTATGCCAAACTCCAGCTTAAAGTCCACCAGCAATAGCCCATTCTCTTTGAAAAACTCCCTGAGCACCTGGTTGGTTTTCAGCGCCATTTCCTTCATACTTTGAACTTGCCAGTCTTCCGCCAGGTTCAAAAGCTTTATGTGTTCCACGCATACGAGTGGGTCGTGCAACTGGTCGTTTTTGTAGAAAAACTCCACCAAAGGTGGTTTAAGTTCTAATCCCTCCTCAAGCCCGAGCCTTTTGCATAGGCTCCCAGCGGTGATGTTGCGAACCACCACCTCCAAGTCAAACCTCTTTGCCCTCCAAACCAACATCTCTCGGTCGGAAATCTTTTTTATGTAGTGGGTCTTTATTCCCGATTTTTCCAAAAGCTCAAAGAGAAGGCTGGAAATGGTGTTGTTTATAATGCCCTTACCTTCTATTTCAGCCGTCTTTGTGGCATCAAAGGCGGTGGCACTGTCTTTGAAAAAGACTATTACCTTGTCCTCTTCTTCCGTTTTGTATATGACCTTTGATTTCCCCTCGTAGAGCTTTTCCATAGAAACATTTTAACAGCATGTCAGAACAAAGGTGAGGCTGTTCTAAAAATACAAACGAAGATGTCAATTTTTGGCATCCATAGAATGAGGATGTCAGATTTTTAGCTCCACAATAGTATAAATGACAATAAAGGAGGCAAACCACCTATAGACTGTTTCATACTTAGCATTTCAAGGAGACCTCTTGGTTTTTACCTATAGGCTTACAGGAAACCTGTGCCACTTAAAAACTTTGCTTAGTATTTCTTCTATTACTTGTATCGCCTCCATATTTGTAAGCTTATCAGAATTGCTTCAGGTCCTAACCATTAACAAGTCCATTCTATGTATGCCAAAAGTTGTAATCTTCGCCCGTTTGTTCCCTAATTATCCAACCGATTCGTATATTCTTGCCCTCCACTTGGCACCCAAGCTCTTTGCCAGTTCTTCTGTTTTTTTCATATCCACGCCCGGGTAATCTACCGCAGTGGCAACTACCTCAAAGCCCAAGCTTTTTGCGGTCTTTATAAACTCTATTACCTTTTCAAAGGCATCCGGTCGGGTGGGCTTGCAGACCTTGTCGTAGGTCTCTTTATCGGGGGCATTCAGGCTAACGGACCAAACATCCACAAGACCCACAAGCTCCTTTAGTCTCTCCTTTGGCGTAAAGGTAAGCAAAAGACCGTTGGTATCTACGCGCACTTTTCCACCTTTGGACTTTATCCACTTTGCGATCTCCTTAAGGGCAGAGAATCTCAAGGTGGGCTCTCCGTATCCACAAAAAACTATCTCCTCATACTTGGTGGGGTCTCCTATCTCTCTTATTACCTCTTCCACCGATGGGTCCCTTTCCACCCACACCCAGTAGCCCTTTACCATAAAGT
>Ga0080007_1076035_pt1 | contig 19669 bp, 21 predicted proteins | sample OctOCTMetagenome_FD_69210 | JGI IMG/M metagenome (GOLD analysis project Ga0080007, IMG submission 69210) | Hot spring and microbial mat streamer communities from Octopus Spring Streamers, Yellowstone National Park, USA - OCT_B (SPADES... | ecosystem: Environmental > Aquatic > Thermal springs >...
GAGTTCCCCGGGAAGTGACGCCTGTGGAGATCCCTCTGGCGGCGGAACGGCCCGTGAGGGTCGGTCTACGAGCCATGGGTCGATGAAGCAGGAAGCAGCCCGTCATTTGTTTCACCCCAGGTGGGTGAAATAAATGACGATGAGTTGCAGAACGGCCTCGACGGGGATCGGGGACGGGGAGGACGCCCGGAGATACGGCCCCAGCCGGCGGCGGATCTCCGGCCCCAGCTGCCCCGACCGGGCCCAGGCCACCAGCACCTCCGGGTCCTGCAGGGGGACGGAGCCGGCCGGGGTCTTCCGCAAAAAGCCCCGCTCGGCCAGGAGATCCGTGGCCGCCCGCCAGAGCGGATCCGTGATGGGGATCTCCCCGGCGGACGTCTGGATCCGCAGCCCCACCAGGTCCCGGATGCCCCACCCGTTGACCTGGGCGGCCCGGATCAGGCCGACCAGGAGCTCCCGGATGGGGCGGTCCCCATCGGGCTCCACCGCGTCGGCCTCGCCCACCCGCACCGTGCCGTTGAGGATGCGGGTGGGCTCCGGGCGCTCGGGCCGGATCGCCACCTCCCGCGGCGGGGCCAGGCGGCGCTCCAGATCCCCCACCAGGAACGCGGCGTGCACCTCCATCCAGGGGGCCAGGATGCGGAAGGCCAGATACCCGGTGACCAGGGCGAAGGCCGCCGCCGCCGCCGGCAGCGCCCACGCCGGACGCCCGAAGAGGGCGGCCGCGCCCACGCCCGCCAGGACGGCCGCGTCCAGCCCCAAAAACAGCAGCGTCCCCCACGGCATGCGGGGCGGGTGCATCAGGGGATCACGGACGTCCGCCATGGCCCACCTCCGAACGGCTCGGATGCGCCTGCCGGCGCCGATGCGCCCGCCGGATCCGGCGGGCGCGCCACCAGGGGGCCAGCAGCCGCGCCAGGACGTACCCGCCCACCCCTGCGGCCCCCAAAACGCCCAGGGCCAGCGCCCCGCCCGATCCGGCGGCCATGTAGCCGATGGAAGCCCCGGCCAGGGCTCCCATCCCAACGAGGAAGATCACCGCCGCCCACGGGATGGGCGGCGGATCCAAAAGGGGATCATCGCGCCGGGGATCGGCCATGGGATCGCTCCTTTCTCCGCGTCTCCATGCGCCCCCATCCTCCTCCGGATGCCGGAAAAAAGGTCAAGGGGCGCCGGCCTCACCGCCGCCAGGGCAGGCGCAGCCCGCCCCGCCCCCTGTCCGCCGGCTTCCGGAGAGGAGCCTGGGCCAGGGCGGGGAAGACCTCCGAGAGGATGCTCTGGAGCGCGGCGGCGAAGGCCTCCGTCTCGGCGGCGTAGCGGCCGCCGGTCAGATGCTGCAGGACCATGAGGTACTCCACCCCCATCTCCAGGCTGGTCTGGGCCCGGGCGATGTCCAGATCCACCCAGGGCACCATGTAGGCCGGGATGGCCCGGGGCAGCCGCCGCCGGAGGATGGCCTCCATATGCTCCCGCAGCCGGGCGATGAGGGCGTCCAGCCGCTCGGTCCCCCGCACCTTGTTGAAGATGACCCGGACCCGCCCGAACCCCTCCGGGCCGGCCCGCTGGTAGACGGCCGCCAGCCAGGAGGCGCCGGAGATCAGGCCGGTGTCCTCGGGCTCCAGGACGATGTAGAGGATGTCGGCGATGTTGATGGCCCGCATCGAGAGGGGGGAGAGCAGGTTGTTGCCCGCGTCCAGGATCACGGTGTAGCCCTCCGCCGCCGCCCGCCGGGCCGCGAACTCCAGCCACTGGGCGGCCCGGGCCATCAGGGCGCCCGCCTGCTCCCCCAGGATCTGCTCCACGGTCAAAAGGCCGGCCGTGACCCGCAGGTCCCACCGGATCCCCCGGGGCGGGCGGACGAGGGTCCAGAAGGCCGGCGCCGCCGCCCCGGGCTCCAGCACCCCCCCGGTGAGGGCGGGCGGCGTCCCGGCCGCCGCCAGCTCCACCAGGGAGTAGACCGGGTCGTCCTCGGCGACCCGGAAGAAGTCGATCATGTTGCCCCGGGTGTCGGACTCGGCGTCGATCACATGCACCGGGACGCCCCGGGCGGCCAGCAGCGCCGCCGCGTTGGCGGCCATGGAGGACTTGCCGGTGCCCCCCTTGGGCCCCCCGAACCCGATGATCCGCGGGGACACCCCCACCAGCACCGGCCCGCCGTAGACCTCCCGGAGGTAGCGGTCCCGCTCCCCGGCCCGGCTCTGCGCGATCAGATCCGCCAGCCGGGACGGGATCTCCTCGACGGCCTGCGGCGGCCGCACCATGGGATGCCGGCCCGCCTCGGCCCAGGCCGCCCAGGGATCCCCCGCCTCGGCCACCACCACGGCGGCCGCCCCGGTCTCCCGCAGGATGTCCTGCGCCGCGGCCGTGGAGATCGCCGTCTCGGCGGCGATCACGATCAGGACCTCCGGCCGCAGGGCGATGACCACCTCCGGCGCGGGGGCGCCCGGCAGGGCCATGGCCTCATGCCCCAGCCCGGCCAGGCGGTTGGCCAGGGCCCCGCCCAGGGCGGCCATGTTCCCCAGAACCACCACCCGCTTCCCGCTCATCGCGTCCCCCCTTCCGTCGTCACCGGCGCGGTGGACGTGATCTCCCCGGTCCGGAAGAAGGCCGGCGGGCCGGCCGCGGTCCGCCCCACCCGGACCCACTCCTCCAGATCCCGATCGTCAAAGGCCGGCGAGGGCGGCACCTCCGCCCGGGCGCAGGGCGGCGCCAGCACCAGCCAGACCTGGTCGGCCGCCCCCAGGGCGTAGGCCATCCCCTCCGCCGCCGCCGCCGGGATCCCCAGCAGCAGGGTGACGGATCCCCCGCCCCCGCCGCCGCCCGCCCCGGCCGCGGCGGCCGCCGGCGCCGTCCCGGCCGGGGCGGCCGCGGGAAGGCCCGACACCGACCGCACCACCACCCGGGCGATCCACTTGGCCAGGGGCCGCTGGGGAACGGTCAGAGGGGTCGTCCCCGTGATCTCCCCGGTCGCCGCCGGAGCGGCCGGGGCCGCCGGGGATCCGCCCGGCAGCACCATGGGCGTCTGCGGCGACGCCGCCGCCCGCTCCGGCGGCCGGGCGAAGTAGGCCACCACGTCCAGGCAGTCCCCGGGCCGCAGCCCGGAGGCGGGCGGCGCCGCCACCCGCCCGGCCCCGGCGCCCAGGGAAAGGGGCATCAGCAGCTCCCCCGGCATCATCACGGCGCTCAGGCGCCCGGGCGCCGTGATCTGCCCGGGCGGCACGATGGCCGTCCGGGGGACCGCCGCCCCCTGGGGGACGAACATCACCACCGTCCCCCCGACCAGGGAGGGGATCTCCTCCTCCCGGACGAGGGCCCGCAGCGCCGGGCTGTTGTAGGCCTGCTCCACCCGGAAGTCCGAGGCCTGCACCACCCGCCCCGGCTGCAGGGGGACCGCCGCCACCGCGATCCCCACCGGCCGGGGCACGCCGGCCGTGGCCGCGATCCGGACCGCCAGGGCGATCAGGATCGCAAAGGCCAGCCCCAGAAGAAGCGGCAGCGCCGCTCGTCCTCGCAGCATCGCTCCCTCCTTACGCGTGGGATTCCGCGGATTCGGGATCCATGGGCTCCTTCAGGATCTCCTCCAGCAGCCCCAGGGCCGCCCGGGCGGCGGCCCGCCGCGCCGGCGCCGGAAGGGGCAGCGCCCGCCAGGCCGCCGCCGCCGGCTCCCAGACCGGGCGGTGGGCCTCCCAGAAGGCCCGCTCCAGGGAGCCCGCCGGCGGCAGCTCCGGCGCCCTTCCCTCCCCCAGGTCCCGCAGAAGGCGCCGGACCAGGTCTTCCCGGGCCGGGGTGGGGCGGGCGAAGGCCAGAAGGTCCGCCAGGCGGGCGGCCGCCTCCTCCAGCCCCGGCAGGCCCGCCGCCGCCTGCGCCGCCGCCTCCGGCGGGAGATCCGGGAAGAGGGCCGCCGCCAGCGCCCGCCGCGCGCGATCCCGCAGCGCCATCACCGCCCTCCCCAATCCCAAACCTGACGGGCGGCCTGGCGGAGCTCCTCCTCCGAGATGGCCGCCGCGTCCTCGGGAGGAGGCGGCGGGGCGGAAAGCGGGGCGGCGCCGGAGAAGGCCGGCCGCCGCCCGGCCGGCGCCTCCTCGGCCGTCCCGCCGGGGAGCTGGGCCGGGATCCCCTGCTGGGCCAGGAAGGCCTGGAGCAGCTCCAGGTGCTGCTCCAGGAAGAGATGGAGGTAACGGCCCCAGCGCGGGCCGCGCGGGCCCCGGGGCTGCAGCAGCCGATCCAGCGGGGATCCGGCCCGAATCCAGACCCGGAGCACTCGCATCCCGGCCTGCCGTCCCGGACGCCTCCGCCGCCCGCTCATGGCTTCTCCTCCCCGGCGGAACGCGGATCCGGAGGGACGGACGCCTCCCGGGCCAGAAAGGCCTGCAGCTCCGGGATGTGGCGCTCCAGGAAGCGGCGGATGTAATGGCCCCACCGCCGCCCCCGGGGCTGCAGGATCTCATCCAGCTCGGAGCCGGGGCGCAGCTGGATCACCACCCGCCGCATGGATTCGCGCTCAGGCATCGGGCTTCCCCTCCGCGTCCGCCCACAGCAGCCGCCCCATGCGGGCCATGCCGATGGCGTTGCTGAGGACCGGGTCCTGGTGGCTGTGGAGGCGGTTCGGGTCCCCCCCGACCAGGGCGTCCCGCAGGCGCTCCCGAATGCCGGGGATGAGGAGCCCTCCCCCGGCGGCCAGGAACATGGGGACCTGCCCCCGGATCTCCCCGATCACCCGCATGACGGTGGCGGCCGCCAGGCGGGCGTACTCGTCGTAGAGCAGCCGCACGGTCCCCTCCCGCCCCTGAAGGACCGGGAACATCTCCATGAGGCGGCCGGCCCGCAGGGCCATCTCCACCCGCTCCGCCGGCGGCGGGGCCCCGGTGGGCGAGCTGAGGAGCTCGGCGATCCGCTGGGCCAGGAACCACACCCCCATCTCGGTGCCGCCGGTGTAGGCCGCCAACACCCTCCCCCGCTGCACCACCGTGATGTCCAGGGTGCGGCGCCCGATGTCGATGATGGGGATGGGGGATCGGGCCAGGGCCGCGGCCTCGGGCCGGATCCGGCCGTCCCGGCCGATCTGCCAGGCGTAGTAGGTCCCCAGGGGCTGGGGGACCACATGGACCTCCCGGAAGCGCAGGCGAAGCGGGCGGCCGTTGACCCTGCCGGAGTGGCCCTCGGGGCGGGCCAGCCACCGGCGGATCCCCTCCGCCAGCCGCTCCCCCTCCTGGGAGAGCAGCGCCGGGACCGGCAGCCCCACCACGGCGCGCCCCTCCCACTCCCGGACCCTCGCGCCCAGGAGGCGGGAGGCGGCGGCCAGCAGCAGCGCCTCCATCCCGGGGCCGCCGTAGAAGCGGCCGGGGTCCAGGTCGCTCACCGGGACCCGGACGTCCTCCAGGTTCCCGACCCAGAGCTCCGCCCCGTCCTCCAGGCGGACGTGGAAGGCCGGCCCCTCCCCCTCCCGGCCCCCTTCCTCCTCCAGGCCGGTCCGCAGCGTCCGCGCCGGCCCGGCGGCGGCGGCGAAGAAGGAGGGGACCGCCACGCCCCGCTCGGACGTGGCGATCTTGAAGTTGCCAAAGCCGGGGTCGATGCCCAGGATCTCCATGCGCTCCTCCTTTTCGAGCTCAGGGATCTCGCGGACGGCCTCGCCGGGGCGAGGCCATCCCAGGCTCTCCAGGATCCCGCGGGGGATTTCGGCCAGGACCCAGGCGATGGACCGTCCCTCCTCCCGGGCCAGGCTCAGGATGGAGCGAAGCGGCGGATGGTCCAGGAGGCGATGGAGGTCCGCGCCCAGATCCAGAAGATCCGGACGGGGGACGACCGGGAGGGAGGCCCAGGCGAGGGCTCTCCCGTCCCGGGAGAGGATCTCCGCGCGAAGGTATCGCCGGCCCGCCGCCAGGACGACCACGTAATCCGCCGGAAAGGGCACCGTCTCGCCCATGGCGGCGGCGGCGAGCAGGCACAGGGAGCATGATCCGGTTTGCGCCGCCTCGATCTCGTGATCCATCGGATCCCCCAACTCGATGTCATCGCCATTCTACCCGGGCCGGGGGGTCATGTCAAACGGACGCTGTTTCCGGCATCGTTTCAAGTGTTGAATCTGTCGCGTGGATCGTCACCGGGAAGCCGCCTGCCCTTGCGATCCGATGCTCCAGGCGCGTCAGCCAGCCGGGCGGATCTCCCCGGATGTAGAGGACATATCCTTCTCCGACTTGCCGGAAGGCGGTCGGCGCGATCCGGTCCGGATCGCAGCCCTCCGCCCGCAGATCGGCGACGGCCCGGGCGAAGGCCTTCCGCAGCGCCTCCGGGGCCTGGTCCCACGGGAGCAGCGGGCCCCTCTGCCAGCGCGCCGCCGTGGCGGCCGCCAGCGCCTGCCAGGAGAGGGGCCGGCCTCCCTGCCCCTCCCGGGCGGCGATGTCCCGGGCCGCCGCCATCACCGAGGCCGGGGACTTGATGATCAGCCCCCGCCTCCGGCACTCCCTCACCGCCGCTTCCACATGGCGCGGCTCCAGCCCCGCCGCCCGCATCCGCTCCAGGTCCGCCAGCCACCGCCTCCGCTCGGCGCGGCCCGCGGGCGCAAAGCCCGCCTCTTCCACAAAGGCCTCGTAGAGGTCCCGGAGGTGCTCCGGGACCCAGGCAGAATCGAATCGCCTGCCTTTGCTCCTCTCAAAAAACGATTCCAGGGCGCTTCGAATCCCCTCCCTGGGATCCCGACCCATCCCATTCCCCCCTTGCGGCGCGCGAACGCGCGCCGCCCCATGGGGGTTCTCATGACGGTTCCCTGTATTGGGTTCATGATCTGGTTCATGTATTGGGTTTGGGTGCAGTAACTGCACCCCCCCGGTGCAGTCACTGCACTCCTCCGGTGCAGTCACTGCACCCCCACCCGTGCAGTTACTGCACTCCACCGGTGCAGTTGCTGCGCCCCTGCTCGCGCGGTTGCTGCGCCCCTCCTGTGTCGCGGCGGCGCCGGCGCGGCGGCCGGGGCCCCCCGGCGCGGCAGGCGCCTTGTCCGGGATCCGGGCGGCCAGGGCTTCGACGTCGATCTCGTAGCGGATGACGCCCCGGGGCGTCCGCCCGATCCGGCGGATGAGGCCGGCGTCCTCCAGGGCCCGAAGAGCTTCGATCAGCGTGCGCCGCGGCAGGGCCGTCCGCCCGCCCAGGTTCTCCAGGCTGGGATGGATGCCCGTGCCATCGCCGGCGGCGTAGTCGGCCAGGGCCAGGAGGACCAGCTTGGCCGTGGACGGCGCGATGGACCATCCCGAGCGGCTCTTCAGGCCGCCCAGATCGGCCCGAAACACCATTCCCATCAGCTCCACGCTCATGGCTGCGCCTCCTCGGGGGATTCCGGCCCGGGGCTGGCCGGGAGAGAGGACGGAGGAGGGAGATCGGGGGAATCCCGGAGCAGGCGAGCTTTCAAGGCCGAAAGCCGGATCCGGCGGCGGACGAGGCCCTGAGGCGTTCGGTCCGCCCGGTCCGGGGTCTCGAAAACGAGGGTCGGCGCTTGCGTGCGCATCGGCGGCCTCCTCAGCCCGGATGAAGAAACCCGGCCGCCGGGGAAGCGAGGACGTGGCGGGGGAAGAGGAACTTGCGTTCCCGCGCGCGTTGCGGTAGAATGGGGATGCCATCCTGGGGACGAAGTCCCCTACCCCCCGCGCCGCCGCGCCCCCGGCGGCGCGTTTCTTTTTTCGATCACCCGCCCGGATCTGTCCTCTCCTGCTCCTCCCCCTGATCTCCCCAATTCTCCTTCGAGAGGTAGGGGATCAGTCGGGCCACCGGCACCCGGGTGCGGCCGGCGACGATGATGATCGTCTCCCCTTTCGCCACCCGCCGGATCCACTTCCCGGGGTCCTCGCGGATCTGCTGGATCGTGACCTCGGGGTCTTCTTTGCGCCCGCTCATCTCACCTTACTCCACCATAGGTTCGATGTCATTCTAAGACCTTCCCGGAGCTTCTGTCAAGGCGCTCCCGATCCGCCCCCCGGCCTCCGGCGGCGGGCGCGGGAGCGGAAGGCCTTCGCTTCCGGGAGATCTCCTGTCGGCATGATCCGGTCCCCTCGCCATCGCGCCGGGCCTTCCGTCCGCGCCCGGGCTCCCCAGGATCCGGGCGATGGCGGGGGGCCGCGTCGCAGGCTCATCGGGACCCCCTCCCGGACGGCCCGGACCTCGGCTTACGAATCTGGCTCCGGCAAGGTTCCGGCCTCCCGCGGGGGATCCGTCCCGCACCAGGGGCACGCCCCCTCCAGGAGGGCCATCTCCCCGCAGGACGGGCACTCCCGAAGGGCCGCCCCGCACCCGAGGCGCCGGTCCCGGTCGCGCCGCCAGCCGGAGGCGGCCGGATCCTCCCCGCAGGGGGGGGCACGGGTCGAAGGCCGGCCGCTCTCCCGGATCCGGGTTCGGGATCAGGTCCCGCGCGGTCTCCCCGCCGTCGGCCAGGCCGGCCGCCAGGGCGCCCACGCCGCCGCCGCCCTCCCGGACCCGCTCCCAGTAGCGCGGCAGCGCCCTCGGGCCCAGGCCGGAGGCCGCGACGGCCGCCAGGCCCACCCGCGCGGCCACCCCGATCCGCCTCGCCGCGGCCCCCAAGGCCGGATTCTCCAAACGGGGAACGCTCGCCATGCGGAGAACGTTCTCCAAATGGAGTTGGCTCCTCCCCCCGGCGCACGGCCTCCGCGATGGCCCCGCAGAGGACGATGGCTGCCCGGGCGTCCTCATCCCGGACGGCCCGGACGATCTCCACGGGCGCGAATCGGCAACACCGCTGCGGAACGGCCGGCTTCGCCATGGCGCTCCCATTCGGTCAGAAGAACGCCTCTCGCTCCCGCTCCGTGAGCGGCCCCAGCGCCTCCCGCAGCCGCCCCAGTCCCTCCGGCGTCGGCTCAACCGGCGTGGACCGCGCTTTCCACGGAAGGCCTTCCGGGATCCGGATCCAGCCCCGATCCCGCAGCCGCTCGAGGGGCGCGTTTCCGAAGACCTGGCGCAGGAAGCGCAGCGCCAGGCCCGGGTGGCGGCAGACGCGGTGGAGGCGCTTGGCATCGGGGAGACATCGCCCGATGCCCCGGATCTCCTCCGCCTGCCCCAGGGCGAAGCGCCCGACCGGAGTGAGGGAGCCGGAGTCATCCAAGAGGCCTCCGTCCCGCAGCGCCCGCCGCATCGCAGGGGAGGCCTTCTCGGGGTCCCGCAGGGCCTCCACGTGGTCCGGCCGGAGGCCCGCGTAGCGCCAGAGGGTGTCGGAGACGAAGCCGCTCATGCCGAACCCTCCGTCTCCTCCAGCATGGCCAGGGCCTCCCGGGGTGAAACCCGCCGTTCCGACGGGAAGACCGTCCCCATCTGCCCCAGGACGGCCGCCATGTCCTGGAGAAGCATCCGCACGTCCGGGGGGAGGGGAACCCGGATCTCCTCCAGCCCGTTCTTCTCCGCCAGCTCCCGCAGCCGGCGGACCGCCTCCTCCCACGGAACTCCGTAGTGGGGCTCGAACGCCGGATCGCGGCGGGACCGGGGAGCCAGGGAGTCGAAGCGGAACTCCACCACCGCCGATCGGTAACTTGCGGCGCCCGGAATGCGCGTCCGCAGAAGGCGCAGCCGCGCCTCGAAGCCCTTGTGGCGGCAGATGGCCTCCACCTCCACCTCGGCGCCGTGCAGCCTGCTGACGCCGCCGAAGCCGGCGGGGGACACGATGTAGGCCAGGGGATCCGGGACTCGCAGCTCCCACTCGTTCTCGCGCCAGATCCGGTGGGGGCACTTCCGGTGATCCGGCGGCAGACGGATCACGGCCTGCCGCCAGCGAGCCCGCGCGCCCGGGCGGGTTGCCGAGCGCCCCAGCAGCGCGAAGCGCCGGCCGTGCTTCAGGCACTCGAAGATCCAGAGAACGCCCCACCGCTGCTTCTGCCAGGCGTTGAGCCAGATGTCCGGCTCTCCATTGGCCCGAACGACCGGCAGCGCGGACAGCTCCTCCGGCGTGAGCGCCAGCGTCATGCCGGGGCCTCCGCCGCGGGGATCCCGGGGGCCAAACGGTGGTTGTTCCGACGGGGAAAGGAAGCCTGTCGCCTTTGCCATCCCGCCCTCCTTGTGTGGTATCATGGGAATCCCCGCCCGGCGGGGAAGGGTCCCGCCCTCCGCCTCGCCGGGCCCCGCCGCCGGCGCGCTCCCGGCGGCGGTTTTTGTTGGGCCCTCAACAGTTTGATCCCAGCATACCCCAAAAGTGACACGATGTCAAGAGGCGACGCAAAAGAAATGGACATAGGAGTTACACGGTTGGATGCGTCCTTCTCCTCGCGGGACGGACAGGGTTATCATCATAATGGAGGCGGCGACGATGCCGACAGTCTGCCTGCGGTTCCGATTCGAGGGCATCCCGAAATCCGCGCCCGGATGGAGGCCTGCGCCGACATCCAGCGGCAGGCCGTTGACCACGCCCTGGAAAACGGCAAAACCGCCGCCTTCACCCTTATCAAAGCCCTCTACCCCTCCTTGCGCGCGCAGCATCCGGATCTCCACGCGGTTTGGGCGCGGTCGGCCGTCCGCGCCGGAGCCGCCGTCGTCCACTCCTTCCGAAACCGCCGGCGGAAAGGAAAAACCCAGCTTCAAAAACCGGAGATCCGGCGCCCCTTCGTTTGTGTGCGCCGGGATCTGCTGCGGATCGAATGGGACAGCGAGACCCTGACCATCACGATTCCGGTCTCCCCTTGGGATCCGGATCCCATCGTCCTCACCTTCCGCCCTCACCACAAGCATCGCCGGCTACTGGATGAGTGGAAAGCAGGGCGGGCGCGGATGGGGGAGCCGACGCTCACGGCCCGTTCCCTCTCCATCCCCCTGAAGTTCCCGGATCCCATCCCCTATAAGCCGGAGGGGGTGATCGGGATCGACAGCAATGAGGGGAGCCTCACGGCCTTTGTGGCCTCCACCGGCGAGATCCGGGAGATCGACACCAGCCACGTGGGAAAGGTCAATCGAGATCATCTGCGGCGCGAGATCAAAGGGACGAGAGGGAAGCGCAACCCGAAGGCCAAAAAGAAGATCGCCTCCAAGCATCGAAGGATTCGCCGGGAGAAGACGGAGAACTTCTGGCATCATCTGGCCCTGGCGCTGATCGCCTGGGCCATCGGGATGAAGTCGGCCCTGGCGCTGGAGGATCTCAAGGGGATGAAGGAGCGGATCGGGAAGGGGAAGTCCAGGAGGATGCGGCAGCGTCCGCTGAATTTCTGGAGCATTATGACTTTCCATCGGATACCGGTTCACAAGGCGAGGTTTTACGGGGTTCCCTCGATCCTCGTGAACCCACAGAACACGTCCCGGGCGTGTCCGGCATGCGGCAGGGTGGTAGACCGGCTAAGGGGACCCGTCCGGGCGTGCCCTTGCGGGGTGAGGATGGGCCGTCACGTGGCGGCGGCGGCGAGCATCGCCCGCGGGGGGGTGGAATTCCTTGAGGGCTCCGGCCTTCGGAGCAGGGGTCGGTGGGCGACCCTGGTGGCCGGTCCTCTGGCCTCGGGTTGAAAGCCCGAAGCCACGACCGGAATACGCAGGCAACTACGTAAGTCCTGGGACAATAAAACGGGGGCCTTTTGAGGGGCCCCCGTTTTTGTGGCCAAGGCGTGGCCCGGCCTTCAGCCAATCAATTTCCTGGAATCAATTTCCTGATCCTGCGTCCTCGGAAGTGTCCATACTGCTCAACGGCTGCCCTGTAGATCTCGGCCAGATAGGCCACGTCTGCCTCGTTCAGCTTGTAGGCCTTGCCTTCCCGCCCGCCAGGCAGATAGCGGATCAGGCCTGCCTCCGCCCAGCGCAAAACGGTTTTGAATGGCACGCCGTAGCGTCGCTCTGCCTCCCTGGCGGAAATCGGGCGGCCTTCCAGATAGGCGTGCTTCTGCCGCCCTCCGTCCATGTCCCGGTCTGCCCGGGGTTCCTTCGCAAGGGCTTCCCCAACAGCCATTTTCCCGCCTCCAAACGTTCTGCCTTGCAGGACTTGCATCGTCTCCTGCGTATTCCGGTCGTGGCCCTGGGTTTTTAGCCCGAGGCCAGAGGAACAGTCGCCGGGATCGTCCGCTGATCCCTGCCCCAAGGGGCCAGGCCCTCGAGGAATTCCACCACCTCGTGACGGCCCACCCCCGCCCCGCAAGGGCATGCCGGGATGTGTCCCCTTAGCCGGCCTATCATCCTGTCGCATGCCGGACATGCCCGGGACGCGTTCTGCGGATCCTGGGACGATCCTCAAATCGGAATCGCAGGCAGACCATCGGCACCGTCGCCGGATGATGACAGCCCTGTCTGTTGCATGGGGAGGAGGACGCATCCGACTGCGCAACTCCTGGCCTTGATTTTACCGGACCGGGCATATTCGATCAACGCTCGGGGATCCGTCCCCGGACGCCATGCTGTGTTCCCGATGGCAACCGGCCAAGGCCTCCCGTCCCCCTGCGGAAGCCTTCCGGCATGGCTTCTGTCGGCAGGATTCATCCCATGGACAAACCAAGGGGGATGCGGAGCGGCCGATGGGGCGGCGGCGCTCTGCCCGCTTCCGCTGCGGAAGAGCGCAACCCGGGCCGGCCCAAAGATCGCGCGGCCGTCTGGCGCCCTCGGGTCTCCGGGCGGCAGCCGCATGATCTCCATCCGGAGCCGGGCGGCGGGCAGGACGCCCGCCCCGGGCGTGGGCGCCTAGAACGGACGCCCTCGCCTTCCCGTGGGCGGCGTGTCCCGGTCGATGTGGCCAACCGCCCAACGATGGGCGGGCTGGCCATCGCGGATCCCAACCCCTCCTCTCCGGCCCTGGGGGCGCGGGCGGATCTGTGCCACTCCCTTTGGCGTGACCCCATCTTCCGAAGACCCGCTCGATCTCGCTCCGAGGCCGGTCGTAGACCCGGACCTCGGTGAGGGCCCCGGCGTGTCGGGCGCCGCCCGCCGTCACTGCCGGATGGTCTCCACCGGGCGGCTGGTGATCACTTCAGCAGCGCTCCGGCTCCCCCGGCGCATCCTCCCAATGGTGTCGCCGAGCGCTACTCAGGGAAGCGACCACCGGCCTTCCAGCCTCGGATGAAAAGCCTGCGCCCACGATTGGAATACGCAGGCAATCGCTGCCGCCTGACATCCGCCCGGATTGGCTCCGGAAACCGGGCAATGGGGAGAACATGGCCGCTGTCTCCCCAAACAGCGGCGGCGCGGCGGCTCGAGGCCGGAGGCGCCCTGCCCCTTCGGCGAAAACAGCCGGGCGGATGAGGCACAGATCCCGGACCTCCAAATCCCGAGACGGTCGCCTTCTTCCGGAGGGGTGCCGAACTTTTCCGGCGGTCCCCGAAAACGCCTCCCGCCCGGGCAAAGTTCCGCCTGGCCGCGCGCCTTTCCCCGGAACCGAACAAGACCGCCGGAGGCCTGTCGATGCGACCCCCGTTCCCTGGGATGGATCTCGGGAATGGCTTTCTGTCTTCCCTCGTTGCCCCCCGGGTCGCCGGGGGCGCATCCCGTTCTGTCGGCGCGACTCAACCCGCTCACAGAACGTCTTGGGCTCGATTCCCATCCTTCCCGGGAACGGTTTTCCGGCCTCCCTCATGCTCGCCTCTCTGGCGCCTTCCCTGTCCGGGAGATCAGCAGGCAATGTCCAGCCTGGGCTCTCTTTTCCGGCTTCGAATCGGCGCCCGGGGAGATTCCCGGAAATGCCACGCTCAAAGGAGATACGGGGGTATTCAGAGGCACAGCTCCCGGGAGGCCTGGCGGGGTCGGACGCGAGGGCGGAGGCGCGGGAGGACTGGGAGTCCCCGGTCCGTGGACGGGGAACTGTCTCGAGGACGCGGCTTTCGCTCCTTGCGGCCGCAGGCTTGCGCCCGAGGCCGGAGGACCGGCCGCGGTCCGCCGATCCCTGCCCCGGAGACCGAAGCCTTCGAGGAATTCCATCCCTGCGAGCGATGCCGGCCGCCGCCCGGCGGCTCATCCTCGCCTCGCAGGGGCATGCCCGAACGGGGTCCCTTCGCTTTTTCGATCCCCTCCCCCCTCATGTCGGCCTCTCGCGCCTCTTGCGGGGGGCGTGGAGGGCGCGCGGGCGCCTTCCTTCGGCCTCCCCGCCCCGACGGCGCTTTCCGTCCCCGGCCCTTCGCCGGGATCCCGGGAAACCCCGGTTGAGCCCGGGCCGGCCGGCCGCATGTTCCCGGACTTTACAGTCCGGGAAATCGCAAAGACGATCCCGGATCTGCTGAGGAATCCCCAGAAACGCCCGGGTCGGGTCGAGGGAAACAGGGACGGCGGTGCCATCGCCCAGGGCCCTCGGGTTTCCTCGCCTATCCCCGCTATCCTTCTCCGGGCTTGCCATGAGGTCCGCCATCGTAGGGCCTACGCCGTTTCCTGCGTATTCCGGTCGTGGCCCCGGGATAAAACCTGGGGCCGGAGGACCGGCTGTCGGGGTCGCCCGCCGACCCCTGCCCCGAAGGCCGGAGCCCTCAAGGAATTCCACCCCCTGCGGGCGATGCTCGCCGCCGCCGCGTGACGGCCCATCCTCGCCCCGCAAGGGCACGCCCGAACGGGTCCCCTTCGCCTTTCACCCACCCTGCCGCATACCGGACACGCCCGGGACGTGTTCTGCGGATCCGCAAAAATCACCGAAACGCCGTAGAACCTTGCCTTGTGCTCCAGGATGGGGTTTTGAGGCTGTCTCCTGGATCCAGGACCTGGCGAGGCTCCTTCCCACGGAGCCGCTCGGAGAAATCTGAGCGCGCCCGATCTCCTCCCCCCGCCCCCACCCTTAGTGATACCACTAATGGCGCTGCTCGGACCTGAGGCCGCCGCGCCGCCTTCGGGCCCCCGAGTCCCGGCGATGGGTCTCGCCGAGAACGGCCCGGATTCCCCGGGGCCAATCCGGCAACCCGATGGAACACCGGGACGCCCCGGGATCGCCCACGGCGAGGGCCGGGTTGCGCCAGGCCGAAAAGCCCGGGCGGACCGGGTTTTCCCCGGGAATAGCCGCGCGAAAACCCGGTCTAACAACGGTCTAACAAAGAGAAGGCCGGGAGAAAACGAAGCCGACCCGTGGAAGCAAAGGAGCAGGGAGAAGGGATGGGGCGGGCAGACCGAGCGAGCGCAGAAAGAAGGGAGAGAGGACGGGGGAGCGAAGGGCAGGCGGGCGGCGGCAAAAGGCGAGGGGCAAAAGATAAGGCGACGCTTTCCGCTCCCAGCATCGCTTTCCCGGGAACGCCTTCTCCTGACCAACTCCCCTCCCCCCTCATGTCCGCCTCTCGCGCTTCCCCTCCCCCGGGAGACGGTCCTCTCCCCGGGCGCCCCCGGCCCTCGCGCCCCTTCCCGCCGCCGGCGCGTCCTCGCCCCCGAACAGCCCGCCGGGCGCCATCCGCGCAGATTCCTCGACGAGACCCCCGGTTGCGTTCAGACCCGCGGAGGATCCACCGCGGATGGCCCGGCCTCCCCTCCCGGCCCCGTCCCGGCCCGCCGGCCATCCGCCCCTGTCCCGAAGGGCGATTCCCGGAAACGGAAGCCCCGCAAAGCCGCACGACGCCGACCTCCCCGAAAGCCCGCCCGGCCCTGTCAACGGGCTTCGACCCCCCGACAAAGAATCTTCCGCGCTCCCCTTCCCCTCCCCCCTCATGTCCGCCTCTCCCTCCCTCCCCCTATGGGACCGGCCTCCGCTCGCATCAGCCCAAACGGCTCCCCCGCCGGGCGTTCGGCCCGACGGACGGCCTCGGTGGCCAACGGCCCTTCGGGCCGGAAGGCCTTCCCGGAGGCGAAGCGGCGGCTCGGCGCGCGCCATGCGGCAGGCCACGAGCCGGATCCGCGGGTGGCGCCCGCGGCCTTTCCCCCATGCGGGCGGCGAAATCGGCCCGGGCGACGGGATGCTCGAGCCGGAACCGCAGCGCCGCCAGGGGACCGCCCAGGCCCCGGAAGCCCTTCGGACGCCGCCGCATCCCTACCTCCCGCCGAACAGATCCGCCCAGAGGCGCTCCGCCTCCGGCCGCACGGCCTCCGGGTCCGGATCCCACCCCGGCGGCAGCAGGCCCTCCGGCAGCAGCCACAGCTCCTCCCCCTCCCGCCAGATCCGGGCCGACCCGCCCAGATGCCGCACCGCCCACGCCAGGCCCGCCTCCGGCGTCCGGAAGGGGCTGCGCGAGGGCCTGAGAAGGGGCATCAGATCCGCCGGCAGCGGCTGAAGCCACCCCGACCGCAGGACCTCCGCCGTCCACGCCAGAAGCGGCGCCGCCTCGGAAGGCCAGAGGCGGCACCGCCCGATCCGCCGCCGCGCGGCCCGATCCGCCAGCTCCTCCGCCCAGACGGCCGCCGGGGACGCCCACACCACCCGCGCCCGCCGGGGACGGCTCAGGACGGCCTGCAGCAGCCGCTGGTGCAGCATCCCCGGGAAGGCCAGGACCCAGACCGGGATCTCCCGCTCCAGGGCCGCCTCCGCCGCCTCCGCCAGGGCCGCGTCGCCGCCCGCCAGGATCACCCGGTCCGGCCGCCGGCCCTCCTCCAGCCCCCGGCGGACCTCCCGGGCGATCCACGCCCCGGCCGGCTCCCCCCGGGGGATCTCCACGGGCTCCCAGCCGGCTCCCGCCGCCGCGGCCGCCATCTCCCCGCGGACCGCCACCGCCGCCGCCCGCTCCAGGGCGAAGCCGTGGACGAAGGGGATGGCCAGCAGCCGGGCCGCGTCCAGGCGCCGGCCCACCGCCCGGTCCGGCAGCCCGGCGATCAGGCCGGGGAAGTCCGCCAGCAGCCAGGCCGCCGGCCCCCGAAGGGGCGCGGCGGCCGCCGCCTCCACCGCCAGGATCTCCATATCCGTCCGCATTCGGCCCTCCCTCCCGAAAAGGCTCCTGTAGGATTATGCCCACGCGGCTCGGTTTGAGAGGGCCGGAGGGAGGCTACGCGGGGGCCGCCCCCAGGCCGGCGGCCCACCTCGCCCGGTCCCGAAAGGCGGGCGCCTCCCCGGCCAGGGCGGCCTCCGCCCGCTCCGCCCGGATCCGGCGCAGGCCCTCCTCCAGGGCCGCCAGGTCCCGGGGCCACCGCAGGGCGCCCGCCTCCTCCTTCAGCTGGCCGGCCCGGGCCAGGGCGGCGAAGACCTCCCGGATCGCCCGCCGGGAGACGGAGGGCCCCAGCCGCCCGGCCAGGGCCTCCTCCAGGGCGTCGCGGTCCGCCGGCGCCTCCCCGGCGGGGAAGCGGGCCAGCTCCTCCAGGATCGCCCGGACCATGGGGGCCGGCGGCAGCCGCTCCAGGCCCGCCCGGGCCAGCTCCGCCAGGGGGATCGGGCGAACCCCCGGGCCGGGCCGGGCCCCCGGAGGCAGCACCAGGTAGACGCTCTCCTGGACCCCCATGCCCCAGCCGGGCAGATACAGCCGCATGGCCAGGGCCGCCGCCGGCGCCAGGCCGCCCGCCCGGCGGGCCTCCTCGGAGAGATCCGGATGGGCGTCCCCCAGCCGGGACAGGAGGAAGGGCGCCGGCGGCTGGGGCGCCAGGGCCGGCAGCGCCCGGGCGATCCGCAGGGCCAGGCGCTCCAGGGGGCCCGCCTCGGCCTCCGGCTCCGGCGTCGGCGCCGCCGAACCCTCCGCCTCCAGCAGCCCGGGGACCTCCGCCGCCAGGTCCTCCAGGAGGAAGACCCGGTGGGCCGCCCGGGCCAGCGCCCCGGAGAGGGAGACCCGGGGCGCGATCACCCAGACCAGAAGGCCCCGCTGGGCCAGATGATGGGCCAGCGGGGCGAAGTCCCCATCCCCCGTCCCCAGCGCCACCAGATCCGGACGCTGGCGCTCGACGAGCTGGAGGGCCTCCAGGGCCATGGGGACGTCCATGTTGCCCTGGAGGCGTCCGTTCTCCTGCCGCAGGGGCTCCTCCACCACCCGGAACCCCATCTGGGAGAGGGCGGTCCGGAACCGCTCCTGATCCGGCCGGGCGGGGTCGTAGGCCATGAAGGCCACGGCGGCGATCACCTCCCCATGCCCCTGCAGCCACGCCAGCAGCCGATCGTAGCGCACCCGGGCCCCCGCCCGGGCGTCCCGGACCCCGTAGAAAAAGTTGTTCACATCGACCAGCAAAACGATCCGCATCGCATCCTCCTCACGGACGGATTTCGGCCGGCGGCCAGCGAAGGGGCTCGCCCGTCAGGTCGGGCCAGAGCAGGTCGTCCCGGACCGGATCCGGGTCCTCCGTCGGCGGCCAGGCCGGCCTCACCCGAAGGGCCCCCGAGGGGCCCTCCCCCGGCCGGGCCGCCCGCGGCCGCCCGTCCTCGTCCCGGAAGAGATCCCCCTCGATCCCCAGGGCCCGCATGGCCCAGGCCATCAGGGCCATGCGGCTGCGGAACGGCGAGAGCCGGGGATGGGCCAGGATCCGGTCCAGCTCCTCCCACCCGCCCGGCGCCGGACGGCCTTCCAGATCCGCCCGGATCCGCTCGGCCATGGGGCCGACCAGCCCCGCCCAGACCCGGGTCCACTCCCGGATGGCCGCCGTGCGGACCCGGGGCGCCTCCCCCGCCTCCGCCTCCACCCAGGGGTCCGCCCGCAGGACCGCCAGCCGCGATCCCCACCGGCCCCGCAGCCGCTCGTAAGCCGAATGCAGCGTCCCCCCCCGGGCCAGCACAGCCACCCAGCGGCCCTCGGCCAGCAGCGCTTCCACCAGGGGAATATAGCCCCCGTCCCCGCTCAGGAGGACCACCGCCGGCGGGCCGAAGCGCGCGAGATCCCTCCGGATCTCGTCCTTCAGGGCCCCGTCGTCCCGGCCCGGAGGGGCCTCCACCACCGTCCAACCGGCGGCCCCCACGGCGTTGGCGTAGGCGATGAACCCCGGCCCGTCCGGATCGAACCGGGGCAGCGCCGCCACGGCCCGCACGATCTCCAGGCCCCAGCAGAACGGCAGCGCCAGGGCCCTCCCCAGATCCGCCCGGCGGACCCGGCGGCCGTCCGCCGGATCCCCCACGTGCGTGAAGTTGGCCACGTCCATGTAGACGCATGCGCGCATCGCTTCCTCCCGATCTCAGGATTCGCCGTCCATGGAATTATGCCCAGGCAAAACGTTGCGCGGCCGATGGCCCGGCGGGCCTCTGTCGGCGGGATCCATCCCGCGAACAAAAGCCCGGCAGGGGAAGGCGCCCCCCGCCGGGCGGCGGGATCCCGCAAGGGTTGACAACAGCTACCCTCTTTGTTATCATTTGCTTCAGCGGCGGGGGACGGGCAGCCCGGGTGCGGCGAAAACCAAGCCGCACGGCCGGAAACTGGAACCCAATCGAGACGGGCTGGCCATCCTCAACGGCCCTACCGGGAGTTCCCTGGGAAGTGACGCCTGTGGAGATCCCTCTGGCGGCGGAACGGCCCGTGAGGGTCGGTCTACGAGCCATGGGTCGATGAAGCAGGAAGCAGCCCGTCATGAGTTTCACCCCATGCGGGTGAAATAAATGACGATGCGCTGCAGAACGGAAACGGCTACCGGGTGACGGCCCCCTGCCCTTCCCGCACGGCGAGGGGGAGATAGAGCCACGGGGTGGATGGGCTGCCCCGCAGGACGAAGGAGATCCGCCAGGACCCGCCGGGGGCCTCCACCCGCCCCTCGTCCGGGTGAAGATAAGCGTAAGGCCCGTCGAAGGGCGGCTGGCTCAGATCCAGGATTCCGTCCCGGACGTTCGGCCCCTCCCACTCCTTCCGCTCCACGTAGGTTTCGGTCCGGGACTTGCCCGGCCAGGCCGCGGGGGGATCCCCGATGGTGGTCCAGCAGTCCTGCTCGCCGA
>Ga0080007_1070604_pt2 | contig 19602 bp, 14 predicted proteins | sample OctOCTMetagenome_FD_69210 | JGI IMG/M metagenome (GOLD analysis project Ga0080007, IMG submission 69210) | Hot spring and microbial mat streamer communities from Octopus Spring Streamers, Yellowstone National Park, USA - OCT_B (SPADES... | ecosystem: Environmental > Aquatic > Thermal springs >...
CCTAAGGATTCCAGTTCTTTCTTTAAAATCCCAAAGTCTATCCCAACCCCGCTTTTATCAAGCTCCTTAACCTCAACCTCAAGCTCCACCGTCCATCTGTGCCCATGCAAATTCCTGCAGGGTCCTTCAAAATCCGGGAGAAAATGGGAAGCGTCAAACTCGTACCTTACGGTTAAGATCCACCTCATCTCTTTGAGAAGAGATCCTCAGTTTTTTGGGCCTTTGAGAGACGTTTCACCGCCTCTTTGAAAACAGGGTCAAACTTAAGAAAAACCCTATACCTCCCCATCTCTCCGAAGTATTGATAAGCTATTTCCATGGTTAGGACCCTTCTGAAGTCTTCTTTTGCCTCTTCAAAGTGGCAGTCGTTAAAATCCAAACCCCCATCCCTCAAAGCCTTAACGAAATCTTTCAGGTCCTCCTCCGTTAGGTTTATATTTTCCGGAGAGGATGGCTTGCCCCTCTTTGACGTGTATTTTGTCGCCCACTGGGATATTATCCCTTTTGCTTCGGCCTTTTGCACAAGCTCGTGCATGGGTTTAACCTCAACGTAAACGTCCGGTGCTATACCTCCACCGCCCTTTATGGGTCTCTTCAAAACCTTCGTAAAGTATGTCCCCGTATCCCTCTCAAGGGAGCCGAGCTTCCCCTTGTGTATGGACCTGCCGGATGGGGTAAAATATCTGGCGATGGTAAGCCTTAAAGCATAACCGTAAGGCAGGGGCATGACCCTCTGTACGGAACCCTTGCCAAAGGTAGTATCCCCTATAACCAACCCCCTATCCCAGTCCTGTATTGCCCCTGCCACTATCTCTGATGCACTTGCGGATCCCCTATCAACTAATACGACCACCGGTACATCCTCGGGTACTACACTCTGTCCCTCGCTGAAGAACTTCTCCTTTGAGTCTGGCGTCCTACCGTCAGTATATACCACAAGCTTCCCCCCTCCCAGGAAGAACCCCCCTATTTTAAACGCTTCCCTCAAATAACCCCCAGGATTTCCCCTGAGATCCAATACTATCTTCTTTGCTCCCCTCCTGTTAAGATCAATCAAAGCCTCCTTCACCCTTTCCCCAGCATCCTCCTGAAAGGAATTTAGCTTTATATAACCCACCCCATCAACTATATCGTAAAATGGAACCGCTTTAAGGGTGATCCTATCCCTTACTATTATGAAGACTAGCGTGTCGTTTATTGCGGGCCTATAAACGGTGATTTTAACTTTCGTTCCCTTTGGACCCCTTAACCTCTTTGAAACCTCCTCAACATCCATATTTAAAGTTGAGGTATCGTTTATCCTGAGGATCCTATCGCCGGGTTTTATTCCCGCCTTCCAGGCGGGGGTACCCTCAAAGGGTGCTATCACCACCACGTAACCTTCCCTCTGCCCTATTTGCATCCCAACTCCCTCGTATGCGCCTTCAGTTTGCTCGTATAGCCTCTTCTTCTCCTCGGGTGTTAGGAAGGCGGAATTGGGATCCAACGAGGATACCATACCCTTTATCGCGTTCTCTATCAACTTTGCCCTATCCTCCTCAACCACATAATACCTCGTTATGTAATTTATAACTTGTACCATTAGATCCGCCATCTGGGAGAATGATGCCCTTCCGTTTTCCTGGGCAAAACCCTTTAAAGCGTACCCAAAGGCCGTTCCCAAAACGAAAATAAACACAAGTACCAAAACCCTAAAAATCCGCATCATAGAGTATGGGATTTTAAGGTGGAAAACATCCCTTACAATATTTTCCGTATGGAAATCCGGCTTGAAAATATAAGCAAGGTTTTTCAGGGTTTTATAGCGTTAAAGAACATAAATTTAACTATATCAAGCGGGGAGTTTGTGGTGATACTTGGACCTTCGGGATGCGGGAAAACAACCCTTCTTAGGATAATATCGGGGCTTGAAAAACCCACTACGGGAAGGGTGTATTTTGGGGGGAAGGACGTAACGGATCTACCACCCTCAAAGAGGGAGATCGGTATGGTTTTCCAGAATTATGCCTTATATCCACATATGACGGTATTTGAGAATTTGGCATTTCCCTTAAGGATGGCGGGGGTTGATTCCAAGAGGATAAAGGTTGAGGTTGAGGAGATAGCGAAAAAACTCAGGCTTTACGAGCATTTGAATAAAAAACCAAGACAGCTTTCGGGAGGTCAAAGGCAGAGGGTAGCCTTAGGAAGGGCCCTTATAAAGAAACCCAAGGTTTTCCTATTTGATGAACCGTTATCAAACTTGGATGCAAACCTTAGGATGGATATGAGGGTAGAGATAGGGCGCCTCCATAGGGAAATAAGGACAACAACAATATACGTAACACACGATCAGGTTGAGGCTATGAGCCTTGCAGATAAGATCGTGGTGATGAATAAAGGGGAGATAGTTCAGGTAGGAACGCCAATAGAGATCTATGAAAATCCAAAGGATACCTTTGTAGCGACCTTTATAGGTTCTCCACCTATGAACCTGATATTTGGAGAGTTTTCTGGGGGAGTATTTTTCTCAGAGGGAATTAAAATCTCCGGGAATTTCCCTTATAAGGGTAAGGGTTATATAGGGTTCAGGCCTGACGGGGCGGAGATTACATCAAACGGGATTTTGAGGGGAAGGGTGGAACACAGGGAGATATTCGGGGAAGAGAGCATTGTGTATGTATCGGTTGATAACAAAATAATCTCCGTTAGACATTTTGGTTTCCCTCCAAGGGTGGGGGAAAACGTAGGGATAAATCTTAAGAAAATTTACATTTTCAACGATGAGGGAAACTCAATATACCTCCCTTCAAGCCGGACCATCCCATAAGGTAAGCATCGTAAGAGAGCTTTATGTATGATGGCATAACCGCGACGGATCGGGTGATATATGGCACCATAGACATAGCCAACCTTATTAAACCCTCATCCGAGATCTTATAGAAAAGGAGGAGCCTTTCGGTCTTTCTAACGGATACGCTGTTTTCCTCCACCTTAAGGAATTCATCCGCTATTTGTGCGGGAAGCTTCAACTTTGAACCTATGATCACTAGGTTATAATTTCCAGGGAAATAATTTATCATTGTATCCGGGATCACCTGAGCTTTTCCATTCGCATACATCCACCACATATTTGCCATATAAACCGCGAAATCCTTCGTCCAAAGTTCGGAGCTTGAATAAACTATCAGGAATGGGGAATAGAAGGTTTCCCTTATCAAAACCGGCCTGCTATAATTGTACCTTTCCACTTTCTCCCACACCTTACCCTTTACAAGGATTTCCCCCTTGTAATTCCTTATCCTCGTCCCATCTATTATTACATCCCCTCTGAAGTTTGTCAAAACCAGAGCCTTTATATTTTCGGTTTTGATGTTGGCGCCCTTATCGTAATTTATAGTGAATTTCGCCTTTTCAAATGGCCTTTCAACCTCAAGGATCCTAACCCCAAAAGCGGAATCACTAACATCAAGGGAAAACGTAACAAAAACCTTCTCCTTTCTGTTGACCTTTAACGAGAACAAAGCCCTCCAAGCCTCCTCATGATCCAACACCCCATCCCACCAGTGACCCTTTTTAGGAACCTCTATATACTTAAACTTCACCCCATACCTTGACATTATATCCGCCATAAGCCTACTATGAAATGGTGGCACGACTTCATCATCTCCACCATGCAAAACCACAACGGGCAAGTTTAATAGATTCTCCACGAGCTTGTAGGGTTCGGATTGCTGGAAGATCCTTTCCCTTAAATGAGTAAATTCGCTTTCTGGGAAGAGCTTAGCCCTCTGTAAATGTGTGGATAAATAGAACTTTACCGATGTCCAACCTGCCATAGGTAGGCAAGCGGTCCAAATTGATGGGTATGATGTGCATAAATGCCAGGTTCCGTGCCCACCCATTGAGTGGCCGGTTAAATAGATTTTATTTCTATCTATTGGGTAATTTTTTAAAGCCTCGTCTAAAACCTCAAGGGCATCAACCCTACCAAAATCCTCCCAATCAAAACCAAATCTCCTCCTGTTGGTAGGACATACCACAAAAGCCCAATCCTTCTGCTTGTAAGATCTACATTGATTAAACGCTTCAACCCCCGCCCCATGAAGGGAAAGTATCAAAGCATATTTCTTATTGGGGTTATATCCCTTTGGGTACCTTACCGCGTAATACTGAACCGAAGAATCCATCCCGCTTATAAACGTCCTCCTTATTACCTCATCTTCACCCTTAACTTCAAGTGGGATCTCGTACCTTTTCCCCATAAAGTTTATTGGAATAACCACCCTACCCTTTGAATTTGGCGCCTTTATTGATATTAAAACCGGAACCTTAAGAACCTGAAAACCTTCTAAAAAGTATTTCCTGTTGTTTAAGGTGATCCAAACCCCATCCTTTGTAGGGTTTGCAACCGGTATCCCAACGTACCCAACAAAGTTTTCCCCAACAATAAGGTCGGGCTTTGTGATATCGTTTTCAACGATGTAAGGTTCTTGAATTGCCCTTTTAATTTCAAATTTTACCGTCTTTTCTCCGCCCAAGGCGCTTATTGCCATAAAGAGTTCGTTTTCATCCTTTAAAGGTACGGGGACGAAGAATCCATCGTTGTAAATGTCCATAATATACCTCTTCCCGTTTATCTCCACCCAAAGGACGTTCGTAAATCTAACCAAATAAACCCCAGAATCCGCCTTAATTTTCCCCTTTACGTAATAAACCGCAAGGGATGCGGAAGCACCCTGATATTCCGAGAGCCTCTTAATTTCCGAAGTATCCCATTCAACCTTAAATGAATCTCCGAAAAATTTCAAAGGCCTCCACCTTAGAGGTTCCGCCGAGAAAACGGAGTAATATTCTTCACTTTTTGGATAAAGGAAATCAACAAAAGGCTCCCTAACGCCAGCAAGAAAAGGACCCAAAACGTAAAGTTCCGTTATCATAGGAAGTAAGCCCTAGGTTTCAAAAGTTCCCAAATATTTATCAAACTTTCCCCCTCAAGCATCCTCTGCAAAAGTCCCTTTCTCTCCCTCTTCTGGATAAAGCTAACCTTCTTTATCTTCGCCTCCTTCTTTAGGATCTCCAAGGCATCCCTCCTAGTTCCGAGAGTATCAACCAAATTCCACTTTAAAGATTCTTGAGCGGTTAAGATCCTACCATCCGCTATGGGTAAGAGATCCTCAACCTTCCTCTTCCTACTCTCCGCAACCCTCTCAAGGAAAACCTTCCAGATATCCTTTGCCAATTCGGTTAATAAGACGCTGTCCTTCTCGGTTCTCCTCCTGAAGGGTTGGGTGAGATCCTTATTTTCCCCAGACTTGTATATATCCCACTTTACTCCGAGCTTGGAAGAAAGATCCAAGATGTCGGGTACCACTATTATTGCCCCGATGGAACCCGTTAGGGCGGTGGGATTCGCAACTATCTTATCCGCGACGCTCGCTATGTAATATCCACCGGATGCCCCAATTGAGTGTATATACGCTATCACCTTCTTCCCTTTACTTTTTGCGTATTTTAAGGCTTGGTACATCTCCTCGCTTGATGCGGCGCTTCCACCAGGGCTGTTTATCTCAACGAATACCGCCTTTATCCTGTTTGACTTATCGGAATCTATAACGTCGTAAACCCACTGGGCGAGCTTGGGCATCTCATTGTCGTCTATTGGCTTGTCAATCTTTACGTAGAGCGTGTTCCCAAAAAGGAAGTTCAACCTAAGAACCCTAACAAACACAAACAGCGCAAAAACCAAAACAATGATAAAAATTAAAACCAAAAGTAGCAGATCCTTACCTTTCATTCGCAAATTCTAACGGTGAATTCCACCTTTAAAATACCCTACTATGCTCCTCTTAGTTTCTCAAATAAGCGCAAGTTTTAGAACATCTGGAGAACTTATCCCCAAAAATACGAGATGGGTGTTTACCATAGAGATATCCCTAAGCTCCTCCTCAAGCTCCGTTGGATATATAAGGCTCACCTTCCCGACGGGTTATACCTTTTCCGATGTAAGGTTGGATGGGGGGTTAAATGGGGCAAGCTATAATATATCCGGGACAAATTTGGAAATTACGGGATTCACGTTAAGTGGGGGAGATGAGGGAAGGATCTCCATAAGGGACCTATACACCACGAGCATAGAAAAGCTTGATTCCATTAACTTAATTTTGGCAAACTCGACGGACACCTTAAGGAGATGGGTAAAAATTATGGTTATAAGGGAGGATACCACCGTTCCCCTACTCTTCTTCCATAAGCTATTGGCAGAAAGGCCCTTCCTCCTTGGGAAAAACGTAAACGTTAGGGGTGTGGTTAGTAGCGTGATAGGTCCAAAGACGTACATACAAGATACCATAAGGGATACCCTAAGCGGTATAGTTATATACGGAAGATTGGATGTTTATCCTGGGGAGTTTGTGAAAGTTTCGGGAATTTTCCAACCTTATAGGGGGCTTGAGGAGATAGTATCCCCAACTCTAAAGTATAGGGAGTACGTTGGGGAACCTTCCCCTTTCCCGGTTGATAGGCTAACACATGCAAGGGAGCTTAGGTCCGGGGTTTTGATAAGGATAGACAGCGTGAGGATAGATACACCTTATGTGCCCCAAGGTGTGAACGTAAGAATAAGGGATAAGTACGGGAACACGGGGAACATTTTCATAGATAGATACACGTACATTGATGCCTTTTATCCCCCGGACACGATATTTGATCTGATCGGCGTGGTTGATGAGGATAGCACATCCGCGGGGAACATATACAGGATAATACCGAGGAGCACAAGGGATATAATCTTTTACTCTTCGGTTTATGTGGATAGGCTCATTCCTATGTTTGGAAAAAAGGGACAAAGGCAGAACTGGAAGGCGGTTTTAAGTTCAATAAATACAACAAGGAAGCTCAGGGTATGCTCAAACGGTTTGAACACTTCCGAGATATCCTCCTTTAAACTCGGAAACTTAAGCCCCGATAGCATCTTTACCCTATCGGACACCGTATGCGCCCAATTTTGGGGAATAAGTTTAAACCTTGATACCCTGAGCTTTTCAACGGAACCTAAGGATAAGGATGTGGATTCGGTTATACTCTTCGTATATTCCTCCCCGGATACCCTAAGGAACTTTAGGCTATCCATATACTCGCCGAGGCTATACTTTACTACACCCATAAGCGAAATACAGGCGAGGGAACCTGGGCAGTACTCCTCAAAGCTTGAGGGTCAGACGGTTTTATCCGCCGGTGTAGTCCTTGCGGATTCAAGGAACTTTTCAACTACAAGCACATCAACCTATATATACGATGGAACGGGCGGAGTAAATATTTATTCTTCTTCCTTCGTGAGCTTGAAGGCTGGAAATGTGGTTTTGGTGAGGGGGACAGTTACGGAGTATAGGGGGCTTACGGAAATAGTCTTCTCCGATCTTAGGATAATAGGGAACGACACTTTACCCACGCCCCTAAAGCTTTCTCCGGGAACCGCGTTAAACGAGGACCTTGAGGGACTTTTGGTAAGGATAGACACCGCGGTGGTCTCCTCCTTACCCGCATACGCCGGCATAGGCAAATCTTTTACTATATACAACGGTTCTGCCCCCATCACGGTATACGTTTATCCCAACACAGGTATAGACCTTTCGGATATAAAGCCGGGTAAGTTTATATCGGTTGTGGGGATAGTTGGTCAGTATTCAACCACACCCCCGTATAACACGGGATACCAGCTCATACCAAGGCAAAGGGAAGATTTGATAATACTGGGAGGGGATCTTTACTCGGACAACCTTGAGGTAAAGATAAAGAAAAATATTTTCCTTCCTTCAAAGGGGGAAGCAGCTTTGATAGAGGTTAAGGGTCCGGAAGGGTTTTACGAGGTGAAGATCTACGATAATATGGGTAGGCTTGTTAGGGTAATATCCCAAGGGAACAGGGCGGGGGGTTTATTCCAGTGGGATGGAAGGAATCAGAATGGGAACGTTATGCCTCCCGGAGCGTACGTCCTTTACGTAAGCGTGAGGAACGGGGATAAAGTATTAAGGAAGGTTAAGCCGATAATAATAGGGGTAAAATGAGGATAGGGGTATTTTCCGACACGCATTTGGGAAATACAACTTACAAGAATCAGAATGTGCCGGATAACGCGAAAGATTACGGGAGGAAGGAGGATTACAGGGAGAGCTTTGAGGAAGCGATAAATTTGTTCTTGGAAATAAAACCGGATTTTGTTTTCCATCTTGGGGATATCTTGGAAGCCAAAGCGGATGGGGAGATTTACAACGAGAGCATAAAGGTTGCGGTGGATGGTATAAGGAAACTCTTAAGGGCGGGGATAAAGGTGATTTTGGTGGAGGGGAATCACGATTTTGTAAAATCTCACGACGAGGAGAATAGGGTATTCTCCATAATTGAAAGGGTTTTTGAGGATCACCTTGATAGGGAGCTCTTCGTGGCAAGGGCGGGGAAGATTAAGGTGGTGGATGTTTTTGGAATCCCCGCGGTGGCAATTGGGTACATCGATGAGGCGGATCCGAGCATAGTTAAAGCTAAGGTTTTTCAAGCGGAGAAGGAAATAAACGGTCAGAAGGCTATGATTCTCCTGCATCAAAGTGTAGGAGAGGATATACCATACCGCTCCCTAAATTACGACGACGTACCACAAAACTTCAGGATCATATTCAACGGGCATATACACAAACCATTAATAAAGTATCTAAGTGATAACAGGCTTTTTTTAAACGTAGGATCCACGGAGTACGAAAACGTGGCGGAGGCGGTGGATTACAGGGAGGTTTTGAATTACGAAGGGGAAAGTCTATTAAGGTTCATCCTCAAGGGTATTTACGTCCTTGAGGGGAGGGGGATATATAAACCGAAAGTTGAAATAACCGATGGGAATATACCCAAGCATCACTTAGAGGATAGGAATTTTATACCCTTAAGAAAATGTAGGCCCTTTATAAAGTTTGACTGCTCGGATTGGGCAACCTTTGAGGAAGTTTTAAAGAAGATAGCGGATCACAACATAAAGCCCCCATATGTAAGGGTTGAGCTGGGAGGGGGAATTAGGGTTGAGGATGTGGAAAGGAGGTTAAACAATCTCATGGAGAAGGGTTATATTCACAGATATATTTTGAAATGGAAGCAAGTGGAGGTTTATGAGGGGGGAAAGGTTAGGAGGAGTGGTGAAATTCCTTCCTTCGAGGAGCTTGAAGAGGTAAGACCTTATGCGCACATAATAAGGATGTTGAGGGGGAAGGATGTTGAGGAGATGAGGGAAGAGATCAGCCGTATAATATTTTCTTCGGGGCGGTAGCTCAGCTGGGAGAGCGCCTGAATGGCATTCAGGAGGTCGGGGGTTCGAGTCCCCTCCGCTCCACTTGGGGATTATTAAAGAGATAATCCTCAAGTTCAAATACTTATTCTTATTCAAAGCCTTCTTCTCATTCTTAATATTACCTGTTTTAGCATTTTTGGAACCCATTTTTAATAAATATTTTTTTGATTATGGAATTATGTCAGGAAATCTTAAGAATTTTATAACCCTCACCCTATTAATAGTCATAGTTTATATTGTGTTTTTTATATTGGAATACATAAATCAGATCTTTGATGCATACTTAAAGAACAAAATTAGGGAATATGTGGTGGAAGAGTTTACTTTAAAATTTTACGAGATACCCTACTCAGAAGTGATAAGGAAGGATACTGGGTACTTTATAAGTAGGGTTTACGAGGAGCCAACATCAGCCATAATAGATAGCCTGGATATATTCATAAACACCATTACTATATTCCTAAATACGGTCTCCTTATTTATTGCTATGTTAATTCTTTCCCCTATAGCAACTATCATCGCCTTACCCCTCGTAATAATCTCATACATACTTACTAAAAAATTTCAACCTTCCATACAAGACCTTACGCACAAGCAATTGGAATACCAAGCCTTATTAAGGGATCGTATAGGGAATTTTATATCTTCGTACGTTTTTGTGAATACAAACAAAATCCGTGATATAGTTAAAGATCACTTATCGAGGATATTGAGGGAATTTTTAAATACAAACTTTAGATTAACAAAGATGCAGGCTAATCTCTCATATATTTCCATAAGTTTTTCCCTAATAGTTCAAGTTGCCTTTTTTATAATAAACGGATACCTTGTGTTTATAAGGAAAATTACGGTTGGTGATTTTCTTGGTTTTTCTAGGGCTTTTTATCCCTTCCAGGAAAACGTAAGGGCGATATTTGAATATATTCCCAAGATCATTTCAAGCATTTCCTCACTTAAGAGGATAGAAGAATTTAGAAAACAAAGGGGTGAAGCAAGGAATATTGAATTTTCGGATGGTGATATAGAAATAGTGGATATAGAATACTCATATGATGGTCATAAGGTGTTTGATGGGTTTTCGTTAAAAATAAGGGAAGGGGAAAGGGTTTTGATTTTTGGACCGAACGGTAGTGGAAAAACCACATTACTTTATATTATTTCCGGACTTTTGGAACCACAAAAGGGTAAAGTGAAAACAAAGGAGAATATTTCAATCTCCACCATAGGCCTTTTAGACATACCTATAAAGGAATACCTTGAAGTAAAGGTGTTTCAAAGGGAAAAACTTGAGAAGTTTTTAAAAGAATTGAATTTGGATTTAAACAAGAAACCATCTGAGCTATCTACGGGGCAATTGAAGAAGCTTTCCGTAGCCTTGGCACTATCAAAACCTTCATCCTTATACTTGTTGGATGAACCCTTGGAGAGCGTGGATTTGGAAGATAAGAGGAAACTTATGGAAATAATATTAAACGAGACAAAACGAAAAACCTTAATTTTGACAACCCACGACTTAATTATAAGGGAATATTTGGATCATTTTGATAATGTTGTGGAAATAAAAAAGGAGGTGGAGATATGATAAGTTTGCTTATTTCCATAACATTAAAAGGGAAGGTGCTTGACGAGGAAACCTCCCAGCCTATGGGATATACCGCGATAACCCTATACAAGGATACGACGATAGTGGCGGGAACCTACGCGGACGATAAGGGTGTATTCATACTAAAGGACCTAAAGCCGGGTGAATATATCCTAAACGCGCACTTCATAGGGTACGAGAAGAAGAGGATAAAGATAACCTTAAATAGGGATACAAGCATAACCATACTCTTAAAGCCCTCCGCAATAGAGTTAAAGGAGCAGGAGGTTACCGCCCGCCCACCTAAGGTAAGGTACGAGGTGGATAGGAAGATCGTATCACCTTCGGAGGATATACTATCAAGGGGTGGAAGCGCGGCTGATGTTCTGAGGAACGTCCCAGGAGTCTCGGTAAGCCCGGATGGAACGGTAAAGGTCAAAAACAGCGATAAATATATCCTGTTTGTGGATGGAAGACCAACGAACTTAACTTTAAAGGATATACCCGCTACTCAGGTTGAATATATCGAGGTGATAACTAACCCATCTGCCGAGTTTGATGCGGAAGGAAACGCCATAATAAACGTCGTGTTAAAGAAACAGAGGGAGACGGGATACAGCTTTAACGTACAGCTTAACACGGATACGTATGGTGCAGTCAATGCGAATACATTTTTCGGTTTGAATACTGGGAAATTTATAACTTACCTTAGGTTGAACGGTGGTAGAAACATCGGAAAGGTATATTTTGAAGGGAAAAAGATCTTCCAGAAGGATACGCTATATGAAACCGGAACGAGCAACATTCCAAGTTTATCCCTTAATCCATCTTTTGGGATATCCTACGGGGCTTTCAACTTTGAGGTTGGAGGGAGAGGGCTATCATCCACTTCTAATAACACTTACCTTCAAAAAATTTCGGGTACCGAATATAAGAGATATGGCCTTTATCAATCGAGAAATACAAGTTTCTATGTAACATCCGATTACACGTATAAGGTTATCAGGGTTTTGGGATATTACTCAAGGGGTATAAGGGATGTAGATCAAATTCTGGATTCCTCCTCAAACGGTGGTATTAAAACTACGAGTGAAAAACCCCGGGAGAGGTTCTACGGGCAAGTAGACGCAAAAATAGGAAAATTCTCGCTTGGATATAAGGGAAGCGTGAATAACTATTTTGTTAATTTCACATTTGATACGATCTCAAATCCGAAATTCCCATACCTTCAAAGTTATAGATTAACCACAAGGCGCATAGTTAACGCGGGTTATTTAGAGTTTTCATCTTCCTATAACAACTTGGAATACAAGCTAGGCTTAAGGGCGGAAAATACTCAAATATGGGCTGATACGATAAAGAAAAATTACACTAACATCTTCCCATCCATAAACTTATTATATTCCTTCTCAACTCATAAGGTATATCTTGGTTATAGGAACGGAATATGGAGGCCCAGCGATTACCAACTTTTGCCTCTATATTACTATCAAACCTTTGATGAGATAGAGAAGGGAAACCTCAAGCTTTTGCCTGAATACTCAAACAGCGCCACTTTAGGGTTAAACCTGAACTTTAGCAAGATCTCCTTAAATCCCGAAATATACTACACGGGAAGTCGGAATATACTTGATGTAAGGGAACAGGCTTTTGACACTTTTAACGTCAGTCTGAAGGAGTATATAAATGTAGAGAGGGGTAGAAGTTTTGGGCTCTCCTTCAATATAAACTATTCCCCCATTGAGATATTAAACTTAGACATAACCCCAAATGTTTATTATTATTCTTACGAGAAAGTTTCGCTTACAACCTACGAGATAAGCGCATCCCTACAGGCCTTCCTCCTATTCTTCGCCCTTCAAGGAAGCCTTTACTATGTCCCCAGATATGATTACTATTGGGGTAAAACGGGGGAACAGATATTCCTACAGCTTGCCCTTATGACCCAGATAAATAACTTCTCGTTCTTCTTGCTCTTTAACGATCCTTTCAATATTTACAAGTTTAACATAGAGGTAAATCAAGGAAATTATCAAGCTTATAAGTTCAACAGAATCCCCTATCCCCACATAACATTTCAATTAAACTATACCTTCACGAAGAAGTTTAAGAAACCCAAGAGGGAAGAAAATTATGATGTGGAGAATACGGGTACGAAGTTCTTAAAGTGATCTAAATAAGATCCCCCTTATCAACATCAACCACAATGTTCCTTATTTTAACTTTCGCCCTGTTCCCCTTTATTTCCAAAAGCGTACCCTTCACACCCAAACTTTTAACGAAGTACTCCTTTCCCACCTCAAGCTCCCTTTCCTCTTTTAAAAGCCCTTCCAATTCTTCCACCCTCTCCCCTTTCCTTACCCAGAAAATTGCGGAAAGTAGTTTCCTCCTCATTTCCTCAATTTCCGCTCTCTCCCTTTCAATTTTCTTCAAACCCTCCTCGTACCTTTCCCTTAAGGACACAAGGTAAGATGGTATATTCCTGTAAATCTCCTCAGCATAAGAGACAATATCTTCCGTTAAACCCACCGCTTTTGCGGTCTGTATTCCCCTACTTTCCCCCACCTTACCCATTACGACCCTGAAGTTTTCCAAAGTTGCCACGTTAAAGAAGTCGGAATTTAGGGCAAGGATCTTTAAGCTTGGGAAATGTGTGCTTATTAACGAATAAACCGACCTTTCGGATAAATACTTACATATGGAATAGGCTAAGGCGGAAGCCTCATCTGGATCCGTTGAGGAGAATATCTCATCAAATATTACAAAATCGTATGTCTTTACCCTTTCAAGGATCCCCTTAATTCCCTTAAGCTCCCCAACAAAGTGGGAAATCCCCTCCTCCGGTGCCCCCTCTTGGGAAAAACCCATAGGGAAAACCTCTGCTCCATATGGTATAACCGCCTTCTTTGCGGGAACAGGTATCCCCATACCCGCCAAAAGAACCGCAAAGGCTATGATTCTTAATGTGATCGTTTTCCCACCCGCGTTCGGTCCCGTTATCAGGAGGGAAAATTTATCCAATTTTATTGAGATTGGAACGGTTTTTTGCCTTATCTTTGAATATAATAAGGGTTCCATACCCTCAAGAATTTCAAACCTCCCATCTTTTGAAAACTCCGGTATTGTGCAATCAAAGTCCAGATAAAATTTTGCCCTCGCATAAATGCCGTCTATTAACCCTATCCCCTCATGGAGCTTAATGATTCCCTCCTTCAACCTTATAAAGTTTCCTATCAAATTCCCTAATATTCTTCTCTCTTCTTCCCTTATCCTGTCGTCAAGCTGTATCAGCCTATTTTGAATGGGGACAACTTCGTAAGGTTCCACGAACACCGTTTCGGTTGTGTAAGAATATCCATGTATAACCCCATCAAAACTAAAGTTTGATATAACCGGAATGGTTAGCCTGCCGTTCTTTATTACGGGTTGCCCCTCCCTAAGCTTCTCCCTATTTTTCAGGATAATTTCGGAGTAAGCCTTTAAAAGCTGTTCCCTAACTTCGTTCCTCCTCTCGTAAAGCTCCTTGAGGAGGGGATTTTTAACCGTCCTTATCTGCCCATCCCTTGATATGTTATCCTTTATCTGCTTGGAAAAGGATAAAAGCTCCCTTGTGATGGGTAAATAAGATGCCAAATTTGCGGAATGTAAGCTTTCCCTGAACCTTGAAGTCTTTTCTATAAACTCCGCAATCATATATAGGTTCTCCCCGGTTAATACCCCGAATTTACCAAAATAATCAAATATCTCGTCCATGCTTGGAATGTTGGGCAAACTTAGGGATCTCCCCTCCGAATACTCCCTCAAGACCTCGGATATAAGCTTAAAATCTCTAATTGCCCTTTCGTAATCTGTCCTTAGGGATAATATAGCCTTTTCCCCCGAGGAGGTTGAGACGTATTTTACCAAAAGCCCCTTTATTTCTCTAACGAACCTTTCCCTATCCCCCATAATTGAACTTTAGGCTTCTTGCGTGCTCCAACAAAATTTCAAAATTCAAATTTTTCTTTGTAGCATAATCGGAGACAAACTTCTCGATATCCATAAACCAGTGGGCGATGGAATTCCCTAAATGTGGTAAAATCTCATCCTCAAGCTCCTCCCTCACCACCCAAACCGCGATCTTAGTCTTCCCTTTTGTAAGGTTATATACGAAACTATATTCCCCAAAATCCCCCCTCAAAGCCCTATCCCCGTATATCAATAAGGCATCCGCATCAAATATATCCGTAAAAACCCTAATTTTAAAAGCCTTGCCCTTTAGAAGTTCATCCAAAGTATTCTCTACGCAGTGTAAAACTTGTTCGTACCCCTGAATTATTCCAAGGGTAAGACTTTTAAGTTCCCCTATCTCCTTTTTTGAGATTAAAACAAGGCTCTTTGAACTTTCGGTTAAAATTACGCCCAAGTTTGTGATTTTATAACCCGAAGGTAAAAAGTTTATTGAGGGAAAGATATAAGGGGTTGCGTCAAGCTTCCCCGCCCTAAGGAGGGGATCAATCTGGGAAAAAGAGATGTAAATCTTTTTCCAAGTTTTTGGGATTTTCAAAGTGAAGGGGTAAAAATCAAACTCCCTTATTACTCCCAGATTCATTAAAAGTTGTAGGTGCTTACGAGGAATAGGGAAACCCTTGCAAGGGGCTTTCTATCAAGGAGGGCACCCGCGGAAAATCCAAGATAAATGACCTCCGTCCAATCAAACCTTATATTCCCATCAACAAACGGTTTTGTTGTATCTCCATCCCTGTAAAGGCCAAAATCAAACGAGGGCTTAAAGGACCAATCCTCGTTTATGTTATGTAAAAAGCCGAGTCTGAAGAATCCCCCCATCTTACCCGATATGTCCGTCCATGGGACCTGATAGGTGGGGGATTGGGTGTAGGTTAGGTAGTTGGAAAACCCCATAAAGGGGCTAAACTCCTCGTCAAACACTATACCCTGACCCAAAATTCTCTTGTAATCTTTGAATGTGCCGAAGCCATGAAACCCAAACCTAAATTTACCCAACTTGAGTGCGGATGAAATATAAGTTCCGTAATTATAAGAATTGTCCAAAACACCCTCAAGTTTTAAATAAAAGAGTGTGTGATCCAGATCCAACGCTGAGCCAAAATAGAGGTTTTTTGTGGTGTCTGCTGTACCGTAAGCCTGAAAGCCAAGAAAATTCCAATCAAAACCGAATCTCAAACCACCGAAAAAGTTATTTGGGGTATTTACCGCCAAAAGGTTAAACCAAACTTCCTTACCGTAAGAAACTTCAAAGAACGCATTTCCCCCAAGGTAGTCCCCCAATAGCATCCCATTTCCCCAGAAGGGCGCACCCATACCGCCCCTTATATAGAGATACTTTACCGGCGAGAGCTCAACGTAAGCCTCCTTTAATGTAGGGAAAAGGCTTGAAAAAGATATTATTGAGAACCTCCCGTAAAACCCCATATCAAATTGCATCTGTATCCCGAGTTCTCCCCTATAGTACTGCCTCTCCGATGCCCATAGCCCCAATATACCGTCTATGTTGTAAAACCTCGTCTTCTTTGCCTTAACCTCCTCCTCAACCTCTATTTGCGTCTGAGACAATATCAGACAAAGCATAACCGTATATTATACCCTTGCAATTTTCCAGAGAAGCCAAAACAATAGGGCGAGCGCTGAGGAAAGCAAAAGGTTTATATTTAAAGCCATTTCCAAGCCAACGTATTTGGAAAGTATATCGTTCCATATTCCCATAGCGAGAACAACGAAAACGAAGGTTATAGCATTTGCCATATCCTTTAGGATCACCACCCTGCCCAAATATTCCGGTGTGGAGAACTTTTGAAATAGGGTCTCAAGGGCGATAAAGCCCATGGATGTAAAGATCCCACCTACAAAGAACATGGGGAGGAGGATAAGGATGTTTGAGGTTAGGGAAATGGAAGCTAGGATGAAGCTTAAAATCGCCACCGAATTCCAAAGGAGCCCATACTCCCTACCCTTCAATACCCTACCAGATATATACGAACCCACAAACATACCGAAACCGTAAATACCACCCGCTATCCCCATCTGAGCGGTCCCAACATGCCCAATTTTCTGAAGCTTCACTATACCCAAAACATACGTCACCGCCCCTATGAAAGATATCAAAGCACCCGCTATGAGAACCGAAAGTAGGATCCTCCTCCTTCTAACAAAGGAGATCCCTTCCCTTAAGGAGGAAATGTAGTTTATTTTTGCATCGGAAGAAGGCTCAATATACTCCCCTTTACCCTTTATGAACATTATGAGAAGGCCGGAAATTATGAAGGTCAATCCATCAAAGAAAAGCCCCACCTCCCATCCCTCCAAATTATATTTCTCCCAAAGGAACCTGTCGGAAATTATCCCACCCAAGAGGATACCCAAGCCCGTAGAGATCCTTCCCCAGAAGTTTAGCATACTGTTTAGAATGGGCAAATTTCCCTTTTCCCCTGCTATATATACCACCAAACCGTTCTTTGCGGAGTTAAAGAGTACGGTAAAGGTGAAGACGAGGAAAACCGTGAGATATGCTACCCAAAAAGATCGCGTTAGCTTAAAGGTAAATATTAGGGAAATAACCAAAAGAGCCCTTACGAAATCCCCTATGATCATCAAGGCTTTTCTGTTAAACCTATCCGTTATCGCCCCTGCTATGGGTCCGAAGAATATTACGGGTATTACTGTCCAAACCGCAAGCAAGGAGTACTCCTGAGAACCAAGGGCGTAGGTTCCAAGGAGGCTCAAAATTGCCATATTGTTTATCCTGTCCCCAAGCTGGGAAACGGATGATGCAATTGTAAATAAAAGTAAATTCCTGTTTTTTAAGAGTTTAAATTCCTGGATGGGCAATGTTTATGGTTAAAACGGGAATATCGGATCTTGAGATCACCCCCTCGGCGACACTATCAAATATCACCTTCCTTATACCCGTCCTACCGTGGCTACCTATAACTATCAGGTCATAATCTTTCTTCTCCGCGTAATCAACTATTGCACCCGCATAATCAAGGTTTGGGGAGAAAGATACCTTAACCACCTTTTTTGCCCCATTAAAATCCGGCATCTCCTTAAGGACCTGCTCTTTGTAAATTGCTTTTTCTTTTGGATCCAACTGGAAATCTACGACTAAGGCGTGATATAGGGTTATCTTGCCCCAATTGGCTATCTTGGGAAGGAAATTTATGATCTTCTGGGTTGCGGAGGAGAGATCCAGGGCAACCAAGATCTTTTTAACCTTTGTCTGGTGAAAATCTAGGGTTATTACGGGGATTGGACTTGAATGTAAGAGGGACTTTGCAAAGGAGCCTATACTAAAGCCCTTTGTCCCAGAAATACCACTCGTTCCAACCGCTATAAAATCCGCCTTAAAGAGCTCCGCTTCATTTATTGTTTCCAGTACAGGATTCCCAATTGCGAGCTTTGAGGAAACCTTTATACCCCAAGACCATAGCCTGTTTTCCCATTCAATGAGGTTCTCCTCCGCGGATTTCTTTGCCTTTTCCCATGCCTCAATTAACCCAGAAAACTGGGATATTATGGGTCCGTACCTGTCCGTTATATCCGGGAAGACATGGAGAAGCAAAACCTCCACCTCCTCCTTTTTTGATACCGCATTTATGAAGCCTGCAACGTACCTGCTGTTTTTGGAAAAATCCGTCGCATATACAAACCTTTTCATTTCTTACCCTCCTTCAAATTGAGCAAAGCCATCTTTATATTTTCAACCTCGGATATTAACTTGTCTATTTCCGCCTGTGCTTGCTGTATTAATCTATCCGCAGTGGCCTTAGCTATCTTTAAAACCTCAGAAGGGGATTCCCCACCCCTCTTTTTTAACTCCTCGTTTTCCTTAGCAAGCCTGATGTATTCCTCCCTGAGCCTGTTATACTCCTTCGTTAGATTCTCAAGGGCTTGCTTGTACTCCTCACCACCCCTTTGTTCCCTCGAAAGTTCCCCGATCTTCTGGTTTAAAGCTACATACTCCCTCTTTATATTCTCGTATTCCTTTGAGAACTCCTCAAGTCTCTTTCTTAAAAGTTCGTTTTCCTGTTTCAAAAGCTCTACCTCGTCGCTCTTCCTCTCAAGCTCCCTCTTTATCTCCTCAACATCCAAAAGGTCAAGCTTGACCTGGGCGAGTTCAGCCTCAAGCTCGTTCTTCTCCCTCAATAATTGTTCCATCTCCTTTGCGACCTGCTCAAGGAACTCTAAAACCTCATTCTTGTTAAACCCACCAAAGAGCGAACCCTTAAATTGGGCATTTCTAATGTCGTTTGGCTTTAACCTCGGCATATTTAACCTCCTTTTCTTTCTATTACCTCTTCCCTATCCTTCCCCGTTGATACAAACCTCACACCAACCTTCAAAATTTTCTCAATTTCGTCTATCATCTCCTCCCAAGATGGATAATCCTTATAAGCGGGTTCTAGATGATACCAATCCTCAGAATAGGCAGGAGGAAAACTTATCCTCTCTCCAAATAGCTTGTACTCAACCGCAGCCCTATATATTCCTATCTTCTCAAGTACATCCACTTTGGTTACGAATAGATCCGTAACACCGTTTATTATTGAAGCATAGTGGATGAGGGGTATATCCAACCATCCGCACCTTCTCGCCCTACCCGTTGTGGTTCCAAACTCCCCACCCTCCTCCTTCATCTTCTCCCCGATCTCGGATATTTCCTCCGTGGGGAAGGGTCCCTCACCAACCCTAGTTG
>Ga0080007_1117053_pt1 | contig 19543 bp, 19 predicted proteins | sample OctOCTMetagenome_FD_69210 | JGI IMG/M metagenome (GOLD analysis project Ga0080007, IMG submission 69210) | Hot spring and microbial mat streamer communities from Octopus Spring Streamers, Yellowstone National Park, USA - OCT_B (SPADES... | ecosystem: Environmental > Aquatic > Thermal springs >...
CCGTTCGCTCCTGCTCCGTCAGGAAGGTGAGGCGGGGAAGGACGAATTTGGCAAGCCACTCAGCGCCGTGAGTTTCGTGTCGTTTCCGCTCGCCCCAAAAAGCCCGCTGCCGAAACTTGCCTAAATCGTGAAACAAACCTTCAAGGGCAACAAGTTCGCCTCCAAGCACCTTCTCACCCACCCTTTGAAAATTTTCGCCAGCGATTTTAGCACTCATAGAAAGCAAAGGCAATAGGACTTTTGCATCGAAGAGATTGGGCAATTTGACCTAAAGCACTATCTTCAATCCAAACCGCAACCGTTGACAGCGACGAACAAAAACGCTAAACTTGCAGTCGACCTGAGCCGTTTCGAGCACTTTGAAAACAGGATAGAGGCGTGGTGGCGATTTTAGCCGAAAATGACCCAATTTTGAAGGGTCGGTTGCCGTCGACCCCCTAAGGGTTTTCGGGTAACCGAAGGTCGACTGCAACCCCTTTCCCGTTTCCCTTCGTTTCGTCGTCAAAACCCCAAAATTTGCCTTGGTTCCGACCCGACCATGAGGGGACGGCGACCTTGACACCGCCACATAGCCCGCTCCAACCAAGTAAGACGTTCCGACCCGACCATGAGGGGACGGCGACCTGAGAACAAAACAGTAAGGCAACGAAATCCTGTTCCGACCCGACCATGAGGGGACGGCGACCCTCAACGCCAGACCCACCCTTCGGCGGAAAACGCCGTTCCGACCCGACCATGAGGGGACGGCGACATATCTTGCAAAACACTATGTATGTTGCCCAACTTAGGTTCCGACCCGACCATGAGGGGACGGCGACACTGTTCGTAATCTTCTGAGGATGCTGCTTCCTGTTTGTTCCGACCCGACCATGAGGGGACGGCGACAGAGGCGTGGACACCAAAAGTCCATCCTCTTCGGTGAAGTTCCGACCCGACCATGAGGGGATGGCGAATCGTCGAGACACGCTTCCATCCAAAAGCGTGCCTGTGCGAGTTCCGACCCGATCATGAGGGGACGGCGACAGGCAAATTTTTCGGAAGGCATAGTCAACGCAAAGCAAGTTCCGACCCGATCATGAGGGGACGGCGACAGGCAAATTTTTCGGAAGGCATAGTCAACGCAAAGCAAGTTCCGACCCGATCATGAGGGGACGGCGATTGCGGGAAACTTGCTCGTAGGCAAATTGAAGTAGTTGTTCCGACCCGACCATGAGGGGACGGCGATCAGAACTGGAGTTCGCATCTTTGCTTTCACCTCCTAAATGTTTCGACCCGACCATGAGGGGACGGCGATCAATTTCCTGCTGGAGCTCAGGGTGGCTTCGCCTCAGGTTCCGACCCGACCATGAGGGGACGGCGAATGCAGGGCACGCTCAATCATCTCCCGAAAGACTTTGCGCGTTCCGACCCGACTATGAGGGGACGGCGACGCTCGCTTCTGAAGCTGCTGCCAGCGCCTGTAGACAGTTCCGACCCGACCATGAGGGGACGGCGACTGACAGATTTTTGTCGGTTTGTCCTGTATTGAAACTGTTCCGACCCGACCATGAGGGGACGGCGATTTTGCGGATGAGCCGATAATGGACGACATTGTTGCGGTTCCGACCCGACCACGAGGGGACGGCGAGACATTAATTTTGACGGTAACCTCGGAGTTCACCTTCCGTTCCGACCCGACCATGAGGGGACGGCGACTCTCAAGCCATTCCAAGACTTCGTTCCTTGTCATGTTCCGACCCGACCATGAGGGGACGGCGACAGCGGTTCATCGTTCAGGAAAACCCAAGCACGAAGGTGTTCCGACCCGACTATGAGGGGACGGCGACTTCAGTGGGTTACTGAAGGGCGCCTTGGGACTAATGAGTTCCGACCCGACTATGAGGGGACGGATAAGCGGCGGGTTCTGGGTTGAGGGTTGTGAGTTCGGAGTTAACGGCAAATTGAAGCCAGTTTTTGAACTCTCAACCCACAACTCTCAACTCGCAACCCGAATTTGACCCGACCATGAAGAATTTTCGTGGCTGACGCCACTCCCATGCTCGCACGCTTACACCCATACACGCATACACGCCTGCACACTTGCACGCTTACACGCTTGCACGCTAAGAAAGGTGATGATGGGATGCTGAGGTTTGTCAGGCTCAGGTTTGAGGCGGAAGTTACCAATGACGGGACTTTGCCCAGATTTTTCGGACCAACTTTGCGTGGCGCTTTGGGCTTGAACTTCCGAAAGATGGTCTGCGTCACTCACCTTGACGATTGCTCCCAGTGCATCTTGCGCTTTCAGTGCCCTTACACTCGCTTCTTTGAACCTTTCGCACCTGCTGACCATCCTTTCGCAAAAAGGCTCGTTCAGATGCCTCGCCCTTTCTCCCTTCAAGTCCCTCCGCCTTCAAATTCGCCAGTCACCTTCAAAGTCGGAGATGCTTTCTCCTTCGGGATGACAATTTGGCATCAGGCTGAAAACCTTTTGCCCTATCTCATCGTCGCCGTTCAAAGGACTTTGGCAAACGGAATTGGAAAGGGCTTAAAGGCAAGTTTGGTTCGTGTCGTTGCGGGAAGCGGAGAAGACGAGATGGAAGTTTTCAGCGCAAGGGAAGGCATCATCGTGACTTCCTTGCCTTCGGTTTCAGCGGGAGAAATTTTGGCTTCAACGAAGGAAAAAGTTTCTCGGTTGATTGTCCGCTTTGTGACGCCGACGAGGATAGACCTTTCTGGGAAATTGCAAAACCCGGTGACCTTTTCTGCGTTGGTCAAGGGAGCGAACGAGAGGGGTCGTGCGTTGTTTTGGGCGTATGAGAGGACAGAGCCGCCTTGGGACGGGAAAGTTTTGGTTGAAAATGCAAGGAAGGTTGAGATGACCGACGGCGAACAAGTTTGGTTGGATTTGCAGAGGTTTTCGAGGAGGCAGCAGGAGAGGTTGAAGGTTGGCGGGGTGATTGGTTGGGCGGAGTTTGAGGGTGAAGATTTGTCGCCATTTTTGCCGCTGCTGAAACTGATGGAGTGGGTTCATGTTGGGAAGTTGGGAACGATGGGACTGGGGCAAATTGTAATCGAGGCAAGTTAAGGCAATCCAAAGCATAAGGGTAAGCAAAGGGGGGTGGAACCATGACTTCGAGCCGTAAGCGATTTTGCCTGTTCAAGTTCGTTCAGTTTTGTTGGTTGTGCTCAAGCCTTTGCCAGCCTTGTCGCCAATGCCTCCAACAACTCAAACTTGCCTACAACGAGACTTTGGTTTCTCCCTCGTTCTTGTTGACAGTAACAATCGAGCCATTGTGGGATTGAAGTGTCGGCGCTCTCCTTCGGGTTGTCTTCGTAGCAATCGAACCGTTGTGAGATTGTAGGGGACTAACCATTAAACCTTAGGGACATTTGGTGGGTGCGATGGATGTTCAGGAAGTTTACCAAAGGATTCTGGGCGATATACCCTATGAGCACCAACAAAAGGCATGGTATGCCCTAACGCAAGGTAAATCGGTAATCTTGAGGGCTCCAACAGGTTCAGGGAAAACCGAAGCAGTCTTCTTGCCCTTCTGTTGCGGAAGCAACGGTCAACTCCCTTCACGGCTCATTTACGCTCTACCCCTCAGGTCACTGGCAACCCAAATTGAGAGGCGATTGAGAAACCACGCTGAAAGGTTGGGCAAATCAACATGGAGAATAGCACTTCAGCACGGTCAAAAGCCAGAGAGCGTTTTGTTTGCTGCCGATGTCGTTGTTGCCACCATTGACCAAGTCATTAGTTCCTACGCTTGCACCCCCTTAACTTTACCGCTACGGCACGGAAATATCCCCGCTGGAGCAGTTGCAGGTTCTTTCCTTGTCTTCGACGAAGTTCACCTGTTCGACCCTGAACTGGCATTGCAAGCGGTGCGGCTAATTTGTGAACGGCTTTACCGCATGGGTTTGCCCTTTGCTATCCTTTCAGCAACGCTCCCAGACAGCGTCCTTGATTTCTTTGAGGAGAAGTTGGGGTGCGAGAAGATTGACGCTCAAAACGAAACTATTGAGCGAGAGGTCTTAATGGAGTTTTGCGATAGCGAGTTGACAGTAGAAACCGTTGAGGACGCACTAAAGCAAGGTCATCGGAAAGTCATCATCGTTGTAAATACTGTCGAGCGCGCCATCAATCTGTTCCAGCAGGTGAGAACCTTAGCAGAGCGACACGGTTACGCTGTTAACCTTCTCCATGCACGGTTTCTCCCAGAGGACAGACAGGAGAAGGAAAGATGGGTTGAAGAAAACTTCGGCAAGAACGCTTCGGAAGGAAAGAGCATTCTCATTGCTACTCAGGTTGTGGAAGTTGGGTTGGATATTTCCGCTGACTGCTTGTTGACAGAAATTGCCCCTGTTGACGCCATCATCCAAAGGGCGGGGCGATGTGCCAGATGGGGCGGTTGTGGGCTCGTGAAGGTCTTCAAAGTCGAGAAGGCTGCACCTTACGATGAGAACTTGGTTAACAGAACCGAGAAAGTTCTCTCGCAAGACTCTAACTCACTTCTCACATGGGAGAAGGCGAAAGAGTGGGTCAACGAAGTTTTAAACGACCGCTACAGGCAGGTTTTAGAGCAAGGAACCTCTTTCGAAAGCGCCATTGCTCGTCTAAGCCACGCTGCTTTCACTGGCAACCGCAGAGAAATTGAGGGAGTTGTTCGTGATGTTCAAACTGTTGAGGTGTCATTGCACAGTGACCCTCAATCGTTGGGCGAAAGTGCTTTGTGGTTGCCGACCATAAGTGTCCACATTGGAGTTGTGAAATCGTGGCTTAAAGAGGGAGCGAAAGCGTGGAGGTTAGAAGTGGACAGAGAGGCAAGGGATACTGGGATACAGGTTCGCTGTGAACCGATCAGTGGAAGGAACCAGAGGGAAATTTGTCTCGGTGACCGTTTGATTTTCGAGCCGACCAAATTGGCTTACAACCCTCAACTTGGTCTGCACCTTGGTGAGGGTGGGGTAAACTTTGAACCGCAAATTGAAAAGGAGAGGGCAAGACTTGACATCACTTACCAAGACGAATCTTGGATTTGCCATGCCCTTAAAACGGTCAACTACATGGAGAGAGTGCTTGAGCGGGAGAACCTTGCTGTTGAAGGTTTAGCGAGACTTTTGGACATTTCATCCGATGAAGTTAGGAGGGCAGGGAAGTTTGCAGCGCTTCTTCACGACCTTGGAAAACTCACCATTGAATGGCAGAAAAGGGCTGGTGTAAGTGAGAGCGCCTCAGGACACGAACTTTTGGCTCACACAAAAAGTCGAGACTACGCTTATTTTCCTTCCCACGCAACCGTCTCAGCCTACGCATTGTGGTGTGCACTTGAAGGTGTAATTCCATGCCAATTAGGTAAGGCAGTCTTATTCGCTATTGCTCACCACCATTCTGTCCGTGCAAAACAAGTGCCAAGTTATCGGCTACATCGAAGTTGGCAACAAGCTGTTAAAGAAGCCTTGGAACAAATTGGCTTGGATAGCGATTGGTTGGAAGGGGTTCATCAGGAGCAACCAAGCACTACTGACCTTCGGACTTCTTTCCCACCACTTGAACACGAGCGCCTTTACACCGCCTATATCTTAGTGGCAAGATGGTTAAGGCTTGCGGATAGGATGGCGACGGAGGGGGACGAGAGTGCAATTTTTCGTTACGAAGACTGGTTTGGACGCGTTTGATACAGCAAGGGCTTGGGGTTTGGCTGTCTTGCTCAATGTTCTGACTCAGGATGAGGTTAGGTTGCAAGATGCAAGTTGGGCTTTTATTTTAGAGCCTAAAGGGTGTATCCCCCAAAATGCTCAACTAACTGGGTTAGTAAGTTGGGGAGCCCTTTTCGCCGCTGGAGATGTGCAATGGGGCAGTGTTTTCGTGACTCAAAGGGGTCGTCGAGAGGAAAAGAAGAGGCAAGTGCGTCAGATCCTGGAGACCCAATTGCACTCTTTGCTCTCAGATTTACAACGACCTGACAATTTGGTTGAAATTGGAAGTGGGGAGAATGTGCCTGGTGGCTTAGAACCAGCGGCTTTTAAGGGTCTACGCCATGTCACGAAGGCGAGTTACCGTGAGGACCAATTAAAAGTTTCAGAGGGTCATTGGGCACTTTCTTGCCTTGGGATGGCGACATGCGGGACTTACCGTCGTATTCGTGAGGCTGGACAAGATAGGTGGCTTGTTCTTTTACCTGTCCCACAAAATGTCCACTTTAACTACTTTCGGGATGTTCAGGAACTAATGCGTCCTTCTGGTCTCCGATATATAGGTGTCCAAAATGCTGCTGCCCACTACGCAGTTCAGTTAGCGGAACAATTGCGCAGGCGTGCTGCCGCTCAAGGGAGTTTACAAGACCGCTTCTCAGCAATTCTTTACTTTACGCTTTTCGGCACAGGGCAACAGGTGAAGCCCTCACAGAGGAAGCCCTCACAGGTGAAGCCCTCACAGGGGAGCCAGTTGAACTTAACGCCGTTGATGGACGCAATTCAAGAAGACCCCCATGGGACAGAAGCGATGCTTAAGTGGCTTGATTATTGCTTTCGTCTGGGGGCGACAAAAGGAGCCGAAGAGTTAGCGTTGGCAGTGACTGAGTTAGTCATGCGTTGGGATTTAGACGCTTACGAGAAATTGGTGAGAGTCTTAATACGGGCAATCAACAGACAAGATTTACGCCGCAGAAATATAAGAAATTTGCGTGAATGTCTTTTTTTAACAAGAGTAGATATTTTAAGGAAAGTTGTGGAGGTGATGTCCTATGCCTAAACTTTCGGAGTTATATGAAAACCAAGCAATAAGGAAGTTAGGTGAAGCACTTGGGAGAGCCATCGGTGATGAGGAAACAAGGGACTATGCTTCTCTTATTGACTTGGAGTTCGCTCAGGATAAGGTTAGTTTCGCCGACGCAATTCACCGATTTATGCGCCGCTTTCTAACTTTCTTGTCTCGAAAAACTGATTGGGAAAGTCCTTCAGAGGCATACATCGTTGAGGTTATGCGACTTGTAGATGCTTGTGCCAATGAAATGCCATTTCAAGATGAACAGAGAAGAATTAACGAAGCGATTCGACTTGTCCGAGCAGCTCTGCTTAGTCATGCATTAGCCCACGCTTGTCGCATTAAACGGGAGCAAATGCGTTCCCAAGGGCAGGAATCGAGAGAGGTAGAAGGGGGTGAACAATGATGCCAGAGCAAGGGCAAGATCGGGTCTTTGAAGTCGCCATCGTTGGAAGGGCAACTTGGAACCTACACTCGCTAAACAATGAGGGGACAATTGGTAATGTGACTGAACCACGCACTGTCACTTTATGGAACGGGGATAAAGTAGACGGTGTCAGTGGTGAGATGATGAAACACATCCATGCCTTTTGGACTTGGCTTCGAGCGAAAGAAGGTAGGTTACCACTTTGTTCTGCTTGCCAAAAATTTCAACCACAGCGTGCCGACGCTTCTATTGGAGACCTGCCGGAAGAAGTGAGGGGAAGAGGAAGAGAAGCCGATGCAATGGGAGAAATTATCAGAAGGTGCGTTCTATGTGACCTGCACGGTTTCTTCGTTCAACGCCCAACCATTCACCGACAGTCAACGATTGAATTTGGTTGGGTCGTTAGCGTGCGGGAAAAATTTCACCGCGACCTACACCTTCATGCCCGTCACGCTATAGGCTCGCAAGAGGAAACTACGAGCGAGGGAGAAGTTTCAGAGGAGGAAGCTTCAGGCGAGAGGGAAGCTGAAGTTACGGCTCAAATGGTTTATCATCGCCCAACACGATCTGGCATTTACGCTTTCGTTACTCTCTTTCAAGCGTGGCGTATTGGCTTAAACGAGGTCAACTACACCTATGCTCTGGGGAACGACGATGAACGCAAGGAGCGCTTTGAATTAGCGTTGACTGCTTATGAGTGGACCTTTAAGCGCCCTGACGGAGCAATGACGACGACGAGGCTGCCTCACATTGAAGGTGTTGAAGGTCTCGTTCTGGTAGCGAAAACTGCTGTGCCTGTTCCATTACTCAGCCCACTTTGCGACGATTATCGCCAAAAATTGAAAGAGTTAGCAGAAAGACAGGGTGTTGAAGCGCACGAGTTTGACGACCTTTTGAGGCTGACGGAAATCTTAACCGATTTGCGCCAACTGAGTCCTTTCAAACTTAGTGATTCTTCACAGCAATAAAGTCCTTGAGGTGATGTCTTTTGGGGAGGAGGCGAAGGGTTGAAGTTGCGGAGAATTTGGTCGAGGAGGAAGTGAGCAGGGTTTGGCTGAAGGCAGAGATTGAATTTGCCAGCACTTTCTCCTACCGCCAACCTGATGCTTCGGCTCAATTTGCCATTGGTTCTCCAATCCCTTCACCTGCGACAATTAAGTTGACTCTCGTTGACACAGCCATCCGATGGAATGGGAGCGTTGAATTTGGGCGGCAGGTTTTCGGTTGGCTCAAGACTTGCAAAGTTCATTGCGTCCCACCTGAGAGGGTTGTGAGGTTTCGTGCCTTTTTGGGAAGGTTAAAGCCGAGGGAGGGCGAACTTCTAAAATCGACTGGAGTTCGAGATTACTTCCTGCTTGACGGGTGTTTAACCGTTTTCCTCCAAGTGCCCGCCGATAAGGCTGAAACGGCAAAAGAACTTTTGCTTAAAGTGCGACGGTTAGGCTCTTCAGATTCCCTTTGCTGGTGTCGAGAAGTCGAGGAAGTTAGCGAATCGGAACTTCCATGCGAATTCTTTGCCCGCAAGTTGGAAGAGTTGCCTAAGAACATACTGCAAAAGGGGTTGGCACAGGGGCTGTTAGTTGTGAGGCTTTCGGACTTAGCCGAGAGGTCACAATTTGACCACTTTAACCCATTTGGTGGCACTTCACGCAGTGACAGTCTCGAAAAGGGTTCTTACCTTTTGCCTCTGAAGATGGAGCGCTATGGCGAAACTTGGGCTTTGCTGAAGCGAGTCCCTTTACCGACCCAATTAAAGGGACTGTGACTTGAGGTTTCGCTGAACTATCCTGTGGCAGTTACGAAACCTGTTAAATTTAAGGTGCACGGAAAAGGACTTGTCCTTGAGGTGATTTGGTGAGAAGAAGACCACCGAAAGGTCTTCCACTCAAGTGAACACAAGACCTTCCATCTTTGTCTCTAATCCCGATAAATCCGCCATCTGGCATTGTCCCTAAACCAACTGCAATTGTCCCGTTAGGGTTGAAAAGAACCAATGAACTTCCAACTACATCTTCCCCAAGCCCAGCGATAATCCTGCCGCTTCCACTGCTAATGAAGACTGCATTACCCATTGGTGCGGGAGCAATTTCCAAGATAGTGTCGAAACCCCTGACGAACTCAACCCTTTCAACCTGAATTGCCCCAAATGGCTTCACTGGTAGGAGAAACCAGATTAGGCTTGGAAGGCAATTGCACAGAACGACAACAGAAATTAGCCCGATAGTCAGCAAACGAACCCTTCTATGCAGGGCTTCAATCTCATCCCAAATTTGCTCAATGGTTTGATGGTTTGGTTGAAACTACCATCCCATCTCCATCACCTCTTCAAGTTCATTGGAGTGATAACTGTCCTCACTTACACTTGTAACAATGTCAGCGTTTGGGCATTAATGGGCAAGGCTCTTTGAAACAATTCATCGCAGTGGTTTGAACCCGCTGATAGTAATCGGAATGACGGACATTGGGCGGGATGGTCATGATTTGACCTAAGCCCGAAAGCAGCATCAACTCTCCAACCAAAACCTGGGGAAGCCAAACATGTCGCCGAAGTTTTGGTTTAGTTCGGGAGCATTGTAGCCGATGATGCGGACTGTTTGAATTTCGTTGCCAACACGAACTTTGAAGGTGTCTCCATCGGTGACGCTGATGACGGTTGCTTTGATGGTTTGACCCTAAGGGACGGGAAACTTGACGGTTTGAGCGGCGACCAAATAATGTATTGACATGCTGGCGATTTCGCCCTATACTTGCATCGGATGCAGAAGTGGTGAACTTTGACAAAGACTTGTGATCACTGGGACTGACGACTGTCACGCTCAAAAAATCCGCTCAAAATGGGTAATTTTGCTGGGAAAATGGACAAAGAGAGCGGGCGTAGCTCAGGGGCAGAGCACCAGCTTCCCGAGCTGGGGGTCGCGGGTTCAAATCCCGTCGCCCGCTCCAATTTTTTGTTTGCACCCCGTTCGCAAATTCGTATGGAGGTGGATCAGTGTGAGGGTTATCGCTTGGGTGAGACTACTTACGAGCGTTTTCGTTGCCTCGCTTCTGTGCCTTCATTCCCGCTTAACAGCCCAAGAGGCAAAACTCATTAAAATTCATGAAGGCAAGCACTGGGTTTGGTTTGCTCGCTCTGACCAGTTTGAGAGTTACAGGCAAGACATAGAACGGTTCTACGATTACGCTGACAAAGCCTTTGAATACCTCTGCGAGGCTTGGGGACTGAAGTTGCCTCGGGAGAAGTATGTTCTCTTTGTTTGGCCTAAAACAGGTGGAGGGTTTGCGACTGGTGACATCGCTGAAGTCCGCGCTGTTACAGGAAAGGAGTCACCGGGGATAGGAGTCTCTTACGATGCCTTCTTCAATGTCGTTCACGGCATCAAAGGCTATTGGGCTTATGTGCTTATCACCCACGAAATGGTGAACTTGTTCACAGGTCAGATTGTGAGTGGCGGATGGCCGGTTGATTGGTGGGCGAATCATCGCAGTCCCTTTCCTTTGGTGACGGCAGTCCAAATAGAATACGCTCTCGTCCCCGAGGTGGCAATTCACCACGCTAAGCAAATAACTGCTGATCCATTGTGCCGGATGTTCCAGAAACTCAAAGACCAGTATGGTTGGCACCTTTTCCGGAAAGCCTTCCAAATGGCGAGAGAGGACGGTATTAACTGGGAACGCATCGGCACCAACCCGTCGAAGTTGCGGACCAACTATGTATGTGCCTATTTGCAGATGGCTGCTCCTGAAGATTTGACGCCTTACTTCAACGGGTTTGTCCCCAACTTTGACCCCGAAATGGTCGCAAGTATCATCAAGGCACGCGAGCGGTGGCGTTCCCTGCCGGAAGGAGATTCTAAACGAAAGGAACTCCAAGCATTGTTCCTCTCCGGGAACTACGAAGCCTGCCTGAAATTAAACGAACCCGTTCAAACCCATTGAAGCATGCCTCGAATGATAAGGTCGACCGCTTCCTCCTCACTCAATCCGCGAGCCATCAGGGTCTCCAACTCTTTACGGTTGACTGTCCCAATTGCAGCCTCGTGGGTCACTTGGGCTCGGTCGTCACGGACTATAACCAGTGGCATGTTCTTGGCTATTGCTTGGTCTCGCACTATTTCGGTGCAGTCCATATGACCTCTTGCGAAGGGCGCATTGCCTTCCATTGTTGTGAAGACTTCGCTAACTGCTCTGCCGCGAACCGCCACACGAGTCTTTGTCAATCCCCTCGCACCTTCCCCATTGAGTCTGACGAATTCCTTGACAGAGATCGTGTAATCCTACATACCATAGACTTTCGCGACCAATTCCGCAACGCCTTCCTTGCCGACATCAACTTCATAGTCAATTTCCAGTTTCCCTACCCGACCGTGAACGAGGTTGAAGTTGTTCATAAACTTCCCGCCTTCATCGACGAAGACTTTCGCGTGAGGTCTGACCTCAATGCCTCCATATGGACCGTGATAATGCGATTCGGTGTAACTCATTCGGGCTCTTGCCCCGATACAAATCTCCGCTTCCATCAGGTGCTTTAACTGCTTGGCATTGGGGAAAGTGCAATGAGCCAAAAAGGCAACTTGAGACTCCTCGCCAATTTCGTAGCGGACAATGATTTCTTGAACCCCTTCCTGAACCAGCATCCCGAAACACAAGTGGACTGGTTGCGGGATTTTAACTCCGGGTTCAACAACTATACGGGCTTTGATCCCTGTCGGTATTTCTTCCGCTTCGAAGCGGATTCCGGGCAGTTCGCTTTTAGCGAGGACTTTGTTTGCGCTAACGACCAAAGTGGCAAACTTGCCTGAGGTTATAGCGCTGGGGTCACCGCCTGCTTGCTTCAGCGCTTCCAGCATTGCCTCATATTCACGAACCCAAGTTGGCTCTTTTGTGATCAGTTGGTGCATTCTCAATTTCCAACGCCTCCTTTAAGGTGACGATTTCAGCATCTCTGGGTGAAGCCGGCACCTTTGCGCGTAATATTGTCGAACTTGCTCAACTTCACCTTGATACAGGATTGTCCCTTGACACATCAATGAAGCGGAGTTGGCGACCTTCAGTGCCTCATCACGGTGCGTGATCAAAAGGACTGTCGTCCCCTCGTCTGCCATTTTCCGGATAAGACTCAAGATATCGTCGAGGGAGAGCAAATCAACCCCTGAATCGGGTTCGTCCAAAATTGCGAGTTTCGGTCTCATCGCGTAAACAGCCGCCAACTCTATCCTCTTGCGCTCCCCTCCAGATAAGGTTTGGTCAACGAAGCGGTGCATGTAGGCGGATGGTGGCAAAGCAACTGCTTCCAGCGCTTCCATAATTCTGGCTCGGTCAGGTTGTGGCATCCCGAGGGACAGATATGTGCCACTCTCAATCCCTCAAACCTTGCGGGCTCTTGCCAAGCAAGAGTTATCCCCAAACGCGCTCTTTCAGTTATTGACAGGTGGGTGATGTCTTTGCCCTCAAACAGAATTCGCCCCTCATCGGGTCTATAGTCGGAGCAGCCCATAATTGTGTAGGCTAAACTTGACTTACCAGCCCCGTTCAGACCGAGGATTCCGTGAATTTCACCACGACGAACCGTTAGGTTAACTTGCTTCAAGATGTAACGCTCGTTTCGTTTCAAGGACAAATTCTCAACACGCAGCAAAACATCGTCCATAACTTATCCCGCCTTCAGATGTGCGACTCGTTTTTTGGACCTTGCGTTGCGTTTCCGGGAAGAAATCTTTGCACCGACCCAGTGCGCCAATGTCAGGCTTTCTCCCGAACTCAATTTTTGCTGCTCAACTTCCTAACTACCTCTCTGAATTCCTCGCCGCGGTGTTCATAGTTCCTGAACATATCTTGGCTGGCGCACCCTGGTGAGAGCAAGATGATATCACCGGGCGAAGCGAACTCCACTGCCTGTCTAACTGCCTCATCCATACTACTTGCCTTTGTGACTTTCACCCCGACTTTCCTGGACATCTCTACCAACCTGTCGGCGAACTCTCCTATCGCTATCAATGCCTTCACCCTTTCTTTCAGCGCTTTCTCAAATTCGCCCCAATTGCCGCCTTTGTCCTTTCCCCCGGCAATTAGGACGATTGGGGCATCAAAGGACCTAATCCCTGCAGCTGCAGCGTCGGGTGTTGTGGCAGCGGAGTCATTGACGAATTTGATGCCATTCACCTCACCCACCAATTCAAGCCGGTTCGGAACACCTCTGAAGTTACGGACAACATCGGCAATAACATCTGGACGAGCACCAGCGAGCAGGGCTGCTCCGATCGCCACCCTCAAGTTTTGTCGGTTGTGTTCGCCACGAAGCATAAACTCCGAAAATCGGGCAACCGGAAACCTATCCCCTCCCAAAGAAGCCCAGATAATTTCACCGTCGTCGCTGACCCAATGGGTGCAGTATGGACAACTCGCTGCTACCTCTTTGCCGCACCACAAAATCTTGCCCCGCACGAACTGAGCCATCCATCGGACTCCAGCATTATCGGCGTTTAGAACTGCCCAATCGTCGCCTCTTTGGTTGGCGAAAATTTTTGCCTTTGAAAGCCGGTAGTCGTCGACGGACGAATGCCAATCAAGGTGATCGACGAACAGGGTAGTGACCGCAGCAATGTCTGGTCGGAAAGTTTCGCATGTAGCCAACTGAAAACTGCTCACTTCCATGACAACCCGCACCGGCAGGCTTTCTTCGTCTCGCGGAAACTCATCCACAAACTTAGCCAATGGCACACCCACATTGCCAGCAAGGATCGTCCTTAGTCCAGATGCCTCCAGCATTCGCGCGATTAGGTGCACCGTCGTCGTTTTCCCTTTCGTGCCCGTAGTGGCAACAAGGCAAACCTTGTCCCTTCCCAGTTCTTCGGTCAAAAGCCTGTAACTGAACTCGACTTCACCAATAACTTTCGCCCCAGATTGAGCCAACGCCTTGACCTCGTTGCGGTGAACAGAGATGCCTGGACTCAGGATGGCAAGTCTTGGCTTCAAGTCAATTAGGCGCGCAAAAGCGTTTTTGCCCAAGATTAACTCAAGTCCCTGCCCAATCAATCGCTCAACATACTCGCGCTGCTCGAGTTCGCCTAAAGATTCCTTTTCGTCAGCACCAACGACTTTGACTCCGCGCCTCAGCAAGACTTCCACTATGGCACACCCACAGACACCTAAGCCCAAAATGGCAACAATTTTCGGAAACTCCATCTCCCATCACCGAGCAAAAATTTTGTGCGCGTTCGACTTACTTGCTACTTCTGAGAAGTGCCAGCAACTTTCCCATATCGTCAGGCAACGGCGCCTCAACGCTGATGGGTTCGTTTGTTCGTGGGTGCATAAAAGTCAATCTCCAAGCGTGAAGGGCTTGTCCGTTGAGAGATTGAAGGGCGTTCAGCAAGTCATCTCGTTTGAGTTCGCGAGCCATCTTCAATGCCTTTGCCCGACCGTTGTAAGTTTCGTCACCCGCAACAGGCAATCCCAAATGTTGCAAGTGAACCCGAATCTGGTGGGTGCGACCCGTTATCGGTTTGACTTCAAGCAATGCGAAACCTCTGAACCTTTCACGAACCCAAACTTCCGTTACAGCGTCAACTATGTGAGAAGCGACGGCATGGCGATTCGCCACAGTAAACTTCTCCGGGTCTTCGGGATGCTTCATCAAAGGAGCGGCAATGACCTTGTGTTCAAACTCAGGTTCGCCGACAACGACCGCCAGATACCGCTTATCGACTTTGTGCTCAGCAAATTGTTGGGCAAGTTTCAGGTGCGCGAAATTCGTTTTCGCTACAACCATCACCCCTGATGTTCCCTTGTCAAGCCTGTGGACTATCCCGAGCCTTTCAGGTCCAGCAATATCCGATAGCGGAACTCCCATAGCCATCAAAGCGTTGACAAGAGTCCCACTTCTAACCCCTGCCCCAGGGTGAACGACCATGCCTCGCGGTTTGTCGACGACAAGCAAGTCGTCGTCCTCGTAAAGCACGGACAAGGGAATAGGTTCGGGTTGTAAGGTTGATGGTTCAGGTTCAGGCAGTTCAACTTCAATGCGTTCTTTGCCACGCAAGATGAATCCCGGCTTGGTGACAGTTATCCCGTCAATTTTGACCCGTCCATCTCGGATGACCTGCTGACAGCGGGAACGGGACAAATCGGGAAAGTGTCTGGCGAGAAAATTGTCAAGCCTCATTCCCGCAAACTCTTGAGGCACTTCAATGGTCACGGTGCGAACCATCTTCACGCCAATCACCCTGCTATAAAGTTTGCAGAACGAAGGGTAATCGGTAATGCGTAGAGCGTAATGCGTGATTCCTGCTACTACCCCGTTCCTTTTGTGGCAGCGAATAGCCAACGGCGAGTAGCGGTAGAGACATCGGGTGCATTGACTTCATTTTTCAACCTTGAACAACGCTACAAAATCAACCGCCAAATCTGCCTGTCCTGTCCAAAAAACTCGGGTCTCAACAGGACCGCCGGGGTGAGCGAACTCAAGCGGGACGAGGCGAAATTGACCGATAGGCAATTGCTCGGCTGTTATTCGCTTTTCTGCCGTTACCGGGCTTCCGCCGCCAACGCAACTGTCCACCGTGGCGATAAACCCTTCACCTTCGCTCAACCGTTTCAACCTGAAGAGAGCGATGTATCGTCCCGCTTCAAAGGGAGCGTATGGACCATAGACGATGTGCCCGATTTTAGCCCTGTTTCTTTCAGCAACCCAGACAACCTTGCCACTTGCCCGCTCGTCTTGCCTCAATTCGCCGGAGAGATGGGCAAGGTGTTCAGCCTCAAATTTCGCAGCAAACTTCAAGACTAAACCTTTGGGAAGCGGGGCAGCAAGTTCGCTTTGGGAAAGTTGTTCCAGCGGAACTTCAACCTGCTTTACGATTGAACCGTTGCTCAGCCTTATCCTGACTTGCTCACCTGTCGGGACACCAACGACGGTGAATTCCTTTTCTTCGCTCACGGCAATTTTAGCCTTTGCGGGGATGACCTTCACTTCCTTCAGACCGCTGACGACATTTAGCCCAACTTCGGCAGGTTTACCGAGAGCGTTGAAGACACTCATCCCAAACGACACTGGTGTCTCCTCAACAGCCACGATTTGAGTTAGTGTTCGGACGAGCAATTTTTGTTGCGCCAACCATTCCCGGTAAAGAAGTGCCAGATGATCGGGTCTGACGGGCACATATTCGCTGCCAAGCCGTTTTGCGACTTCGCTCAGCATTTCCAAGTCAAATCCCCAGTTCCAAACGAACACATGCAAAAACGCCGGTCTCGTTGTCGGGGTCATCGCCTTAATCTCGTTCACCATCCGATTTATCCGCTCCTCACGGGTATCTTCCTCACGCCAGCCTGTAACGGCATGGAAGACAGCGACATTGTTGGCAGTTGGGTAAGTGACAGAGTTCGGGTCAGTCAATCGGCGACCGTAGTCAACGAACAAAGCCCTCAAATTGGTGCCAAGTGCGGAGCGCAGGGTGCGGTGAGTTGAAATTTTCTCGGCATATCGGCGGATGAGTTCTGGGCGGGTAATGCCCATGATCCAAAGTTCCCGCAAATCCATCCGCTGCATGTAATCAGCCGTCAAGTCAAGGAACTCGTCAAATACTCGCTTTCTGTCAGGTTCACGGAAACGCTTGCCGTAATGGTCAGGGTAGCAATAGCCGATGCCCGAAACAGCGCCGAGGAAGTAATCGTTCGGTGTCGCTGTGGCGTAGTAGTAATCGACAACGGCAGGGATGAGCATGATTGCTGAGGGCGAAATTGTCCAGCCGAACGGCAGTTTACCCCTTACCGGACTTTGCCACAACTGAGGGAAATTGCCGATGGTCAACACCGGCAAGTTATCGCCGTCGGAGATGATGAAGGAGTAGTAAACCTTGTCGGGTTGCAATTTCGGTGGCGGAGGTGCAGGTTTTTGGCGCAAGCGAGGAACGACAATGCCAGAATGGACGCTCAAATTGGTGCAGTTGATTGAGCCGACGAGGAACTTTCCAAATTCGGAAAAGAGCGTCACGCCCGGACCTTCTCCGATGCCGACATCTTGACCAGCCCAAGGGTAACTCATGACGGGGATATTGACGGGCATTTGGGCAAACAATTTCTCCATCAGCCGAACCTCGGCATTGGGATCGCCACCTCGCCTCGCGCCATCAACTGGTCCGGAAATCCAAAAGATGAAGATGCGATGCTGGACGAAATAGTCGCGCATCCCGATATGGTCAGGATAGGCACAAGCGATGACATGGTGGTTCAACTTCGCCCACAAATTTTTGAATGCCCACTCATACGCTTCGGCGTTGGTTCGCCATCTATCTCGCAAGTCAGCGATAACGGGCAAATTCAATTCCTTAGCCAACCTCGGAGAGACTGCAACGGCGTCTTCAACCCCACAAAGCATCGTCGCCACATTTTTAGTCGCCGGCAGCAAAGGGTCGTAAACGACCATGCCCTTGACAAAAGAGCGAAACCGAGATAGCAAAGCGCGAGCGTCAGGAACTTTTTCCGTCTCTTTGACCCAACCTCTTTTTTGCAGCCAGTCAAGCCAAAGTTCGTCTGTCGGGTTGAACAGGAAGTAAATTTGCGGTTTCTGGCGGTTGACGAGACCTTGAAGGGTGAAGAGCAAAAACTGCCAGTCGGCAGGCAGCGGGCGCAAGTCTGCAACCAACAATTTTTGTGCTGGCGGTTTTGAGCGCGGGAAAAGTTCAGGGAAGGGGCGAGGTTCAAAGTGATAAGGCAAATCTTTTGGTTCGCCAGTAGGTTTTGGCTGTGGTGCTCGGCGGATGAGTTGTTCAATGCCAACACCTTCAACCCTAAACAGCGTCACCTTGTCAATCCGAACCGAAACATTGCCCCGCCAGAAAACTCGGCACTCCAGAGGACCGCCGGGTGAACGAAATGCCAGCGGGATTTGAATGAACTTGCCTTGCACCAAATCCAAATCAGCGACTTCAACGGAGTTCAAGATTCGCCTGCCGTAGTCAACACAGGCGTCCAATTCAAAAGCGAAATCTCGGACAGGTTCGTCCAGCAACTTGATGCGGAAGAAAGCGATGTAGTCGCCGGGAGCGACCTTGGCGTAAGGACCGAAAAGGGCATGGGCATTTGGTGTGTCCTCACCTACCCTGACTTCCCAAGCGGCATTGCCGCTCGCATCTGGGTCTTCAACTTTGCGACCGATTTTGTGGGCGAAATCTTTCTCCGCCTCCCATTCAGCGACGAACTGGTAACGACCGACAGGCAACAAACTCGGGTTCACAACCTCATTCATCACATTTTCTGGCAACCCTTGCTGCTGCGCCCAAACCAAAGCCCAACACGCAACGCTGATCAGGAGCATTGATGTCCCAGTGAGCCCCGCGAACGCAGTTGCCCACTTCCCCACACTTCTCACCTCACAGGCAACGACCATTTTGCTTGCCACGATTTGTTTTGGTGCACTATCAAGCCTTTGTCCATTTTTCTGAGCGCCGAAATCGCTCGGCGAAAATTTGTCATTCTGAGACGCTTAAGGGGCGTAAACGACAATGCCATCCACGCGGATGAAGTCAGGGTCTAAAGAGACGATGGCTTTTATTCCGAAGGATTGAGCGATGGCGATGTGAAAAGCGTCGGTGGGCAGTAAGTTGAACCGTTCCATCAGCCAAAGGGCATCGTCAAAGGTGGAAGCGGCGAAAGTCTGCCATGCTGTTGGAGCGACAGCCCGAAGGGAATTCTTCACCGACTGATGCTGCAACAGTTGGCGCAACTGTGGCTCTAAAATCAGGTCGCAAAAGTTAGCGCCCAGTGAAGGAAGCCACACCGTGAACGCAGTCAATTGGCTGAGGGCAACCCGAACCCTTCGGAGTGCAGGTTGGATGGCATCAGGATGACGCCGAAAAAACTCTTGCCAATAGAGACCATGCACTTTCGCCTCTTGCTCCAGATGGCGGCGGATGAGGTAGAAGGCAAATTCGTTAAGCGTCCAGTCGCTAACGAAGGAGATAACCTTTTCCTGCCGAAGGCGGTAGGTGAATTGTCGACAAATTGGATGAAGAGCATGGTGGGGTTCATAGGCAGCGATAGTAAAACTGGCGTCCCAGTAAAGTTCCTTTTCCAGCGGGTCAGTGAAGTTGCGGACGATGGCAGGCATCCTATTTGCGCTCCTTTTCCAGCGGTTCATTAACAATTTCCCAAGGGAAACCAAGTCGTGTCGGGTCAGATTCGCGAGCGATTTTGAGGATGAGTTCTAATGGCGCATCGCCACTGCCCACAAATCGTTCCATCGCCTTCATGGGATCAAGGCGTGGGCGGCGTTTGAGCCGCCGAGGCAACAAAGGCGACGGCTTGGGCGTGGTCTTCTTTTTAGGCATCCCTTTTCGCTCCCTTCTTCTCTGAGTCAAGAATTACGCAGT
>Ga0080007_1078580_pt1 | contig 19508 bp, 27 predicted proteins | sample OctOCTMetagenome_FD_69210 | JGI IMG/M metagenome (GOLD analysis project Ga0080007, IMG submission 69210) | Hot spring and microbial mat streamer communities from Octopus Spring Streamers, Yellowstone National Park, USA - OCT_B (SPADES... | ecosystem: Environmental > Aquatic > Thermal springs >...
CCCCCATTAGCGAGCCGAACGCCGCCCCCTCAAGGACTCTGGAGACGTCGACACTGCCCGTTTCGAGGTATGACTTGGCCGCCTCCAAGCCGCCGAACGCCGCCCCGCTTACGGCCATCGGAACGGCGGCGTCCTTGAGCCCCGCGGCGGCGGTCTGCAGAAGGGTCGGCGCCTTGACGGTCTGCTGGAGCGGCTGGACTGTGCCTGCCGCAGTGATTTTGGGGACGTCCTTTGCAACATCTTTGACTCCCTGCGCCGCCAGCTTCGCCGCGCCTCTGGCGAGGATGCCCGCGCCAGCCCCACCTACAATTGTGCCGATTCCGAGGGCCGTGCCGGCGTAGGTTGTAATCGGCGATGCTTCGCCTATTCCTTCCACCACCGCGCGGAACTTCTTGGCCTCCAGCAGAGGGTCTTTGTCGCCGAACAGAGCACCCTTCAAAACCAGCAGATCTGGGACGAACACATACTGACCTGCCGTGACGAACGTCCCAACAGCCTCCCTGATGACGGGTGGAAGCTTCTCCAGCTCCCTCTTAGACACATTTTTGAGGTGCTCCAGCTGTTGCGACTGCATGTACTGCTCCAGCTCCTTTGGCGAAAGCGAACTGAGCCAGATCCCCTGTATGTCGCTTTCGACATACCGTTTCGCGTCTGGCAGATACTGAACCTGGTCGGCCATGTAGTTGATTAAGTAGCCCTCGCCAGTTTTTTTGTTGTAGAAGTAGGCAATGGGCAGGTTGTATCTGGGGTCTACAAACGCCACAGCTTCTACGTTAGGGTTGCCCTGCTGATCCACCCCTTGCTTGCGCAACCAGTCCAGAAACTCCTTCCTCTTCTCAGGGTTTTTGATGTAGATAGGCGTCTCGCCGCCGAGGACAAACGACTTCTTGTCTGCGTCGTATGTCATGAACTGCACGTTCAGCGCAGGAAGTTGCTGTGCAAAGATCGGGATCATGCCTGCGACTGTAGACATGGCGCTGGCTAATTTGTTCGCCTCCTGCACGGCATGCTCGTACCTGCTGAGCATCGCCGACAGCTCCTTAGACGGTGTTATTTTGCCGGTCTTCGGGTCGTAGGACAAGACGTCGCCGTATTTGTTCGCCAAGTTCTGCAGTACCTGTTGCTGAGCCGCGGTGAACTCCTTCACTGCCTGCTCCACCTGGTCTTGGAGCACCAAGGCGGCTTCCACCTCCGGCTTGTATTCATACGTCACCTTGCCGTCTACGATCCGTTTGATGAACAAGTCGCCGTATCTGTTGAACAGGTTGCTCAGCGCCTCACCGTACTTCTTGTTCACCGCCTCCAGCTCAGCTCTCACCAGTTCATACGTGTCCGGATCCACAATCGGCCTTCCCTCCTCGTCTCTCTGCAGGTTGTACCGCTTTATGATGTCATCCACTGCCGCATTGTAGTTACGCATTATGCTTTTGTAGGCAGAGGAAAACTCGCCTACTCTTTGCACCATGTTTTTGAGATTCGGCGCCAGATCCACCACAGTTCTGCCGTCCTCTCTGCGGACGACCACAAAATCGCCAAACTTGTCCCTCAGCCACTTCTCCGTGTCCGGGACGCTCTCCTTCAGCTCATCAAGGGCCTTGCTGTACCTGTCTACCTTCTCCTTCAGCTCATTAGACATGTCTATAGTGTTGCCGCTGTGCCGAATCACGTCACCGTACTTGGAGGTGGTCTGCTCCAGCTGGCTCTTGAGGTGTTCAAACGCCGCCGTCAGCCGGTTCATCACGTTTACGGGGTTCCGCTGGTCGAGGAGGTAGTCGGCAGGTATTATGCCGGCGTTGCCAGTTGGCGACGTAGCGCTGGGCGAAGCCTTGCCATAGCTACTGCCGCCGGCTTTTGAACCATCCGACGAACCTGGCGCGGCGGACGGCAGGTTCCGCTGGTTGTTGAGGAGGTAGTCGGCAGGTATTGTGCCTGTCTTGCCAGTTGGCGACGTAGCGCTGGGCGATGAGGCAGATGCGTTTTTGGTTTGAGACGCAACGATCTGCCGAACAGCGGCTTCAAACTCTCTTTTCACATGTTGCGGATCAAGGCCACTCTGCTCCAGGTACGTTGAGTCTAGCCTCCAAGGCTCCGGTCTACTTGTAGAGGAACCGCCAACATTTGGTGCCGCGTTGCGGCTCTGCGTCGAAGAGTTCGGCTGAGATGTAACAGATGTAGACGCGTTCCGGGATGCTGTGATCTGACGCACCACCGTCTCGATCTCCTTCATTACATGTTGCGGATCAAGGCCACTCTGCTCCAGGTACGTTGAGTCTAGCCTCCAAGGCTCCGGCCTCCTCCCCGGAGATGAGCCTCTGGATTGTGTAGTAGATGCGTTCCGCTGGTTGTTGAGGAGGTAGTCGGCAGGTATTGTGCCTGTCTTGCCAGTTGGCGACGTAGCGCTGGGCGATGATGGGGCGGACGGTGGAGGTGAAGAGCTGGGTTGCGAGCCTGGCATCGAGGAGCTGGCGGCAGTAGACGAGCCAGAGGAGTTGAGTTGGCTGGAGGGCTGGCTGGATGTAAGCCCATTCGATGCAGACGAAGAGGTGGGCGTGCTCTGTGTTTGGGCTGTGGCTTTCTTCCACACCTGTTGTGGATCTAACCCGGTCTGCTCCAAATAAGTCGGATCAAGCTCCCAAGGCGCGGATTTAGACACGATGAAATCTGCGAAGCAATATATAAGTTATTATTCCCCGGCGCGCGACGCCAGTATGAGGAGTATGCCTATTGCCAGCAGTACTATAGAGACAGCGGCGGCTTGGTTCGCGCTGTAGCCGAAGATGGGGTAGGCCCAGGCATTGATTATTGCTGTAACTACGGAGACAACGCCCGCCACTTCGATCCTCCTCCACATGATTGCGCTGATTACCGGCGCCATGCCCATGAATAGAACATACTGAGACAAGGGGAACCGCGGGATCTCCTCCCTCACCGGCACTACTGCAACGGGGTACGGGAAGCCGGCAAACCAGCATACCGGCTTGGCGGATGGATCAGGTATCCTGACCACGCCGGTGTTGTTGTACCACGTGCTGTTCCAGCGGCACGCGATCCTCTGCGTCGATGGGCTTGTTGCAATGTAGATGCCGGAGGAGTTAGCGTAGGCAAATGCCGTGAAGTTGGCGTTGTACTGATTAGTCGCATTTATCTTAACGGCGATGTAGGTTTCTGACCCGATTTGAACCTGAACGACAGAGACCTGGCCAAAGGCCAACGCGGCTAGTAGCAGTAAGACGGCAAACATCATACGTACTGTCTTCGAAACTTGTTCCACATGCCAAACGCCACAAAGAAGATACCGATGGCGCTGTAAATATACGCATCTATGATTATGCCCAGCACGCTTACAGCGGCGCCGGTGATGAGCGCGGTGAGCGATATCTCCCTAAGCGTAGCATATGCCGCGACAAAAATGGCAAGCAAAAGTATCCCAACCGCATAGGGAGATAGCTGAAGCCGGATCGCCGGTACAAACATCGGAATTGCAGGAGCGACAGGCCCCATGGTGTCAGGCGGTGCAAGAGGCCCGCTGGTGGGGGCGGATCCGTCGGATGTTCCCGGAGCCCCCGAATTATTCGGCCTATAGGCGTTTAGAAGCATCTCCAGTATTGTCCTGAGCCATTCCGACAATGCAGATTCCAAAGCCCTGAGCCGGTAGTCAAACAGCGACGATAGATAGTTTAGATAATCTGTTAACAACTCCGTAACGTCGTATAGAATCGTTGGATCCGTTGGCCACCGCTGATTAGTTTGGTTTATTATTATGATGTAATGCTGTGAAAACGTTTGCATTATCTGATCCCATACTTGGGAGTAGTTTCCGTCAGGCACGATGGGCCTAACAGGTCTAATCGTGTTGTTGGAAAAGTAGAAGTGCCGCCAGCCGATGTTGTATCTATCTGTTGAAAGGACGTACCTGCCGAGACACACATCTCTCGGCGAGGTGGCGATGAAGATCCATGGTTTTGTCGAAAATGGGGAGGGATCCCACCTCAACCTGGTGCAGTTCCCCACGTCCACCTTGTCGCTGTAGAGATAAAAACTATAAAGACTGGTTGCAATAAACAGAGAAGCATATATTGTGTTTGTGCTGTTGTTGCATATCTCAATTTCAACAGTTCGGTCAAGCCTGTTCAGCTTCAGAGGATAAGTGTTCCAAAACGACTGCTGGTAGGTCGGACAAGCGACGCCGCGCGTGTTGTACAGATAATGTCCATCCGTAACCGTAATCTCGCCGATGTTGTAGCGGCGTATAAAGACAGCGAATGAATTCGTGAGTCTATACAGCATGCCCTGCATGAATCCCGCCGTGTCGTTAGATAGATACACAAGCTTTACAGGCCCCTGCATGGGGTCGATCTCCATCGCGACGAGCGCGCCGTCTCCAGGCGTGGGCCCAATTGTGTACAACGTCGCCGCTGGCCCTCGAAAGCCCCATGAGCCGTTCACCGGCGAGCCGTAAGCGACTGGGCCGTGTGTATTAAACCACACTGCAACAGTCGGCACTGGTGCGGACCCAACGATGTAGAAGCCAGTGCCAACGGGGAACACACGATCTTTGTCGAAGCCCACATAGTATACATGACTTGTGCCGTTCAGCGCAAATGAATGTCTCCGTGTGTCGTAGAACGCCCTTGCGGACGGGCGCATCGTAGCAATGTATAAGTTGAACCACAACGACGTCACATTCCTAACGCCACTGCCAGTAGCAGTGATGCGGTACGCAACACATTTGTCTATGTCCAGCAGATAGTGCGGCGGATAAAATGACGAAATGTTGTAGACGCCAGGTTGCGAGATGTAGACTGCGTAATAGTACGTTTGCCCGCATGCGGTATACGATGAGGCCTGTATCGAAAGACTGCCATACCTCACCCTGAATGACGACCCAGCATAGAGCAGGCCAGGTTTGGTGATGTTAACCAGCAACCACGGCCTGGGGAAATACACGATATAGCTGAGCATTGAGTATTCAGTGATAACATTGTAGACATGTTCTACTCGGAAGTTGGGATGGTCATAAGGAAAGAGTGGATATGTCGCTATTACCAGCGTCGTCTCCAAGTCAACGTTTAAGTTTACCTTAGGGACGTAGTAACATATCGATGGATAGTCTATGGTGCACATCTTCGTCGCTGAAACATTGAACCAATAAGCAACAAACATATCGCTCCACTGAGCCGCAACGAGTAAAGCCAAAACCGAAACCAGAAGGAGTATCCGCATAGAAAAAAGAATATGGATTATTTTTAAAGCTAAACAGCGGAGGCTACGGCCTGTTTCTTGTCCTTCTGTTTTCTGCCTTTCTTAGTTGACTTTGCGCCTGCGTTGGCGTTCTTCTTAGTTTTCTTAGTTGACTTTGCGCCTGCGTTGGCGTCATCAAACAATGCTGAAGTAATCTCTGACATCTGCGGCACCGTCGCTGAGACGTTTTTCTTGTTCTTTTGTTCCTTCTCGTTCTCCTTCGGCGGTCTAGGCCTAAGCGGGACATATTTCAGCGACTTGCGTGCTGTCTTGCCTAGGGGTCTTATGCCCTTAAAGTTGATTTCTACCGGTACCGCGCTTTTGAAATCTATTGTGAGCGGTTTTTTCTTAACTATTTGATACATAAATTTGCCGAACACAGTCTGCGGTATCGAGAGGGCGTATGTTCCCTCCTTGGCGGTTAGCGTTACTTTGTATCTGCCGCGATTTTCGCCGCGCGTAGTTCTTACCGCTATTCGATATGCTCTGGGCATTGTGGATCTCTTCGCTTACATATTTAAGCTATTAGGCAGACCTGCAGACGCATCAGTGATGCGAAGTTTCTACGTGCTTCATCATCTTGGCCTGACTGCTTCTGCGGCCGCATATGCGATGAGCGATAATGCTACGAGGATCACAAGGCCGTGTGGGTTCGTCAACACTGAGAAGAGCCAGTCGGATATTACCTTGAGGTATTCTTTGTCCAGGTCGGCCTCAGTCTTCACCTTAGGTATCGGCACGACTGTCAGCGCATTGCCCAGGTTTACAAACAGCGCCTGCAGTAAGGGCAAGAGCAGAACAGCGAAGGCGACCGCAAAGAGCACCACGGCGACTGGGGATATATTCATTACTCCCCTCTTGCGAACAGTCTAGTCAAACTGAATATGGCCCACATCCATGCCAGCCCCTGGATGGCATAGCCGACGATAATGGCAAAGGTGACGGCGGGGCCGTGGAGCGGAGTCTCGTTGAAGAGCGTGTGTGCAAGAGAAGCGAAGAACCCCCCCATATTGATTACGGCGTTGAGTATGTACGACAGCGTGTTTGCAACTGCCTGAAGCGAGAGGAACGCCACCATCCCGGTGTTGCGGAGGTATTCCACAGCAATATCGTACGTTTGGTTAGCTAGCGTTACGTTTGCCTTGATCTGCGGAAGCTGGCCGTACTGCCTAGCTATGCTGGGAGGTTCGACGCCGCCAATTTGGTAAGCCACGCCTATGACGAAGGAAATAACTACAAAGAACATGTAGAACATGAAGGCGCCCTTCCCGATCCTGTCTAGAATGGGAATCATGTGAGACGCTGAAATGTAGACTTATAAGTCTTCGCGTGGATGTGCACATGGTCGGATGGATCTTCATCATCGCCACAGCGGTCATCATGTTCTATGCGGCAGATACCGTCGTCTACGTCGTGACGTGGCTAGTTTCCTACCTAAACCTGACCCTCTCTGCGGTTGGCATCCAAATAGAGGTCTTCAGCTACCTCGACATCTTGTTTCCATACTTCCGCCTCGCAGTGCAGGTTATGGCAATAGGCATCATCGCAGTAGCTGTCCTCCATATAGTCACGTCCATCAGGGAGCAAGGATGATCAAGCTCGTCGTAGTTCTCGCAATCTTTGCCGTGGCGCTCCTAGCCGCCTACTTCTACATTTCGTTGCTCGACTACATCCAAGTCAAGATGACTGGCACGGTGAACAACTTAGCCGGTGCGATGGGCTACGGCGGCAACGTCTCAGTGCCGAATGGATACAATTTGAGGGTGTCGGGGGGCACATTCTCGGTCTACGGCACGGCCAGGACGTCAACGGCGCTTAACATTACAGACACCACATGCGCAGTGGTTGCTAACGCCACCTGGCAGTGGCATGGATGCGGCCCAGCCGTGGTGCCTATTAGCCCCGGCTACTACTCCATCTCTGTAGTCAGGTATCCGCCCCTCCGGCGCGACTTCATAGACGCGTTAGATCAGATAAGGCCCTATGCGCTGATTGCCGTCCTTACTCTTGTCGTACTGCTGATCTACACAAAGTGGAGGTGAGCCGCCAGGCAAAGGCGGCGGCAAACACCGCCAAGGAGCTCAGCACCCCGCCGCCCCATATCACGGCGAAGGGAGCCGCCGGCCCACCCACTGCGAGCATCGCGACGGTAACGGTGATTGCTCCTCCCATCAGGAGGCCAGCTAGAAAGGCCGAAAGGAAAACGACGGAAAGGGTGCACATGGAAAAAAAGGGGAGTTGTTTATTAAGTCTTCCAGACGCTCTGGGCCTCCTTCCCTACGTTGAGCAGGCCGAGCAGTATTATCACGAAGCCTACGATCAGCATCGCGATGCCGAAGAGGTTGAATATGGCCGGGAAGTTGTAGCTCCTAATTGTCGATGTGATGTTGGCCTGGACGCCCATGTCTTGGAAGACTTTGTCTATGTAGGCGCCGATGCCCGCGGTGGAGCCAAACAGCACTGTGCCGATGACCACAGACACCATACCCATTATCGCAACCACTATGCCTATCATCAACTCCCTTGGTAGCGACGCAAGCCCTTCTCTTACGGAGCGTATCGGCAGTTTTACTTCGAGTACTTTGATGTTATACATGCGCTGTCTCTTGTCCACATATATTTAAGCTAATATCGGCGCGTCGGAACATGTACCTCTTCTTAGAGACCTTCACACAGCCGAGCTCGATGCAGAGCTTTTTGAGAGCCTCGCCGCAGGGCTTGGGGTTTGCGTCTCTGCAGAAGTCCTTGGTCGAAAGCGTGACCACGTCCCCCATGCCGCTCCTCAGCTTCCTGCACAGCGCTTTCAGCGCCAGCTCTCCGGCTTTTTTGACAGTCAGCGCAGGCATTGCTAATTTTTCACATAGTTTTTAATGTCTCTAGACGCTTCTAGATGCGGCGGCATCCCCTTGTGATCCGCACTGCGGTGGGGAGTGCCGAAAACATAGGTCTCAGATACCTCCAGATGCTGTGGCGTCGGCCCCAACGGGGCCCATGCAGTGTAGGCGACGCTGATGAAACATCGCCTAAGCCCTAGCGGGAAGCGCATATCCTCCACCCATCCTCTACTATTTTACCTTCCTCCCGTAGCTTCTTCAGCGCCGCCTTGATGGTGCTTGCGGCGCACATCACAGCAAGCCCGACGTCAGACGTCCTCACGTCTACGCACCCCCCTGCCAGCTCCAGAAGCTTCAGTATTTTGTCTGTACATGGAAGCGTGAGGTACTGCCGCGGGATGGTAGGCAGTTCCGTCGTGCTGGCGGCGACCTTGACCGCCGTTGCTGGTGATGTAGGCGTTAACAAACGCACCTCCAGCTTCCTCCCCAACAGTTGAAGCGTCTCGATGCTTGAGCCCAGAGCCAAGTAGTGGTAGACGTATTCCCTGCCGCCGCTCTTTACGAATATCTTCCTGTATTTGGCGCGGAACCGCTTCCCATCCACCTCTACCTCAACCACGTCAGACGGCGGCGGGGCGGGGATCCTTATGCAGACCCTCTTGTCGATGTATACAGCGGTTGCTGAAAACACGTCCGCTGGAAACATGTTCTAGATAATTTGTATAAATAAATAGAATATTGAAAAGACGGCGTTAGTCACCCTATTTTAGGGCCCTAAACGACGGATCTCCACGCCGCCGCCGAGAGGTCTGATCGTGTAAAGGCTGTTTTGTATAAACAGATAGAGAATTCAAGGTGCACGCCTTCGGCGCAAGGCCGAAGGCGGAAGAAAGCTAGACCGCGGCATTATGTGTATTCTCAGCCCTAACCTACGCCGTAAATATATAGTTTCCCGGCGGAAAAAATGTAGCTTCCTCAAAGTCTCAGCTGTAGCGGCTTAACCACCTCCACCTCAGCTGGCCTATATCTCTTCAGCGCTTCACACAGAAGTCTGCAACTGCGGCAGTCCACGGTAGATCTGTAGTAAATATACTTCCTGCCTTTCACGACCTCCGTGAGTATATACTTCCTAAGCGTGCATCTGAACCTCACGCCGTCTACTGACACCATGTAGTCGCCCTCCAGCCATGCGTGGAAAATCGGCCTCACCCGCCCCCAGCCCCTTGACCTGTACGTGACCCTAACCCTCATTCCTCTTCCTTCCCGGCCGCCACGGTCAGGCTGTGGAGGTACGACACAGATGTAGCGTAGACGGCTACTTTGCTGTCGATGTAGAGCACTTCGTGGATGGAGGTAGGGTTCCTCATGATCTGCATCGCCACTTCCTCAGGCCTTTCGTACTCCTTATCGCCGTTGACGACGAAGATGTAGTTGGGACAGTGCTCAGGCTTACACCCCGCACGCATATGTGCGCGCATCGACGATATCCTGGCCGACATGATGATTCTGAGCGATCTTGCGTCTGGCTGTGCAGGAGGCTTTATGCTGAAACGGCGCACCGGCACCTTAGGCACCTCGCCGTCTGCGGTGTACGCAATCGCAAACACGCCCGACCGCCCGTACACACTCTTCACCAACGCCGCCAGGTTTGCATACTGCCACCTGCTGGATCGACACGGCTCGCTCCTGCGGCATGGTGCGGTCATGTCGGCTGGCTCCAGGATCTCGACGGGGACGCTGATCTGCGGCATGTAGGGCGTCATCACATCAAATGCCGCGTACAGGCCGCCCCTTGCATACGTCTTTTCGCTGTTGTTGTCGCGCTTGAGACAGAACCCCAAGAGGCAGTAGCTGTCTTTTGGCAGTAAGAAGTACGCCAGGTACCTGGCGATCTCCGTCATCCCACGGCGCCAATTATGGCCATGCCTAAGATGGATATAATCACCACGAGCAAGATGTAGATCCAGTACCGCTGTATCGTCGTCTGGAGCGTCGATGTGAACCACCTCATCACGTCTGTCTTCGTCAAGCTGAGGCTGAAGGCCTCCAGCCTATGACCTATGGACGCCATCAACTGCATGGCCTTGGCGCCTAGGATGTACAGCACCTTCTCCGTCGGTATCGACACCATAACCCTCAGCGGCCCGACGAAGGTCTGCCAGCCGCCTAGCTCGGCCGCCGCCTTCGCCAGCTTCTCCCAGCACTCAGGCGTCTCCAGCGCCTCACAGTCCCTCGGCACCACCGTCACCATGCACAGCTCCGAGTAGGGGTCGTACTTGAACCCAGCCGGAGCTATGACCCTCCCCAAGTCAAGCGCCACCCACACCTGCCGCCCACCCTCAGTCACTAGGGGTCTGGAGTCGTCGGGGATGACCATGTAGGCGTTTGCAACAGGCGAAATGGCGAAGTGGGGGCTCAGCCGTCTCAGGGGATATGCCCTCAGCCTCAAGTCGCGGCCGATAGCTAGAACCACTTCGCGCCCCTCAAGAAACGCCCGGGCCACTTGATCCATCCTCGATATGATTAAGAATCTGGCGGAGAGGTACCCAACGGCGAAGCCGCCCATCAAAGCCAGCACAGCCGCCAGGGCGATCAATGTGGTGAAGTCCAGCGGAGCCTCAGCCGCAGTAGGGACGTGGACATGCGTAACCGTCACCGTATTCGCCACATTAGTAGCCGTGTTCGCCGCAGTCGGCGTGGCAGGGGTGGGGAACGGCGTGCTCATCTCCTCTCCTGCTGAACCGCCACCTCTCCTCCCGTCTTAAACGGCGCCATGCCTGTGAGCAATATAGACGCCAAGAGGTTTAACTCGTTTGCCGAAACCAAGCCGTGCATTACTGTAGATGTGTACTCAGCCACCGTCATGCCATAGGCGTGGTAGAGCCTGCGCGACACGTCTAAAACCCTAGATATAAACCTCATCGCCATCTCTCTGTCTGACATCTTCTCCATATTCGCTATCTGCGACTCGACGACAGCGGCTATGGTCTTCGCCAGAGAGGCGAGGGCAGTGAGGACGTGAGGAAGCGCCGTCGGCGCCGGCGGCAAGTTCATAGCTGGGGAGCCGCCGAACAGGTAGGTGGTAGACATCGATCTCAGTCTCGTGATCTCCTCCAGCGTCTGCTCCAGGGTGCCGAGGAGTGTCGCCTCCCAAGGCTCCTTCGGCTCCCTCTCGAACTCGATCTTGATGTCCAGCGCAGACTCAGGTGTGCGTGGAGTAGGGACAAGAACTACGTTAGGTCGCTCAGACATGTCCGCACCCTCTTTCCATATTTATAAGCCGTAGTGTAAAACCTCGCCCTTGGAGGTCATAAGCCGAGCAGTGCCTTCAGCCTGCAGTAGGCATCCAGCACGGTGCCGCAGGGCACCGCCTTGGCCACCGCGCCGCCGATGTCTGCATCTGTAACAGAGTAGATAAGGAGCGTGGTGATGGGGGAAAGTTGCTTCGTCATGAGCTTTTTAGCCACCGCCAGTCCCCCTGCCTTCTTCAGATTTTCCGCCAACTTGCCGCCGAAGCCGGCGAGGAGCTTCCTGATGTTGAAGCCTTCCCAGCTCACTGCCAGCGCGCCAGCCGGCACCCGCAAAGCCTTAGCGCAGTACGTAGCGTAGAGCTTTGCCAGGTGGCACGCCAGGGCGAAGGCGACAGCTAGATCCAGCTCGTACGGCATATTAACTCCGCCCAGCACATCTGTTATGCAGGCCTCAAAACTGCTGGAGCGTCTCGCAAGGTCGGGATCCAAGGTACAGCTGTTTGAAGTGCTGAGGTCGGCTGGGGTGCCGATCGCGCTCTTCCCGCCCGGGGCTCCGCTCTGCGGCAGGGTGGTGTGGCTTAAGGATCTTGAGGGCGGGGTGTGGCTTGGCTCTTTTGAGTGCGGACACAGGAATAGAGAGTCTGATGAAGAAGAAGCTGGCAGGACAGGAAGCGGTGAAAAGCCCTGTGTATCCGGGAGCGGCGCCGTGGTGCAGGACGGCGCGGCGTGGTTGATGGCATGGCCGCCCGTCGCCATATGGCGCATCTCATACGGCGGCATGCAGTACGTCACCTTCGACGCCGTGGACAGATCGCCTTGCGGCGAGTTCGACTGGAAGACGCTGACGTGGAGCGGCGACTGCGGCGAGTGGATGATCAGCGAAAGCGACGTCTTCCATGTCATATACCGCAACTTGGACGTCCTCCTCCCATATCCACTCGTAGGCACCGTGTACAGAGATGAAGCGTTCGGCGCGTATCTGTTCCTTACAGATCCGCCTTTTTTCGCCGTGGGCGAGAGGCCGCCGAGGGGCAGGAGGCCCAGGTTCGCCATATACATCACCACATACGCCGAAGAAGGCGGCGGGGAGGAGGAGTCTGAGGAGGAGTTGCACATATACCCAATTCCTCTCCCGGAGGGCGACTTCAGTCCAGCCGATGTGGCTTCATCTATAATTTCGCCTAGGTGCCAGGGGCAGAGGGGCTTGTCGCCGAGGGTGTACGGCATGCCTGTGTCAGAGCGGGGGCCGCCCCCAGAGCCAGAGGAGGAGGGCGGCGACGAATACGACGTAGATGATGGAGACGCCTACGAGGACGGCGGTGATGAGGTCGTAGAGCTCCCTGGCGAAGAGGAGGCTGGCGACTATGAAGAGACCTGAGACGGAGGCGTAGACGGCGGCGCCTCTGAAGTCTGCGTCTAGGTACCTGCCGTATGCCAAGAGCAACAAAACAAAGCCCGCGAAGATGAGCACAGCCGCAAGAATCATATCTCCACCAACCTAGGAAGCACAACTTTCGTCTTCTTCTCCTCAACCGGCTTCTCCTCCTCTGCTGTCTCCTTCTTCTGCTCTTCTTCTCGTGCAGGCTTTTTTTCAACTTCCCTCTTCTTTTCGGTCTCTGGCTTCTCCGTGCGGATTGTCTCTAGCGGCAACTTCTTCTTAGGCGTCTCCTCCTCGCCGCCGATGGCGACAACATAGCCCTTCGTAGTCTCCTCCATCACTTTCATGAATATCAAGAACGTTGAGATGGCTGTAACGGCTACGCCTGTATAGAACAAGCCGTAGCCCAGGATCAGCGACGTGGCGGGGTCTGTGTGGAATAGGCGCACGCCGTAGAGCCAGCCCAGCTTCTGCTCGGCAAAGGTGTAGAACATATACGTGCTGATCATGGAGAACCCGCCGAGCAGGCCGAGGAACCCTGCGTCCTCCCAGCGCTTGCAGATCAGGTACAGCATTATGCCGCACGCCAAGGCGTGCCAGGGGCTCGGGAACAGCGCTACTGAGTAGCCGACGGCAACGAACGCCGCCATCCTCATGGCGCTTTCTTCCTCTCTATATTTAATTATGTATATTAGGAGGATGACCGCCGCTACAATCCTCAAAATGTCGGGAGAAGCCGCTGTGATGCTTCCAATCAGCATGAGGAGGACTACCTTCACCTTTGTAAGGGCCATGCAGAGAAAGGCACCGCCGCCTAAAAATCGTTAGGGCCTCAAGCTCTTCATGCCTTGGCTCGCCAGCGCTATGAAGAGCGCAGTCAGTCCTAGGAAGAGCGATATGAGGGACATGACGACCGAGAGGAACCCGACTCCGTAGGGGTCTTGGTAGTACCTCACCGCAGTGCTGTTGACTTGGAGGGGGATGTACACCCTGGCGGAGAGGTAGGACATCGACAGCGACAGGAAGGCCAGGAGGAGGAGGAACATGGAAAGCGGCGCGGTCAGCTTGTCCCTCCCCACTGCCAGCATGTAGAACAGGAGGAGCATTACTCCGGTGGCTAAGAGCATGGCAAAGACTTGGATGAACTCCCCCACCATGTTAGGAAAAAATATGTGAAGTTAAAAGCCGTTTAGATGGCAACCGCCACAGGCTTCCCCCGGTACCTCTTCGAAGAAGGCTCTTGCGTCTGAGACGTCCCTGCTGGCTGTGCGTTGGGCGGCGAGACGCTGGACGGCGGAGGTGAAGAACTGGACTGCAGAACAACGTAGTCCACAGGTCGGTAGCCAGAAGAGCCGACAGTAGGTGAGCCAGAAGAGCTGGATGGAGGAGATGCAGATTTAGCTGTGCCGCTTGGCGACCCAACGATGTAGTCAACGGGGCGGTAGCCAGAGGAGGCCTGCAGTACTGCATTTGATGCGGTGCCGTGCATCTCGGCACGTCTTATTGCCGCCTCTCCTGCCAAAACTCTGTCAGTCTGCCCAGAAGGCTTTGCAGACGATGAACCTTTCGTCTCGATGAAGACGTAGTCAGGCGGTCTTGCGAGACTCCTCCTCGCCTCCTCCTCAGCGAGCACATAATCTGGAGGTCTCGAAGGCTTAGCCGCAACAAATTCGTCCCGTCTCTGCTGTCCGCTAGGCGGCTTTATGAACTCAGCACCGCCGCCGAGCTGGTTTGAGCCCGGCGGGCTGTCGGACTTCGGCATGCCGCGGCGCCGGTTGTAGACATCTCGATTTTCTTCAGACGCAGGTCTCGGCGCCGTTGCGGTGGGCTGTTGATTATCAGATTGTACAGATTTCGAGCCGTCAGCTGGAGTCGGTTTAGCGCCGCCGAGCGCCGTGACGCCAATCGCCGCAAGCTTAATGCCCGCGCCAGCCTTAAAAGCATCTGCCAAGAAGTCGACGGCTCTGTACACCGGCCTGTGCACCGGCCAAAGAAAATCTCCTTGTCTGCTGGACTGTGTCGTAGACTGTGTAGACGTTGGTTGGGTCTGCACAACTGGCGTGCGTTCGGAATGCGAATCAGCGCCAGTTTTCGAGTCGCCCGACGTCTGCAGAAGCAGTCGGGCTGTCTGCAGGACTGGGCCAACCACCGGCACCTTAGGCAGAGTGCTGTGCAACGGCTGGAGGAAATCCGTCTGCTGGTTAGACTGCGCAGACGGCGTCTGCGAAAGCAACTTCGCTGTCTGTAGAACCGGGCCAACCACCGGCACCTTAGTCAGATCGTTGAGAGGAGACGGTAGCTCAACCTGCCGGCTCCCGCCAAACTGCTGAGGTAGCTCAACCTGCCGGCTCCCGCCAAACTGCTGAACAGTAGTAGTCTGTTGCTCAACGCTGGTCTGATTTGAGCTGTCTTGTCTGGATTTCAGGCTCTCTACCAGCCTTTTGTACTCCTCTTTAGCGTCAAGCACAAGATCTACCTTCTTCACTATGACAGCAGTTCCGTCGTCTTTGAGGTAGCCTATGTAGTATCCGCTGGAGAGGAACTCACTGTCACGCGAGGGGTATGCAAGCACCATAAACGCGCCGGTATCCGGGTCGTACTTTTCCCACGACATCAAGACTCTGTCTGCTTCAGTTGCTTCGCGTATAGCCCTATCAACAGGCGACTGAGGTTTGGTTCTCGTTATTCTATACGCTTCTTTTACCGTCTGCGGTATCGGCACGTTCTGCGGATCCTTCTGAATCAGCTCATACAGCCTATCAACTACGTCAGAGAAGCCGCGGCCTCTAAACACAACAACAGGAGTCCCGTCTTCCCTGACGTAGCCAACTACGTTTTCACCAGTACGGAGGTACAGGGTGAAGGCGCCTGTGGCTGGGTCGTATTTGTACAGGCTGATGCCTGCTCCCCCGGCCGCCTTGGAGAACGCCCCGTACAACCTGTTGTTGGTTTCCCCTATTTTTGATCCAACTTCTCCTATGACCTTGAGCGCTTCATCTATAAACTGTGGATATTTGTGCGAAAATTTGAGCGCAAAGTCCCACACTATATTCCTCAGCCGCTGGAACTCGTTGCTCACTTCATCGAGGTTTCTCAAGTTCACCTCCTCCCCCAGCTTCTTCAACTCGGAGAGCAACTCGTTAAACCTGTGGCGGCTCCACTCCGAGGGCGTGGGGCTCGGCGCAATGTCTGAACTTAAGTACCTCGGCGGCTGGACATTGCTCGGCGGAAGCGGCACGTCTGCAGACGGTTGCGCATGCACAACCGCCTTCCGGGCGTCGGCCTGCGGCGGCGTGTTGCCGTCTGTATTTGCACCGTTTTTCTGAGTGGCATCGCCGTCCTGCTTTGCGGTGGTCGCCGCCAAGGTGTTGGCTAGCGGCGTGTTGGCAGGCTTCTGCCGCGTTACGTCGGGGGTCTTTTCTGGCGAAGCGCCGCTGGAGGCGTCCTGCACCGAAGTGTCCAGCCAGCTCCACGTTGGCTCTCTCCTCCAGACGGCTCCCCAGCCCGGTACGACCTCAACTGCCCCGCTCCGCCACGCCTTGTGCACTGTTTCGATAACGTTTGCAGGCGCCGCGGTGAAGTTGCCGAAGACGTGTGCCCAGTTGGTCATATTGTAGAAGTAGGGCGAAAGGAGGATGCCGGCCCTGTATCTGCTCTTGTAGTCGCCCCACTCGGGCACCTTGACGGCTATTGGCTTCCCGCCGACGGTGGCAGTAATGTAGGTGGTGCGTTGCGGCAGTACCTGCGTCAAGTTCTGCGGAGCACCTTTGAAAGTGACTCTCTCGTCATAGAGCTGTCTGGCTACGACGGCGCCGAAGGCCTCGGCAAGGGGCTCAATCACGTCGGGGTTGTTGAAGAAGAGAGTCCTGCCAGTCTTGGTGGCCCAAGCCCAGTACGCCACGTGGCCCGCCTCGTGCGCCGCCAGTACTGGGTCGTTGGCGTACCGAGGGTTGTACCTAATGCGGAACTTCAAGCCTCCGCGGTGCTCGGCGTAGGCGCCGAAGTCTGTAATCGACGGATCCGGCACCACCTCCACCTCTACGCCGGACAGGTCTAAGCCTCGGCTCTGCGCGTGCTCAAGTGCCCTGCGCACCGCATCTGCAAAGGGGCCCTTCCCCTTGATGATAAACACGAGAAAAAAAGGTGCGAATATATTTAAGCTATCTGCTCCCTCCTGAGGTACGGGCCGACTAGTGAATAGATTAGCTGTCTCGCCATATTTCGCCCTATCTCTCTCTCGTTTATGCTGATGACTACCCTGTAGCCGCTGTCTGTCCTTGTGATAAGCACTCTGCCGAACGGCGTATCGTACTCCCCCTCTTTTATTAGCTCCTCCAAAGCGGCCATCTTTGTAGACATAGCAATTGCAGATGCCGGCATATTTAAGCCAATACTGCCTTCTTCTTCTCAACTCTCCTCCTGCACACTACCCTGTCGCCAACTCTCTCGCAGATCTCCACCTCCTCCGGCACCTCCTGCTGTGGAGCTGGCGGGATCACCACCATGGTTGGCTGGTGCCTTTTCTTTATCATGTCTCCACGTATACGAAGACGCATTTATTCTTTTCTACTTCGCCGCCCCATGCATTGCACCACTCCTCAAACTCTTCTGCAGTAGGCGGGCGTCCGAATATCTTCACAAAACTCTCCGCGAAGCTTTCCACATCTATCTCAGCCAACTTCTTCTTGACTGCCATCATATCTATGCTTTTGCTGGACGCACCGCCGCGCCGTAGGAGGAGATCAAGCCGCTAGCAGTGTCCTCAAGCAGAGCCGCCGCATGTCTGGCTGTAGAGCTCATACCGCCACCGCCGCGGCGCTTCTCTTCCGCACATATCTAATCGCCCTCATTACTTCTCGCTTGACAGCTGGCAGGTGCGCGGGGGCGTGCTTCCTGGCGAGGGTGATTAAGTACATAAACCTCTTGATGGCGAGCTTGGGCGTCATTTTAATTCTGCGGCATGTTCCGCGCTTGTAAGTCCAGCCGCGCTTCAAGTCGCGCAATATGTAGCCGACTAAGAACCGCACGGTGAAGGCGTTTACGCCTCGTCCTGGCGCGTAGTTTCCCTCAAATTTTGCATAACATGAGTTGGGGCCTTGATACACGTTTGCCATGTATAGATTTGCATATTGGTATTTAAGCTATTTTAAGGCGGCCCCGCACGTAGGTGTTGAGGGGGAGCTTCGCGGGGTCTGGCTGGAGGAACACCACCGGCACCTCTTTGATGTTGGCAAACCAGGTGAAGTACTCCTCTCTGCCGATTTCAGGGTACACCACCAGCGGCGACTTCGAAGCCTTGGCCATGGCGAGGGCCTCCCTCACGTCCTCCCGCTTGAGAGTCATGAGGACGACCGGCGGCGCGTTGCAGTCCTCTATGAGGTACCTCACCACAGACGACGCCACGATGTCGACGTCGGTGTAGGGCTGGTACTCGACGCGGTAGTGGACGCCGACAATAGGACATCTGTTGCGGCAGAAGTCGCCGTCGCACTGCACCTTCCGCGCAGGGGCGTTAAGCACTGCGTCTGGCGCCTTGCTGAGACCCTTAGGCGGAAGCGCTCTGCAGTCTTTGGCCAGCCTCTCCACCCACTCCGAGATGTCGGCTGGCGACATCTTCCTCTTGGCGGCCGCGCTCACTATGTCAATGTTGGCGCACTTCACGCCGTGGAGCGACGTCAGCCTGTCTACAAGAAGCCTCAGCCCCGCCGTGTCTAGATACGGCACCTCAACTAATACGCCCCTGCCCCTCCGCTTGAACTCTGGCAGGATTTCGTCTGGCTCCAAGTTGGTGGTGACAGCGGCGAAGACGCGGTATCTGTTCATGTATATCTCAGACAGCTCCTTCTTCGCCACAGTCTGGACGTTCTTCGTCACTTCCCCCTCCCCGCTCCCCGAGACGCCTGCCCACCTGGCGATCAGCGCATCGCCTTCGTCGAATACGAGGACGTACGGCTGTGCCAGCTTGGCCCGCGTAAAGAACCTCTGGAGGTTCTTCTCGCTTTCGCCGACCCACTTCGACAAGAAGTCTGCTGGCGAAATGACGTCTGAGGGGGTGCCGAACTTCGCCGGTATGACTACGCTCGCCAGAGTGGTCTTGCCCGAGCCAGGAGGCCCCGCCAAGATGAACATGGGGGTGGCCCTGCCCCTGCCCTCAAGGACGGCCTCTGCCCCGTCTACGACCCATCGGTATATCTCAAGAGGCCATACGAAGATGTGCCTCCCCGCCGCGTCTTCGGCGTATACCACCGCGTAGCTCCCCTCCTCCTCCTCCTTGATCCTCGCCACGTAGTGCTCCTCCGTGAACCTGCTGGCGAAGCAGGCCATGGCAGAGCCGTGCGGCGTCACGAGCCTCCTCACGCCGTTTACGCCGACTACCACAGGGCCGTAGCCCGGCGGGCTGGCGCCGACCTCCAGGACGACCTTCCTGCAGATCATGACACCTCCATATTCACCCTGTCGGCAAGCTTCACGATGAACAGCGCGCAGAGCGCCTCCACCTCATACCTCGGCATAGCAACCCGCCTGCAGACAGCCCTAAACACCTCCGCCACAAGGTCTGCCAGCTGTGGGTCGCACCCCTCCCCCTTGCATGCACAGATCCTCAGCTTCTTCCAGCTCCTCACGCATGCTTCGTGTACCTCGGCCACGGTGTGGCTCCTCGTCACGTCCAGCCAGCCCAGCCTCTCGGCGGCCTTCTTCCACTTCATCGGCTCCCCCCGCCGCCCCTGCCTCCGCGTTTCGGGAGACTTCCCCCCCGGGCCCCGGCCTAGCGCTGGTGGAGGCGTCAGCATCCACTGCTCGTCG
>Ga0080007_1087405_pt1 | contig 19464 bp, 22 predicted proteins | sample OctOCTMetagenome_FD_69210 | JGI IMG/M metagenome (GOLD analysis project Ga0080007, IMG submission 69210) | Hot spring and microbial mat streamer communities from Octopus Spring Streamers, Yellowstone National Park, USA - OCT_B (SPADES... | ecosystem: Environmental > Aquatic > Thermal springs >...
GGTGGATAGGAACCGACGGCTTTGCGTATAGCGAGGCCATGATAAAGCAGGTGGGCAAGGAGATGGCGGCCGGCAAGATGCTTGGGACCGTCGTGGCGCCGGACCCCAACGACCCCAAGTATCAGCAGTTTAAACAGGCGTACAAGGCCAAATACGGCAAGGATCCAGTTGCGTATGACCCATACAGCTACGACGCCGCCATGATGCTCGCGCAGATTGTCTGTAGCATAGGCACAGACGACCCGGTAAAAGTCAAGGAGACTCTTGAAAAGTGGAGCAAGGAAGGCAAATACCAAGGCGCCACTGGGAAGGTCTACCTAGACGCAGCCGGCGACCGCGCGTACCCCAACTACGTCATGTGGGGCGTGGTGCTTGAGGGAGGAACGCCTAAATACGTAGACGCCGCCTACTACTACGGCACAGAGAGAAAGGTTGCAGTATTTGACCAAGGCAAACCTCTATTCCAGTAACACATTTTAACCTACACTTTTTTTTACAAATGGTCTCTATTTTAACCACTAAAGACATCGTAAAACAGTTCGGCGCATTTCGTGCACTAGACGGAGTGAATGTTGAGGTAGAAAGGGGGAAGATCACCTTGATTATAGGGCCTAACGGCTCCGGCAAAACTACTTTAGTTAACGTAATCACGGGCGTCTACAAGCCGGAGATAGGCGAGGTGATTTACTCGAGAGCAGACGGCAAGGCGATAAACATCACAGGATGGCCTCCCCACAAGATCTTCGGAATTGGGATAGTGCGGACTTTCCAGATACCGCAGGTCTTCCAGAGGCTTACAGTGTTAGAAAATCTCTTGGCCGTGGCTAGAGGTCAACGCGGAGAGAGCGTCTTTTCAGCAATTGTGAAGAACTGGGTTAAAGAAGAAGAGGAATTAGTCAAAAAAGCCTTTAAGATCCTCAGAGCCGTTAGGCTCGACGGCAAGTGGGACAATCCTGCCTACCTCCTTTCTGCAGGAGAAATGAAATTACTAGAGCTGGCACGGGCCTTGATGGCGGGTGCAGACCTCGTAATCTTAGACGAACCCATCGCAGGCGTTCCCGTAGACCAAGCACACGAAGTCTTCAAAATAGTTAAAGACATAAACCAGCAGGGGATCACATTCCTCGTAATCGAGCATAGAATCGACATAGCTTTCAGATACGTAGACTACGTCTACGCAATGGCAAGCGGAAAAGTAATAGCGCAGGGCCTGCCGGACCAAGTGGCAAACGACCCCAAGGTGCGCGAGGTATACATCGGGGGATAAAGCTTAAATACAAACAGACACGGAGACTCGGCCGGGGTGGCCGAGCGGCCCAAGGCGCGGGACTGGAGATCCCGTCCCCGTCAAGGGGGCGTGGGTTCAAATCCCACCCCCGGCGCCTTTCCCCTCTTTACAAAACTTTCGTAAAGCGGTGCCGTGAACTTTCGGCGCACCGCGCGGTTCACTGCCATACTAACTGGTTTACGCCGCGGCTTACAACTTCTGTAAACTATATACTAACCGGCGCGAGGCTAGTCCACGACCCGCACGAAGTAAATAACTAGGGGGAGGACTTCATCTTGAAAGACCGCCGGCCTTAATACAAAAGAGCCACAATCAGTCTTTATGCGTGCAAGGCTGGCGGTCTGCCCCCCAGGTAGCTTTAAGACGTACTTCTCCTCTCTTAAGACGTATCTCTTATCTCTTATCTCCCCCACTATCGCGGTAGCCATGTATGTGAAGAGAACTCTCCGGGGCACGAATAGCGTAATTTCGCCATTGGGACATCTGCATTCCGTTGGGATTCTCTCGTCGTACTGCGGTATCAAGTATCTCTGCGGAATCACGTGTCGCAATGCGTCAAGGATCAGCGACAGGTCGACGGGGTCGTCTAGGTAGGCCCACACCTTCGTGCCGCGGCAGAGGAACGCCGTCAAGGCCCTCAGCATGCCGCGCCGAACGAGGTAGACAATTATCCTTCCATTTGTCTTCATGTCCGGGTCTATTTCCCTACCCTCGCTCTTCCACGTTAAGGCGTCTATCAGGTCGCCCCACCTCTCGATGACCTCTGTCAGCTCCCCGGAACGGCAAATAACCTCCGTCTCACCGGACTTCGTGACTGCAACCTTGCCAGCTTTGGCGAGACGGCGTAGCGCCAGATTGAAGTACACCCTTGCGGCGTTTCTGTCTCCGCCGAACCTCTCCACAAACCTCCTTCTGAGCGTTTCCCGGTCTACGCAACCGGTGGTAAGGGTTTCCAAAAGTGCAACTGCCGCGTCAGCCGCCGACGGAGTTTCGCGAGTGTTAATACCGCCGGAGCTGTTCTCGGGGTCTTCCATTACAACCTTGGAAACCCAAAGTACTTGAGCCTTTAAGACTTAAAATTCTGTAAAGGCGTTTTGCATAGGCCGTAACGAGCCGTAAAAGGCCGTAAGAGAGCGACAAGTATAACCCCGGGCGAGGAGTTGGTAGCTCATGAAACCGCCCACCTGGATTAGGACGTTGTCGGTCGCAGTAGCGCCGCTGGGCACTAAGCGCGTGAAAAAACCGAGCGGACGGGTATATGAGTACATCTACATTAGACTAAATACAGAGGCTTGGCCCGAGGTTGTCAGCGCGTATAAGGTCCGCCTTAGGATTGCACCCCCCGATTTATCAAAGCCGCCTGTCGTCGTATTAGCCCGGCGGTTCCAGGGAGGCACACGGTCCGTGGCATTTGACTTGTCGCGGGAGTACCAAAAAGTGGTGCGGGAATATGCGCATAATGGTGTGGTCGCAGTACTAGATGTAGAAGTTGTCGAAAAAATAAGGTACGTAGGCGCGTGACTATGGCGTCTCCAGCTCCCCCCCACGCCGCGGCTGGCGTCGAGAGCCGCGGCGCCCAGACGACAAATACAGACCTGTTTAAAACGTTAACTCTCCACGAGCTCCTCCTTGCGGTTGGGTACAACGTAATCCCTGTCGATGCACTGAAGCGGCCGTTAGCTCCGCGCTATGCGGAGTGCTACGACAAGCCGTGCCCAGAGTTGAGCCAACTGTTTGAGCAACGAAACGTCAAGAAGAAGCAAGCGGGCATCGCGCTTTTGGGCCGCATCAACCCCCAGTGGCCTCAGAAAATTCTAGTAATAATTGATGTTGACGACCCGCGCAAATTCCCCGAAGAGACGCGGCAGTTGCTTGAGGGGGCATGGCGGTGGCTCACGGGGCCTAGGTGCCCTGTCGACGGAGACAAGCACGGCATAAAGTGCGAGTCGGGCGTGTGCAACCACGGAGACCACGTGTTCAAGCTGTCTGAGGCGTTGCGCGGAGAGGCCTTTGCAGTGCTTGCACCGGCGGAGACGGAGTCGCTCCTAGGCGCCGGAGTTGCCAAGCTCATGGGCGGCGCTGTAGAGATCAGGGTCCGCGGATATCAGTTAATTCCGCCGTCGCTCCACCCGTCGGGTATAACTTATGACTGGGTGGTGTCGCCGTGGGTGGGCGGCGAGCTTAAGCATCCCAAAGAGCTCTCGCTTGAGGAGTTCAGGCGGCTTTTGGAGCTACTAGGAGGGCTCCAGAAGGCGGAGGAGGCGCTTAAGCCGCAAGAGACGCCTAAGGAGTGCAAAAGGCACAGAGAGCTCTCCGACAGAGACGCAGACGCCGTGTTGGATATCATCAAGCCGTACTATATACCAGAGCATCGCAACCATATTTTGTACTCAGTGCTTGGCATATTGAAGCGGGCGTGCTTCAGCCCGGAGTCAATCAGACGCTTCTACGACAAGCTTCAAGAGTGGGCCATGTCCGTGTACTCAGACATAGACAAAGGAAAGGACGACTACATCTTAGAGGGCGTCCTCCAGGGGCGGCCCTGGCGCCTTCACGGGTGGCGGAAGCTGAGGGAGACGTTCGTCGAAGTTGAGAAGGCCAGGTTGGGGTGCAGAGAAGGCGACGAGGTGTGTGCCATGAAGGCGAGGGCGGCGGCGCTTGAGGCGGTGGACGCGGTGAGGAGGGCGCTGGGGCTGAGAAGGCGCAGGCTAATCCTGGTGTCGGACAGAGGCGTCCGCTCAGGCAAGAATGCAAGGCTTTATTACGCCAGCGACCCCGACGAGGGGCTCCTCGTCTTAAAGCAGTACACGGTGTGCGAGAAGAGTTGCGTTGAGCACAACGAAGACGGGAAGTGCGTAAAGAAGGAGAGGGTCTGCCGCGCCGAGTGGGGTTTTGATTGTGCCCTCAGGCGGATTTACCTCGTGAAGGCTGTTCAGCTCGTTGATCCAATTACTGGTGCCACGGTTTACAACGCCGTTTTCAGGGACAGGCGGAGAGGTGTGAGCATCATTTTCCGCTATAAGCCGCTGGCCGAGATAGTGCGCCGTTTAAGACAGGAGGGCGCCGTGGGCGTGACCAACGAGGAGTTTGAGCGCCTCGTAAACGCTGTGTTAGTCGAATACTCAAGGCGCGTGAGGGCGCCGTTTGTTGCCGGCGTCATTTTGGACAGAGACGGCAGGCTCAGGCTGGTGGCGAGGGGCCCCTACGGCCCGCACTTCAGGCGCGTCCTTGAGACGCAGGGAGACCCCAAGGCCTTTGCGGAGTTGCTCAGGCGGTTCTACTACTTCGACCCCAAGGCCCTCGACGCATACGCTGTGGGGCTTTTCCAGGTGTTCAACGCCGCGCGGAAGCAGAGGGGGCTGAGGAACAAGGCGCTGGCGCTGGTGGGAGAGCCCGGAACGGGGAAGACCCAGCTTGCGTACACCATCACCCACTTCATTTTCGGCTTGCCTGAGGAAGGCGAGGCCGGACCGGACGTTCCCTCAACTGTGCATCCCGCTGGCACGTTAATGTTTCCACAGCGCTTCGCGAGGGCCCTTATGTTCACCACGGCGCCGAAGGTGTTTGACGAGGGCGAATCTATTGCTTTTGACTTGTCGCGGGCCGCCTCCGATACCTTTAAACGCGCGGTAAATGGCTTAATAGCATACGAGACGGCCGTGGCGGGGGGCTATGTTATGCAGAGCTACCCCGCATACGCTGGCATTATAATCACGACGCAACAGCTGACGGTCAAGGACCCAGGCGTTGCCGACCGCCTTCACGTTATTAACTTCACTGCCGCCGACGTCAAGAAGGATCACGAAGCGTTCTTGAGGTGGCGTGCGGAAAACAAGGCCGGCCTGATGGCCTTCGGCAGATTCTACCTAGAGACGGCGGTAAACGAGTTCCCCGACCTAATCTTCAAAACCGACTACGTAGAGGCCGCCAGAGAGCTGTTCCGCCGCGTCCTTGAAAGGCTTGGGGTACCGCAACACCTGATAAAATTCCCTGAGGGCGTGGGTGTCGAGGAGCGGGAGGAAGCGGACCCGGTGCTGAATGTGGTTGATTGGTTGATCAAAAAATCATACGAAGCATTGTTGAGGGCGCCGCCCGATGAGAGGGCCGAGGCGGACAGCCCGGCCGACGCGGTGAGTATAGCGCTGTCTAAATTCGGCGCGGCGCCCTTCGAGGGAAGACTCGATGTAGAAGGCGGCGTCGTAAAATTGTTCGCGCCGCTGGTGCACGAAATAGGAGGTACATCCCTCGAAAACTTCGCTTTGAGGGTCAATGAGGCTCTTGGCAGAGAGGCGGCGAGAGTTGCGCGGAGCGGCAAGAGGAGACGCGTTGAAATAGCAGTGGAGGATCTGATGGAGCTCGTTAAGACTTTCCGTTAGGATATGCTCTCAACAGGTGCGTTTGTGAAAATTTTCTGCGGGGGTATGTCTTTTGCGTCACAGGGAGGCTGTCACAGAGGCTGTCACTCTGTGCGTCACGCTGAAAAGCCGACGAGGGAGTTGAACGCCGAGGGCGCCGATGCGTCACAGCGGGGGGTGAAAGCCCGCCCTGGACAAAGTTTCGAGGCGGCGGAAATCCGCTGTGACTCTCCCTGTGACGCCGGCGCGCTTAGACGTAGAGCTTACATGCGCTTAGACGTTTATATAGCAACTCCGCCGAGGTTGGGTCTGCGTCACAGCGGGCTCTGCGTCGGGCTGTCTAGAAACGTAAAGCGGGGGGCGACCCAGCGCTGTGTCATCCGCCGTGACGCTCCCTGTGTCTCCCCTCCTGTGACGCAGAAAACACACCCCCGCCAAAAATTTTTCATATTGCCGCCATGACGTGTAGGGAGCTACTCCAGCAGTTCGTTACAACGCTAGAACGAGACGAGCCGGACTGGGTCCTGCTCCGCAAGTTGATGCGCAAGTGCGGCGCCTTCGGCGTAGAGGCGCTGAAGGCAATGGCGAAGAAGGCAGTCCAAATCGCCGCCTCAAAGGCCTGGGCCGTGTACAGAGGTGCATTAATTGCCGAGAGGGACCCCGCAATCGCCTACGGGCAGGCTGTGCATTTCGTTTGGCACGTCGGCGACTGGTACGGCCTGCCGTGTAGCGTTCTCGCCGAGATGGCTGTCTATGTGGCCGAAGCCGCTGTTAAATATAGCTGGCCGGCAAGGTGGCCGTTTTTGATACCGGCGGCGGTGGCGGCTGAGGTGAATGGATGCGAATTGCCAGACAGCGTGGCCGAGGCCTTGGGCGCCGACGAGTACGCGCGGCTTGAGGCGTTTCTGGAGCTGGGAGAGGCCGTGGCGGAGGTAGCGCCCGGCGTGAAGGTCGCGTTCGTTAGAGACGGCCGCTACGTTTCAGTAGTAGTATGAGCGCGGCATGTGGAGAGCTCCTCCGGCGGTTTGCGGCGGCGTTGGAGAGAGACGTGATTGACTGGGAACTGCTAGACGAGCTGAAGAGCAAATGCGACGCGTCCCTCACGCGGAGGGCTTTGAACGCGCTCGCGAAGAAGCTTGCACACTACTTCGTGTCGAAGGCATGGATGCACTACAGGGGCGCCGCGCTCGCCGGCAGGCATCCGTCGGTTGCCTACGCCGAGGCCGTCTACATAGTCTGGGGGCCTTGGAACGGGGCTGTCGCCCCTTGCGAGCTTCTTGCAGACCTCTCTGCCTACTCGGCCGAGGCGGTGGCGAAATATGCATGGCCCGCAAGGTGGCCCCTTTTGGCCTTATTTGTAGTCGCGGCTAAAGAGGAAGAATGCGAAATACCTGACGCAGTGGCTGAGCATTTAGGTTCTGACGAATACGCCAGGCTGGAGGCTTTCCTAGAAGACGGCGTCGGCGTGGTGGAGGTGGCGGACAGAGAAGTAGCCGTAGTAAGAGAGGGGCACTACATTAGGATAATTATACGGCCGCGGCGGAGAAGAGATCAAATTTGAGAAAACAGAATTTTTCCCACCGCCGCGCTAGGTTTTTAACCCCCTAGCCGGTGCCGGACGTGGAAAAAGCTGTGGCGGCAAAAGGGGAGAGAGAAGCGGTTCGCGTCGTGGCTGTCGACAGCCTTTCTCCGAGGATGTTCCCTCCCGCCGAGCCGTATACGCTGAAGATTGTGCCGGCCAAGTCGCCGTCTGAGCTTAAGGCTCTGCTCAACAAGTACCTGCAAGACGATGGCGCGAAGGTGGCCGGCTGGGCTCATTACATAAAACACAAGAGGACGCTGGACGTCCTCCGTACGGAGTTCAACGAGCTACCGCCGGAGCCAAACCGAGAGACCTACAGATACGAGCCCAACGACGTCCTCCTCGTCGCGGTGCTGAGGCGGAAGCCCACTAGAGCCGATCCCTGCGTGCCGGCGTCGCCTGAAGACTTAAGCTACTGGATGGTAACAGTCAAGCAGGTGGCAACCAAAACCTAACGCTTTTCCCCGGGCGCCTCTGCTTCTTCGGCGCCCCTCCTCTTTACAAACATGCGGCGTAACTTGTTGTCGTTTGTAAAGCTTACGGCAAGTTTTTAAAGACGCCGCGGCTCACCGACGTGGAGTGGTGGCTACCGTGCAGGGTCTTGTTATACAACTACAGGCGGAAGAAGGCAGTTGCGGCGTTGCGGCTGTGGTTTGCGCCGGGGGTCGGCACGCGTCAGCTCTTGCTCCTCCGCGGCGCAGACGGCAACGTCTTCCAAGTGATTGGAGACGTGGGCAAGGTGGCGGCTAGGGAGGGCTACTACCTCGCCGAGTTGCGGATGCCTTGGGGCGCCGCCTCGTCCCTGGCGGCGTTGGCCAAGAGGGCCGTTGTAGAAGGCGGCAGGACGGCGCTCCACAGCTACGTGGCTCGGGTCAAGGGAGCGTACCTGCCTCCTCTTAAGCTGATTTATGAGGGCTACGTTCCCCTCCGCGATACGCTGATCTACAAGGTGGTTGACGCCCCGGCCGGCTACTACTTCCTGGAGCTCCGCCTCGGCGGCGTCCCCGTGCTCTTCCCAACGAAATATTACAAGCACCCGAGGGAGGACAGGCGGGCTGGAGGCGACTCCGGCGCCTTTGCTGTCCCGCTCGACGTCTTGTATACGTTTCACGTCTGGGGCCTCCACGAGCTGGGAAGCGACTACGACTACGTCTACGCAAGGATATGGAAGCCTGAACTGCCTGCGCTCCAGCCGGACAGGGCATCTCTGCTGTAGGCGACGGCCCCACCGCGCTTAAGTAGATCGATTAATAAATTGTTTATATCAGCGCCGCGCATGCGACGGCCGCTGTACAAATTATATATTTGTAGTAATTCGCCTCCTGTCATTGTGTACAACTGCGCGGCGGGTCTGAGGTACTTCTGCCGGCGGACGTGCGCAGAAGGCTTTTAAAGAATTGGGTACGCTGTCTCATGTCCGAAGTCTGGGTTCCGTGCCAAGTGGAGCTGGACACCACTAGGCGGAAGCCCCGATGGGCGTATGTGGCGATGGTCGACGTGACCGATGGATTGGCAGAGGACACGACCCTAGCGATGTACTTCCGCCAACGCGACGGCGTAGTTCTGCTTGCCTACGGCAAGGTGGTGCGGGTGTTGAAAGACGGCACGGTAAAGATCAAGATTCCCTGGTTCGTGGGCGCAACGCTTGCGGAGCGCGCCGGCGTTAATATAGGCGAAGTAAACGGCAAAATCTTTATCCACGACTGCGCGGCGCAGTACGAAGTTGTTGAAGAGGCGGAGGAGGCGGAGAAGGAAAGCGAAAGCGGCGGGGGCATCCGCATAAAGCCGGTTATAGACGAGGAGTGATATGATGGAGGTGTGGTATCCCTGTAAAGTCTACATAAAGGTTCAGAAGCAGAGGCCGCGGCAAGCCTACATAGTGTTGTCCCCCACCTCCCACTACCTCAAGCCGCAGAGCTACGTCGTGCTGTCGCTCAAGCATCCAAACGGCATAGTGATCCAGGTGCCTGGGAAGGTGGCTCGCCAGCGGGGCCGCGGCTCCGTTGAGGTGTACATCCCAGTAGACGCCGCGCTGACGCTGGCCACGTGGATGGGCGTCAAGGTTGAGGGGAACACCACCATCTACGGCTACGCCGCGAAGATTGAAAGCGTCCACCGCCCCACGTAAACCTGCCTTTTTTCTAACAACCTGGGGGCGCGCCCTCTCTTTCTCTTACCCCGCTTTATCGGCGTATGTAGACCAGCCGAGCAAGTCGGCTGGGGCGTCCTTGTTATAGGCGGCGGAAGCTTCTTCGTCTGGCTCTGCCGACGCGGCGGCGTATCCATACGCCACTTGCTATGGCAAATATAAACGCGGCTAGGGCCAGGGGGAGGTAGGTGTCTACCGCCAACGTCTCAGCGGCGAATTGCGCATGCGGCGGCGGGATTTCCGGCTCCGGCGGCTCTAGGGCGAGGAGTTGTGGCTTGAATGTGCCTTTTGTGATCCTCACCGTGCCGTTGACCAGCTGTGTCTCTACGTCCAGGGCGACCTCCTCCTCGGTGTTGAAGCCGAAGTTGTATATCCTAGGCGCTGGACGCCACGCTGAGCCGTTCCACACCAAGAGGGCCATCCTGACATCTACCTCCTCAAGCACGGCGTATCGCGAATCGATGGACGTGACAAGAACGCGGGACGTGCCAAGGCGCTCCGTCACCACGCCGTAGCCGCACAAAACAAGCTCAAGAGAGGCGATGAGGCCGACAAGCGTGGTAAAGGGGGTGATGGGGACGTTGGCGGCGCGAGGGGCGGGCGTGGTTACGGGCCCGGCCATGATGTAGGCCCCCTCGACGGGGGCGTAGGGCTTGATGGTGACGGAGTCGTACCACACGACGCCGCCCCCGACGTTGTAGCCGAAGTCGACCTTCGCAACGCCCTCCACGGCGGAGACGTTGATGATGAGGAAGCCGGAGAAGGGCAGGCGGTACCGCTCCTCACGTGTCTTGTACCCGTAGTACGACGGCGCGTAGATGCTCCAGTAGCCGCCGCCGCGCCCCCTTATTGCGTCCCGCGAAAGATATCCAGACCCAGACGTGTAGTTGTAGATGTTTACCGCGAAGCTGTACTTCCTCTCGTCTGTTAAAAGCCCCAAGGTGTTCTGCACAAAGTAGTACTGCTTCCCGCCGTCTGCCAGCTCCAGGACTACTATGGCGTTGAGCTGTATCGAGGTGCCGTTTACCCCGCTCTTTCCGCTCGGCGCCACGCCTCTGGCCTTGAGTCTATGTATTTCGAAGTACCCAGCCACCGCTTCGGCTTTGACCCAGCCGAGCGACACGACGCCGACCGGCGCCCACTCGTGATGCGTCATGATGTATGTCTGAGTTTCGAAGCTGAAAGGTATGGGGTAGACGGCCAGGACGTGGCGTCCAGGCGGCACGTCGATGATCAAGACGTCGCCCCACCTCAAGACGCCGTTGTAGACGGCGGCGCCCGGGGTGCCGTTCATCCATCGTCTGTACCCCTCCTCGGTGAACAGAGTTATGTTGTACTGCTTGTGGTCGATGCCGATGGCCACGGCGAACCCCGGCCCCGACGCATACTTGTAAGCCACCTTGAAAAAGTCGTACACAGGCGACACGGTGATGTTGGCGGCGTAGAGAAAGGCGGAGAGCAGGATGATTGGTAAGACTGTACGGAGATCCATGAATAAAACAGGTTCTATTATTTTATGTTGCTTCTCTTTAGCCGTCTGACTTCAGCTTCGATCTGCTGTGGTCAAGCGCCGGGCGTGACTGCGCAGTGTATTACAGCATGTGGCTTGCCGAAATGGCCCCATTCCAATGCACAGCGCCTAAAAGGCGGCAAGACATTTAATGCCTTAGGAACCTTTTCGGCATGCGGCTGGCGGCTTACGTCCGCATTTCCCGAGACGACGAGAGGCCGGAGAACCAGGAATACGCCATATTCAAGTGGGCCGCCGAGCGCGGCCACCAGATTGTAGACACGGTGAGGGACGTGGGCGTCTCCGGCGCCCTGCCGCCTGCCCAGAGGCCTGGGTGGCGCCGCGTGCTTGAGCTCCTCGAGTCGGCGGACGGCGTTGTGGTGTATGCCCTCGACAGGGTGGCGAGGTCGCTGTGGGATTTGGCGGCTGTGGTCAGAGAGCTTGAGGCGAGGGGCAGGCTCCTGCTGAGCGTCAGGGAGGAGTGGCTACAGTCCGTCGACCCAAAAGTGCGCCACCTCATAATCTCGGTGCTGGGCTGGGCCGCCGAGATGGAGCGGGAGTTCATCCGCGAGCGCACCAGGGAGGCCCTCATGCGGCTGAAAGCCGAGGGGAAGCCCGTCGGCAGGCCGCCGAAGTGGTCGGAGGCTGTGCGGAGGCGCATCATCGACTTGGTGAGGCGCGGCCTCACGTTGAAGGAGGCGTGTCAGCTGGTGGGGGTTGGCTATCGGACGGCCCAGCGGTACCTGTCGAAGGATCCGGAGTACCTCAAGGCGCGGATGGAGGCTCGGTTGGCTGTGCGGTAGCGGCCGGCGAGACGGGAGCCTAGTTTTTTCTATATTTTATAAGAAAAAAGGCTAAGCCGGCTCCCCGCCGGCGGAGTTTAGGAGCGACTGGACGATCTCCTTTACGGCGCTCTCCCCCAGCAACTTTTCGTTTATGTAAACGACGATTTTGTAGCCGCCGTCCGCCCTGTTGACGACCGCCCCGCCGAAGGGCGCCCTGTACTTCCCCTCCTTCAGCTCCTCCAGCTTGAGGAGCTTCGACGCCATGGAACTGCCAGCGCAAGCGTATTTAAGCTAACATCGGTGCCCGCGCGCAGAGCTTCGTAGGGAGCGGCGCGGGTGCACCTCTACTAAGACCCTCCTAGCGACCTCTTTTAGCATAGCCCAACGTTCTTAGGTGCTCTAACAGCTCCCTTGTGTAGGGCACCCGCCCTTCGCCGCCTTTACCTCTGCGATACCGCGCCGCATATCAACACAACATGCAGAACCACCGCGTGGTTAGTCCCTCAAGTTTTGGCTTAGCATAAAGGCGCCATCTAATTCATCTCCGTACTGCTGGCGCGTGTTTTATTTCTAAATTAGTTTAAAAATAATAGAATCGCAGGGCCTATTGGGGGAAAATTTTCGGCGCAAATTTGTCGAATACTTGTCTCAGCCGCCGTTCGTAATCAATGATATAGTGTTCTACAGTAACGGCGAGGCCGGAGGGGAGCGCCCTACCCTGTAACATTGCAATATCAGCCAGGTCTGCGCCGGCGTCCAGCATAAACTGCGCCACGAACTTCCTAAGCAACTTCGGCTCCAGCCAGGCGAGGCCCGCCTTCTCCCGCGCCTCTTTAAGCCACTGGTAAAGCGTCTCCTCTCTGCACGGAAACAGTTTGTCGCTGTTTAGCTGGAGCTGGCGACAGAACCTTTCCCTCCAGGGGAGGTAAGTCTCCCTGAGATACTTAACTGCGCCGTCGGTAAGGAAGATAAGCGGTTGTCGTTTAGGCCCTGCTACTTCGCCCAGCAGGAGACGGCGTTTGTCGAGTTGTAAACCGTCTAGTTTAGCCCTTAACAAATGGTCTAACCTTACACCTGTCTCCGCCAGCAAACCCCATATAGTGGCCGCACAGGGCGAGATTTTGTTCGCCTCATCCCAAATCCGCCTTACTTCCTCGATCGTCGGCACTTTGAAGTGGTTTTTCACTTTGACCTTCGGCGTTGTGAATGCGTCGTAAAGCAGGTTGGCGAGTTGCGGCTCTTTGGTCTTGATTGCGGTATCTATAAACCGCTTTAACGCCACCGCAGTTTTTCTTCTGACATGTGGAGCTTCAATGGTATAAATCTTGCTTATCGTATCCGGCGAAATCACCCAACCTGCTTGTATGAGGAATTTAGTCAAATAGCGCAAGTACTCGTCGGCGGTCTCCTTGGCGACGCCCTCGGAGAGGAGCATGCCCCTAAACAGTTCCACGTCCTCCCACATTACGCTGTACGCAAGTTGTCGCTTGATCTGGCCCGGGAAGAGCATCTCGAGCCGTTGCAGGATGTAGTCCCGGAGGGCCGGATCTCTTGCGGCTTGCGCCAGAGAGGAGAGACACCTATCTACCTCTATCCTGCCGACTGGCGGCTCCGGCAGGCACCTGGCCACGGTTTCGGGCATGGCGGCGTGGAGGGCCGCTAGCTTGTCAACTTGCGGTACGGCCCGGCCGCTGACCCATTTCGACACGGCAGTCTTCGACACGCCAGCCGCTTTGGCAATGTCTGAGACGGACAAGCCCAGTCTCTCTATGAGACACCTCACCACCTCGACCCGTTGCTCGTCCGTCAGCTTGTAGAAGTAGTACTCGTCCGCCTTTAGCTTGTCTGCTTCCATGTTAGTATGAATTAGTACGGATTATTAAACTTTTAGGGCGCCTGAAGTTTACCATAGAGGACTGGAGATCCCGTCCCCGTCAAGGGGGCGTGGGTTCAAATCCCACCCCCGGCGCCTTCTCCCTCTTTACAAAAACTCTGTAAAGTGTTGCTTTTGTAAAAACGGCGCATCTTTTCCAGAAGTGCGCCAAATGGCCGACAGCAGTCAACTTAAGGGGCACATCATCAGGAAGATCGATAAGAGAAAGAATCGGGAGTCCTACTTAGCGCACCCATTGGCAGGGGGCCAGCTGGCCCTCCGCGAGACGTACCGCTAGGGCGCTGCTCGCGGCGCCAAACATCCCATGGCTATCATCGTGTACGCCTTAGTGTCTATGAAAGGGGTGAAGACGAGCACGATAGAGACGCTTCGGATGACTCCTAGCCCCATCCCCCAGCGCAGATAACAGACGCCCCCGGGAGAAACCAAGGTGGCTTTTAGACTTAGTGAAGACGTGAATCAACTCATAGAGCGGCTTGTGCAACGCGTTAATTGGCCTTTCACCAATATGGTCACGCTCAATCTCCCGTGTAACGTCTCCCGAAGTCGCAGAGGAGGCGGCAAGGCGCTTCGCAGAGACTGTCGAGGGACAAAAGGTTAGACGCGTAGCGAGGAGGCGGATAAATACGACCTGAAGACCTTAGTCGGGACGTTGGCGAGGAGAGAAGACGCAGCTTGGGACTTAGTCTTTCGTCATGCGGAAACATTGAATCTGGGGAGATGGTACGAGCGTTGCGTCAAGAGACGCAGTTAGAAAAAATATATTTTCCCCTCCAGTGTTGTTCATGGGAAGGGCCATGCTTTTGCTTATGCTTGTCATGTCGGTTGTATTCGTGGTGGGGCAGTACACTATAGCTCCAGTTGTCTACGCGTGGTATGACCCTACTTACGTCTTGTCTCCGCTTGGCGAGATTGTTGGGTTGAAGATTTCAGAGATGCCGTCGATCAACATGACCAGCTCGTTACGTGCCGAAGTTGCTGTCTACGGCTTCCAGAATTTCGACGCGGCGGTTGGCCTGTGTCTACTCAGGGGGTCCTGGGACTGTGCGTGGGGCTGGGGCTCTGTTAGACAATATTCGGCGACACAGATACAAGTAGCAAAAGCCGGTGAGGGCTTTACGGCTATAGGCATTCCTCTGTGGCTGGGCGCGGCGCAGTGGATACAGTCCATCGACATCTACGGCTTCGGGCAGATCTGCATCCTGGCGCTGAAGCCCCCCAAAATTCGCGAAATGAGAGAAAACTGGATCGACGCAAGAACTTTGCGGCTTTCTATCTACGTCGATTCGCCGGGACAGAGAGGCAGTTTCATGGCAAGGATTTACTACGGGGAGAGAGAGGTTTACTACGTCTACAAAGGCTTGGAGCTCAACGTCGGCATAACCGCATGCCACACCCTCATGATAAACATCGGCCCGGTGACATTCCTAAAAGACGGCGTATACACACTACGCGTCGAATACAGCTCTGATATGGGAAGAGACGCCATGGAGAAGTCGGTTAGAGTTGGCGCTCCAGAGGAGGCAGTTTTGCTGTACGTTACTAACGTCACCGTGCCTGTCGGCGGGACCGGATCTATCAAAATCATCCTTGATAAGGCTCCCGGCGGTCTCTCAGGGTACTCGTTAAAGCTGACAACTGGTTTACTCCATCTATGTCTACCTGGTTGCGCAGAGGTGGAGATAACGGGAGTGAAGTTCCCCGACTGGGCTGGGCTTAGCGATTGGAGGAGGATAGACAAGTGTACACCGTTGAGCTTAAGGCGGTTGACATAAGGGACATAATTAAACCCGGCGCGCAGAACGTCGTCCTTGCCGAAATAACCGTAAGGGGGGTGGCGCCTGGCGTCGTCTTTACCAATGTTTTCAATGCAACGCTTGACGACGACAGTGGACGGCCCGTGGCCGTGGTTATAAAACGTGGCGTTGTCTACGTCTCTGGCTGTCCGAGGCCTGTTGCCGGGGTTGTGCCTAGGGATCTAGGCGGCGATGGGCTTTACGAGGATTTAAACGGAAACGGCAGGCTCGACTACGACGACGTGGTTAGGCTGTTCAGGCACTTCGACGACCCGGCGATACGCGAGTGCTGGCAACTATACGACTTCAACAGAAACGGCCGCCTAGACTACGACGACGTCGTCACGTTGTTTAAGAAAGTGCCATGAGCGCCACGTCTCTCCTAGTTATGCTGGCCGGCAACATATGTTACGTAGTGGCCATAGCAATTATGCCTGGTCTCGCTTTTTCCCCTTCTTCCCTCTTCTCACGTTACCTGGTCTCTTCATGATTTCTGCAGGTATTGGGGTAGGGATATATGGGCCTGCAAGGAGGGCCGGCGCGGTTGTTGCGTTGATAGGGGCGGTGTTGGCGGCCCCGGGGACTTTGGGAAGGTTAGGCGCCGGGCTTGCGTTAGTCGCCGTGGGCGCGTATCTCGCCTTAAAGGAGGCGGCGCCTCCCATAAAGACGACATACACGTCTCCTGCATCGGCCACATATGTGGAGCAGAGACAGAGAGTGAAGCCGTTGTGCGTATACGTGCGGGACAGGCTTGCGGAGGGTTGGCATGTCTATGTCACGCAGAGAGGCGAGTATGTCATCGTAACGCCGGGCGGGAGGGAGGCCTACTCCTTCCTCTTGGTGAAAGACGCGGTGGAGTTCCTCTCCCGCGCATTAGGCGCATCGTCAGAAGAGGTGAAGTTTGCGGCTTGTCCATGAAGCCTCTTCTCCTCCTGTTGATTGCCGCCATGGTTTTCTCGGCCTTGACGGCGCATGTGGTGGAGAGCGGCGAGTTTCTCAACGTAACGCTTGTTCTAGACAAGGCGCCGGAGGGGTTGGCCGGCTATACTATAAACATCACAGGCGGCGATGTTGTGTACGTCCGCTTCCCCCCGTGGGCTAGGCTGAAGGAGTGGAGCGGCGGCGTCCTCAAGGCCGTGGATCTGGGAGACGAGGTGAGACCAGGGTCGACAAATGTGGAGCTGGCCGCAGTGACGCTAAGGGCGAGGGGCGTTGTGGAGATATTCGCGAGGATAGACGACGACAATGGAAACCCGCGCTACGAAACAATAACAATACAAGTGCGGCAGACGCCCAGCGCCGCTACTCAGCACACGGAGCAAGCGGCAACGCAGACCGCCCCGGCGACGTATACGGTCGTGGTTGAGAAGCCCCACGTACACCCAGTCACCTACGTGGCAATAGCCGTGGCCGTCGCAACGGCAATTTTGGCGTTGTACCTCGCGACGAAGCGGCGCTAAAATTACCTCCCTTATTTTTACAGCTTCTTCAGGGTCAGTTTACAGTTGTAAAATCTGTAGAAAAATTTTAAAATCCCTGTCTCTGCTGAGGCGGGGCTGGTTGGGTTGTCCCTGTTGCGTCTACGCAGCTGGTGATATGGGTGAGGTGACTATCCCCCGCTGAGGTTTATACCACCCAGCCATGTGAGAACAGGTTGGCGGGGTCTTTCAGACGCGGTAAAGATGACGCACGGTGGAATAGTCGACACACTCATCATACATACCCATAGGAGTCCGGCTCTTTTTCACCAAACTAAAGGCAGATTCAGGTGAGGGTCGCCAGGTAAGGCGCCGTTGCTGTTGCGTATCCTCGTATAGGGTACAGTGTAGTATTCACTTCGCTTTGTCCACGGACGGCGGCGATTGACATATTCTGCCACGTCCACACCGCCGCGAATAGAAACGTAACTACGGTGCTAAACTTGGCGTGGAAATCACGCCGGGGAGCCGTAATAGGTGTGGGGAGACATTAATAAAGTATTGATTGAAAGAAGAGGCGATCCCCATGCCTGTATAGGCAGATGACGCCGACGAAGGCGGGCGAGGGGGCCGGAACCGCTCAGAGGGGGTCCTCCGCCCTTTAGGGCGGGAAAAGTCGGCGGCTCTGATTCGTCCTCTCTCCGCCGTAATAGCCTTAAAAGAGTCAGCCCTGGCCACTGCGGGCATCGATTCCTTGACTGCGTTGTTCATCACGGACTGCTTCACATCAAGGTTTATAGTTGTTTTTGTTGACATAAAGACATAATAGAATGGAGAGAGGAGATTAGAACCTCGACTGTAAATTCCACCGTACGGAGAGGTGGCGTGTAACTTGTCGGAGAAACGAAGCAACTCTCTCACTTGGTTCTATTAGGGCTTAAATCGCCAGAGGAGATGCCCGCCTATGTGCATGTTCCCTATGAGCCTAGGCCACCGCACATAGGGGTGGACAAGTCGAGAAAGAGAAAAATTTAAAACCGTAGTTGTAACGCCTCTCAGCCGGGGTGGCCGAGTTGGTCCAAGGCGCGGGCCTGCTAAGCCAGGCGCAGCGAGCCCGTCCCCGTTCGGGGGCGTGGGTTCAAATCCCACCCCCGGCGTCTACCGACTCTCCGGTTTCTGTCTAACGGACATATTCAGCCAATTCCACATGTCGACTGTGCGGCATGTCGGCTCCGTAGCCGGCTAAGTTCGGCGCGTCAGCCTCAGCCGCCTCCGTCTACGTCAATAATCATCACGTCGACTTCGCAAGCTACGACAACAACCAAGACGCCTATAGTGCAACCACAGCCAACAACCCCAGGCGCTACTAGAACACTTTCCAGTGGCAACGGCGGTGGCAACGACTACAATTCGCCTCCGGTGGATTGGTGTGTTCAGTGTACTGGTGGCGCGAATAGCATAGGTGGTATCACCGTCCAGAGGGGCGATGCAGCGCATGGCCAGCCTGGCAACTACGGAGACGCGGTCAACACCATAACCGCCGGGAGTCACAGCAGTACTACAACAGTGACAAAAACATACGACAATGGCGATGTAAAAATTGAGAAATAGGAGAGCTCCAGCTCCTCAAGCAGCTCCTCCTCAAGCTCCGGTAACTCCTCTGGTGGCGGCAGGAATACGATATCTGGCGTCGCGGGTAACCGCGTTAATAACATGTGCCTGTTTAAACCCCTTTTTCCTCTCTTTTCAGACGTTTCTTTATTTAAAGTCCTGTAGTTTTCTCGGCGTGAGGTTGGGAGTTTTGGTTGCGGCCTTGGCGTTCCTCGCCGTGGCTCAATACGTCGTTGAGACGTCTGCGGCTGTGGAGGGCGGCAACTGCGTGGTGGGGTATCTCCCGCCTAAGTTCTCCGTCTCCGTTGAACATGAAGGCGGGGTTATATACCTCTGGGCGGATAGGCCGGTGGAGGTCAGCATCTACTACGCCTACGGCTCTGTCCAGCAGAGCTCCGGCACCGAGCTGAGGCTTGAGGTGAGGGCTAGAGACGCGGTGGTGGTGCGCAATCCCCACAACACGGGCGTGGTGTATACCGCCTGTCGGGGCGAGCCGATGCTCCCCATCGGCCTCGCCGACTACGGCATAGCCATGACCAACCCACCCGTGGCGTATAGCTACGAGACGCGGGAGGTCAGAGCCTTCGCCACCCTCAAGAACTTCGACGCTTACAGCGTAAACGAGAAGTTCCGCGGCTTTTCCATCCAGCTAAACTTAGTGGTCATGGTAGGAACCGACGGAAAAACACAGTACTATCTTCTTCAAAACGTTGTAGATCTCTGGGACTTTTGGATTAACTTTGTCAATAACATCTGGAACCTCACGGCTGTCGAGGGTGTAATGCGAAGTTACGCAATAAAAGGCACAGGCGTTGTGAGAGATGAAAAGTTTTACGCAAAAGCTCTGAACCCAGAGCATCTCTCTCTTCCTATTAGCGTTGCGCTGTACATCCGCGTTGGTTTATCTAGAGATGGACAGCCGTGGTTTGCCTTTGGATACGATGTGGGTAGGGGTGTGGTGTGGTACGACAACGTGACTCTTCTAGTAAAGGCCAGAGATGTGAAGATTGTTGTGAGACCTCCTAGGGAGGGCCTCACGGGAAGTGGCCATCAAATGAACATAGAGCTGGTGGTGT